>Ga0207421_10002095_pt1 | contig 25114 bp, 21 predicted proteins | sample SodLakKL_010_SED_4_FD_187542 | JGI IMG/M metagenome (GOLD analysis project Ga0207421, IMG submission 187542) | Alkaline sediment microbial communities from Lake Tanatar, Kulunda Steppe, Russia - 8KL_010_SED (SPAdes) (version 2) | ecosystem: Environmental > Aquatic > Non-marine Saline and... | reverse complement strand
TATCCGTTTCGAGGCTTTCGGCCACTATTGCCCTTGCTCTGGTCTGCATGTCTGATGGTGATTCCTTGGCTGTAGCATCGGTATTCTGCCCCCCGCAGCCCGAAACAGAGACTAAAATCAGGCCCAAAAGGGTAAAAATGAGGGCTGCTTTTGTTAAGTTTTGGTATTTTACGGTCATTTAGGGTCCTTCCTTTTGCTATGATTTTTAGATATTTTTCTGCGTTTGCTCCAACTTACTACGCCTGGGCCGATTGCCATAGCTATGAATCCGGCGCCGCATAAATAGTCTAGCCATCTGCCGTATCTTGTAAAGATAGTTACTCTGTTGTCTATCGGAACAGTATCGGCAAACCAGCCTTCAACGGCCTGGCGGCTCATCGCTTTGGTCGGCAGGTTACCGCTTATATAACCATCTCGGACTCGTCCATAAGTGTCAATGAGGCAACTTATGCCGGTATTTACACTCCTTACAACCGCCAGGCGATTTTCTACGGCTCTGAAAACACAGACCGCTACATGCTGAGGGAGTTCAGCGCTAGGGCGCATGTTTTTACCATCATATCTTACAAACCAGCCGTCATTGCTTATATTAACAAGCCAGTCAACCTGCTTGTTTCCGTCTTTGTCCAGTGCGAATTCTTGGGCGATTTCGGGGACTACATCTTCGTAGCAGATAATAACGCCAAATTTGTATTCTTTCTGACCATCGGCAGTGGTTATGGGGAAAATGGTGAATTCCGTGCCCGGGTCGAGTGTGTAGTCATAGTCATAGGGTGTGAAAGTCATAAGGAAATTTTCCAGCCAGGGCAGGGTCTGGACAAACGGCAACACCTCTCCGAAAGGAACTAGATGTATTTTGCTGTATTGCAATGGGCTTTGGATGCCCTCGGGAGTGTAGAGAAATGCGGAGTTTAGCTTTTCCGCATAATAGGGGATATTATTTTCATCAAAGCCTATTGTTCCGCCGTAAGCGCCTACAAGCATATAGCGGTCGTGTTCTTGGGCGTGCTGCTGGAGTATCTTTTTTTCGGGTATTTCCCTGCCTTGCGACTCAAGGTAGCGGCTAATTCGAGGATCAAGGAATGTCTGTACCATAGTTTCCGGCCAGACTACAAGGCGGGCGTTTGAGTTTTGAATGTTCCGGGTTTGGCTCAGAAGGGATATAAAAATTTCATCAGATACCTGCCAGGACTCTTTTACGGCCTGGGGGACATTTGACTGGACTGATGCCACAACCGGGCCCTGGCTGACATATTGGTCGTGTTGGCTTATTCGCCAGGCTCCGTAGGTGAGGGTTGCTATTACGGCGGCGGCGGTCAGTGCGGTCTGTATAATGTTCGGCTTTGTGAGGATTTTTTTATTGTATGCAGAAAGCAGCAATTGGGCGAACAGGCCGTTGACCATCGCTACGAGAAACGAGACGCCGGATGCGCCGAATATGTCTGCGATCTGGATTAGTTCGATATTTGCGTATTGGCTGTGGCCGAGCAGCCGCCATAGGAATCCGCCCAGCAGAAAACCCTGGAATTGCTCGGCTCCGACAAAAATCAGGGGTACGGCCAGAATAAGGGGGATGTTTTTACTTATGGCAAATCTTACGCCGAGTGCAATTAAAGGCCAAAGAAAAGCGGTGTAAAGACAAAATACTATCCAGCCTATTGCGGTGACCGGGCCAACCCAATGCAGTGCTGTGAGCCAGTAAGCCGCTCCGATGATGTAGGTTGTTATCAGCAGGTGGGATGTTTTGGGCTGTCTCGAACAGACTAAAATGAAAGGTATAAGCGCGATCCAGGCCAGCGGTGCGATGTTCAAAGGCGGCTGGATCGGTAACAGAAGCGCGGCGGTCGCTGCCAGGCCTGCTGTTAGTATGAGTATGTTTCCGGCGGTTGTGTGTTTCAATTTAGCCATATATTCGATTTATGCTGTTCGGCAGGGTAAAGTTCGCTTTGCACGATACATAGGGCGTTATTTTATGGCGCAGGCGGCAAGGTGGCAACAATAATCGGTAAAGGTCTTCTCGGACATGGGTTGGCCGCAGATTAACGCAGAAAACAAATTCAATTGTCTTTGATAATATTAACGGCCCATTGCACAGCTTCTTTGAATAATTTCATATTCTGCGGCTCCGTCAGCAATTGCATTTCAATTTTTGGTTTTTTGTCGATTTTGTCGCTGCTCAAATCCACGCCTTCAATAGAATTAAGCCGCTCCATAAGCTGCAAACGCAACTGCTCATCTTTAAATCTTTCGCGGTTAGAGAGGACATGAAATTCTATTTGTATATAGCCTTTTGTATCTATTCTAAATATCGAATACCATTTATCCGAAAGATCAATCATAGGAATAAAGCTTCCCGATATGTCGCCTTTGCCCCACCAAATATAACTTGACCAAGTGCGTCCCCACTCGAGAAGTTCTTTTGATATATCGGCTAATTCATCGCCCTGACTCTTTTTCATCTTCTCGAAAAAAGTCGTTTCATTCCATCTTTTTGAGACAGAATCACGCTGGCTTTGCTCTTTTTGCTTAACTCTGATCTGGTATTCCGATGTTTCAGGCAAAGGTATAACCTGTTGAATATCCAAAAGCAGTTTATCAAGGTATTTATATGGCTGAAGTCTAACACACCGTATATCGAGATTACGGCTATTGAGCCATAAAACGGCCGTGGTGAGTTCTTTGGAAAAATTTGAAGAAACCAAAACAATCAATACATCCTGAGCGAATTCTTCCTCGATCGGCTCTGTCCATCCGAGAAAATCTAAAATAGCCTGCCTTGGATCAGTATCTTCGAAGCCGCGCTTATTGAGGTAATCCTGGTAGGCGTCTGCCACCTGTTCGAATGTCATTGTAGAAACCATAGACGCGTATCGAATGGCCTGCAATTCCATATAGCCGCCGTCTTCGGTCCGTTTCAATTCAAACACAACAAGATTGGCATTCTTGTCCAGGCCTAACAGATCAATTCGGCGGCTGCTATCCTCCCATTGACCAAACTCCTCCGAGATAACCAATGTACCAGGGTAAATCGTTTCAATTTTATCGCGAAGAACCCGCTGCAAGTCATCTCGTTCTTTGATGTTTTCAATTACCAAAGAGGTTTCATCCAGCTTTGTTAATCCTTCATCACTAAATTCATAAATTGCCATAAGCTCCACCCATTAAAATTATAGGCAGTTAAATCACGCATTGGGATCATTAAGATTGGCGTTTTATTTTGGTGATTTCTGGGCTATTGTCAAGTGTCGTATTCTACTTGGGTTCGCAGGAGAGATGAAGAGTCAGCTTTGCCGTGATTCATTGACGCAATAACAACGGCTGAAATAACAGTTAAATCGGAGGGCTTTAGGGTGGGTTTTTATCCACACAGCCGAAGAGTGCCTCCCTTTTGAAAGGGAGGTACTCTGGTCAATCAATATTACGGTTTTATGTCGAGGATTAGCCTTTTCGGTTTGGTATAAGCTCGGCCTGTTGTTCCTGTTGGTTGTGTATGTTTTCGTACACCTCTTTTCGGTGAACGGATACATATTTCGGTGCTGTGATTCCCAGCCTGACTTTATTGCCTCGAACAGATACTATCTTTATCTCGACATCGTGGCCTACCATTATTGATTCTTCCTTGCGTCTGCTAAGAACTAACATTTTCATACTCCTTATGCAATATGTGATTAATTATCTTTTCAAGCTACCACATTAGAGCATACGCCGGTCAGCTTTGTTTCTAAATGAGGAAATTCCTGAATTATGCTGACTAAATACCTGATTACCGATGAAGCGGTTGCCTATATTAACAACAAGCCCATCGCACTATTAAAACAGGCAAAAAAGTATGAAGCTTGACATAGGCGGGGGTATGTCTAAAATCTCTGGCTTATGGCATTTAAGGAACGAAAAAGAAAAAAGCGCAAGCTCACTCGAATTGAGCATCTGCTGCATTACCTTGCTTTGAGGGTAGTGGTGGTGCTTCTGCATACACGGACGGTTGAGGAGAATCTGGAGCTGGCCAGCTTTCTTGGTCGGTGTCTCTGGCGGTATTATGAGCGGGGCAGGACGAGGGCGACTGATAACCTGCGGGCAAGTTATCCGGATAAGAGCGATGATTGGATTGAGCGGGTGGGAATGCGGAGTTTTGAGCAGATAGTAATGCTGACGGTTGATATCCTCTATACGCCCCGGATTGTGAGGCGGTCGAACTGGAAGGATTACGCGGATTTTAAGAATATCGAGCGGGTAAAATGGATGCTGGCTGAGAAACGCGGGATGATAATGGCGACGGCTCATTACGGTAATTTTGAGATAATCGGGTATATGCTCGGTTTGTTCGGTTTTGACATTTACAGCGTTGCCCGGCCACTGGATAATCCGTATGTCAACAGCTATCTTTACGGTGTTCGCGAGCGTATGGGGCAGCGTATTATCGATAAGAAAGGAGCGGCGAGGCTGATGCCCGATATTCTTGCCGACGGTTCGGCTCTTGGTTTTATCGCGGACCAGGACGCGGGCAGGAAAGGGATTTTTGTGGACTTTTTCGGAAGAAAGGCCAGTACCTATAAGAGTATCGGGCTACTTGCTCTTACAAATGATCTGCCGATAGCAGTCGGGTACGCAAGGCGGATCGGCAAGCAGTTCAGATTTGAAATAGCGTGCAATCGGCTTATTATGCCTGAAGAGTGGCGTGATAAAGAAGATGCTTTGCAGTGGGTAAGCCAGGAATACAGCAATGCCATTGAGGAGTTTATCCGCGAGGACCCGAGCCAGTACTGGTGGGTTCACCGCCGCTGGAAAACTCGTCCGAAAGAAGAACAAAAGCTTTTGAAAGCTGGGAAAAAGGCTATATCCTGATACTATCGTAGATCTGCCTAAGGGCCTGCGCGGAGTTTTTGAGAGCTTTTAGCTCGTCATCGGGCAGTTTGGGAGCGATCAGGCGTTCTATACCATCCTGGCCAAGTACGCAGGGTATGCTAAGGCATATATCAGTCAGGCCGTATTCACCTTCGAGCATTGAGGAGACGGTAAGCACGCTATGCTCGTTTCGCAAAATCGCGCCAGTAATACGGACAAGTGACATTCCTATACCGAAAAAAGTAGAGCCTTTATAATCTATAATATGATAAGCAGAGTCCCGGACTCTTTCGAAAATATCTTTATAGGCGACTTTAGGATCGCATTGGCGGCATATTTTACAATACTCCCGTATAGGCACTCCGGCGACATGTGTCAAAGACCAGGCGGCCAGTTCGGAATCACCGTGTTCGCCAAGGATATAGGCGTGTATATTGTGAACATCTACGCCGCAGTGACGGCTGAGCATAAAGCGAAAACGCGCGCTATCAAGTACCGTTCCAGAACCAATTACTCTGTCGCGCGGCCATTGCAGGTGCTTGAGAGCAACCTGAGTGAGTGCGTCAACAGGGTTTGTAACCATAATCATTGTGGCCTGGGATCCGGTATCACGGATTTCCATGCATATTGATTTTACGATGTCGGCATTTTTCTGGACAAGCTCACGACGGGACTGGCCGGGTGACTGCTTGGCTCCGGCGGTAACGACTATAATACTTGCATCGGCACATTCGGAGTATTCTCCGCCTCGGACGACTACGGGCGGAATGTATGGCAGGCCGTGTGACAAGTCCATTATTTCGCCTTCGACGCGTTTTTTGTCTATGTCGATTAGCACAACCTCGTCGGCGATTCCGGTCTGGAGTAAGGCGTAGATATATGTTGTTCCGACCGAACCTGCTCCAATGACAATAACTTTTCTTGGTTTTCGTGCCATTTTTCCCTCCCTTGTGGTTATGGCTGGTTCTGTTTGTTTTCGATAAACGCCTCAAGTATGGTAGCGGCAGCTACGGCATCAAGACGCTTTTTCTTTTTTTTGCCGGTTAGCTCGGCAGGAGTTAATTTATGGTCGGCGGCAAAGCTTGTCAAGCGTTCGTCCTGGAAATATATCGGTAAATCGATGAGACCTTTAAGCTCTTCGGTGAATTGGCGGACAATCTTTGCCTGCGGCCCCTCTGTGCCGTCCATATTAAGCGGCAGGCCGACGACCAGCGCCTCGACCTGCTCTAAACGGGCGGTATGAGTGATTCTTTCTACGGCTCTGGAATCACATTCAATAATCGAGTGCGGTGAGACGATTGTTTCGTCACGGTCGCAAATCGCCAGGCCTATTCGCTTCGTGCCGTAATCTATGGCGAGATATTTCATCGGGTTAGACGAGGTAATCCTTGTCCGGTTTTATGAACGGCTGGATGTTCTGCGCCATTTCCTCGAAGCCGGGTCTGTCCATAAGGGCAAATGTTGCTTCTTTGCCAAGCTCTACGGCGGGCTGGTCGTAGGGATTAATGTTAAACAGCTTGCCGGTAAGAGATGTGGCCGCTTCGTACATATATATAAACTGTCCGAGAGCGTAAGGCTCGACTTTTTCGAACAGGACGGTCATGCAGGGCCTTTTGTCCTGAATCAGGGCGTACTCGGTTGCGACTTTTTCGCTGTTGAGCAGTTGTGCCATAGTTTTTCCTGACAGATAGCCGAGTTCTTTTGCCGATTGCGGCGGCTGACCTATGGGTATGTCGTGCTTGAAATTTTTGACCTGTAAAAACATAAAGATTTTATCGTTGGGGCCTTCTCGATAAAGCTGAACCTGGCTATGCTGATCTGTTGTGCCGAGTGCTTTTATAGGGGTGGGGCCTATGTGGACTTCGCTGCCCTGGAGATCGTAAGTTTTGCCGAGGCTTTCGGCCCATAGCTGTCGATACCAGTCGGCGAAATTATAGAGGCCGTTACTGTATGGCATCATAACGGAATATCGTTTACCCTGCTGGTAGTAGTGGTAGTTTATCGCAGCAATGATTGCCGCGGGATTTTCGTAGAAGTCTTCGCTGCTTATTCGGGCGTCCATTTGTCTTGCGCCTTCGAGCAGTTGGTCAATATCTATGCCGCAGACGGCAGCGCTGAAAAGCCCTACATCGCTAAGCACGGAGAAGCGTCCGCCTACTCCATCGGGCACTTCAAGCGTGGCCAGTCCTTCGGCGGATGCTATATTTCGCAATGTTCCTTTATTACGGTCGGTTGTGGCAATGACCTGTTTTTTGTAGGCCGGTTCACCAAGTCTGTCGAGCAGTAATTGGCGGATGATTAAGAACTGGGCGGCGGTTTCAGCGGTTCTGCCGGATTTGCTGACGACATTGAAAATTGTATTTTCGAGGCGGTCGTCGAGCCAATCGAGAAATGAGCCAAACTGATCGGGATCGACATTATCGAAAACAAACAGCCGGGGACCTTTTCGCTGTTTGTCGTCGAGATTGTACATATAGGAATTCAGAGCAGACTGTAAGGCGATATTGCCAAGAGCCGAGCCGCCTATGCCCAGCACAACAAGGTTTTCACATTTGTCGCGTATATTAGCTGCAAGCGCTTTTACACGCTTGGGTATTTCTTTATTGAAAGGCAGATCGCGATACGGCAGTTCGCCGCTGTTTTTTTCTTCATTAAGCTCGAAGATTACCGGCGATGTAAGCTCATCGAGCTGCTTGAACTGTTGTTTTGTAATACCGTGGTTTTCACCGATGATGTCGGCGCTAACATTTTTGTAGTATAGTCTGATGTCAGATTCAGCCATTTTTGTCCTCCAGTTTCGATTTACAATTTTCGCTTTGCAAGTAGTTCAGACTCTTCGACACAGCAAACACCGGCTTGCTGTTTTGCGCGCACCTGACTTACACTTTTGTAAGATTGGCATATTTTAGCATAAGCGTCTTTGTCTGTCCTGCCTTAAATTTGACGACGATTACACTATTTTGTCCCATCTCTATAAACTGCTCAACGCGGCCGAGGCCGAATTTTTTGTGTTTGACAAGCTGGCCTTTAGTGAACGGAACGACTTCTTCGTCAGGCTCATAGGAAATGTCATCGTCAAAATCATCATAGGAATCTTCCCGGGACGAAGGTTGTTGGTGGGGAAGCTCCAAGGGGAGTTCATAAAGAAATGGAGAAGGTACTGCGCGGCGGTACTGGCCTCTTACCGTGCGATAGCGGGTATAGCTTATGTGCAAATTAGTTTCTGCACGGGTGATACCTACAAAGAACAAACGGCGTTCCTCTTCCAGCTCATCGTCACTTTCGGCGCTTCGTTCATGGGGTAAAAGCCCGTCTTCTACGCCGATGATAAATACATTTTCAAACTCCAGACCTTTGGCAGCGTGAAGAGTCATCAGCGCCACCCGTTCGGTCGTCGGGTCGTAGCTGTCGGCATCAGAGAAAAGGGAAATCTGCTGGAGGTAGTCCATAAGTGAAGGCTGTTCGGCGTGGCGTTCATAAACAGCGGCGGCATTTATGAGCTCGTTTATGTTTTCGGCAGCACTGTTGTCGTCGCTTTCTTTGCCTGAGTTAAAAAACGATTGCAGTCCCGATTCTACAAAAACTTTCTTTATTAGCTGAGACACAGAATCGGGGGCAGCTTTTTTGAAGTTTTCTATCATTTTTACAAAAGCCGTTATCCTGCCTTTATGAGCCTGAGATAGTGAGTCTATGGCGTGGACTTTTGCAAGTGCCTGGTAAAAAGAAAGGCCGTGGGTAAGAGCATATCGACGGACTTTGTCGATAGTTACTTTGCCGATGCCTCTTGCGGGTGTGTTTATTATCCGCAACAGCGCGATTTCATCGGCAGGATTTACGATTATTTTCAGGTAGGCGAGGATGTCACGGATTTCTTTTCGGCTGTAAAATTCGACGCCTCGGACTATCTGATACGGCATCTGATTGCGAACGAAACATTCTTCCATCGCCCTGCTCATAGCGTTTACTCGATAGAAAACGGCGATATTACGAGCAGATACGCCCTGCCGAATCAAATTGTTTATTTTATCAGCAACGCCCTGAGCTTCCTCTTGCTCGTCCTCGAAACAGGCTAATTCGACCTTGCCAGCAGGCGGTCTAACGGGAATAAGACTTTTAGGTTTTCTGTTTTTGTTAGCGGCAATGAGTTTGTCGGCAACACTGAGGATGTCCGGGGTGCTGCGGAAGTTTTCCTCGAGCTTTACTACTGTGGCATCAGGCCAGTCTTTTTCGAAAGCGAGTATGTTTGTTATGTCGGCGCCTCGCCAGCGATATATAGACTGATCAGGGTCACCAGCTACACAGATATTGCCGTGGTTTGCAACGAGAGATTTTGCGATACAGTACTGGGCGTGATTTGTGTCCTGATATTCATCGACGAGCAGATACATGAAGCGGTCGTTAAGCTCGTCGCGCACCTGCTGATTGTCACGCAGGAGTAAAGCGGTCTTCATTAACAGATCGTCAAAGTCGAGACTGGCGTTTTCATTAAGCAACTGCTGATAGGCCCTGTAAACCTTTGCGACTTTGGCGGCATAAAATCCATCGGACTGTGTTTTGAAAGTTTCAGGATCTATGAGATTATTTTTAAGTGAAGAAACGGCTGCGAGGAGTTTGCCAGGCGTGAAACTTTTCGAGTCGATGTCAGCTTTTTTTATTGCCTGTTTCATACAGCGTTTCTGATCGGCGGAATCATAGATGCTGAAATTCGAGTCTATCGCGGCAAATTGGGCGTACTTTCGCAAAATTCTAACGCATAGGGAGTGGAAAGTACTGATGTGAGCCCCGGTAGAAGTTCCCATTTCGGCGACTCGCTGGTTCATTTGGCCGGCTGCTTTATTGGTAAATGTAATCGCGCAGATTTTGTATGGAGCCACGCCGGAGTTTATGAGATTGGCAATTCGATGGGTTATGACACGGGTTTTTCCGCTGCCGGGCCCTGCTAATACGAGCAAAGCTCCGTCTTTATGGTTAACGGCCTTCTCTTGTGAAGGTGTGAGCTGGGTAGTTGTGTTTTGCATTGAAAATCCATTTTCAAAAATTTAATTTCCTTGCTGCTGCTGTTCCATTTCCTCCTGGAACTGTAGATAAATCTCCTCCTGCTCCTGAAGACGCTCGAACAGATCCGGTCTTTCCCGTCTTATCCTTGCCATTAAATTCATTCGCAGTTCGTGAGGGAACTGGCCATCACTTAGAAAATCCTGTAAGGCAAAATACCTTAGCATTTCCATCGGAGCAAGTTCAACCCTGTCTTCACCTTCCCAATCATCAGAGTAGAACTGATGCACCTGTCTGGCGAAATCTTCTCTCGCTGCGGCCTGGTCATCTTCGCCGACGGCAAATCGGAAATAGCTTTCGCGCAGAAGCCCGTGTATCATTTCGTTCGCATTGGTAATAGTTATAGATTCGAGATGTTCCCTCATCCGGTCTCGAACAAAGCGTTCCATTGGTACCTGATGTTCTTCTCGCGGATAAAGCTCACGAACTTTATTGTAAATCTGTCTTGCCTTGCCTCGATGCCCGGCATGATAGAAAGACTCGACCGCGTTTGTCAGGAAATTACGGTGTCCTATTTGCATAGACTCGTAGGTACCGGGATTGAAATCCGCATATTGCTTATATTTTTCAATTAATTCTAATTGCAATCTGTTATAAGCATCGAACATTCGAAGGTCAGGACGAAGATATATGCCGCGTTCAATCATCGGCTCTTCTTCTGTGCCAGCCTGTCCTTCGGATACATATATTCGACCATCGCGGAAAAGCAGTTGAAGGCTATGAGCAACCATTCGGTCGATATTTGCCTCCTGCGTTGAAAAATCTTCGCCACCGCCTCCAGCTTTACGAAGACCTTTTACCGCCCAATATATGGCATGTGCAGCAGGATGTCTCCACTCAAGTGGTATGATTTTGTCTGGATTTTCCCAATCGGTAGGGCCGTAATTTTTGTTAAGCTCGTGCATCAGCTCCGGCTCTAATTTCCACTCATTTCTCAGATGGTAAGCTCTGGCAAATGTATCAAATTGGCTTAGAGTTTGATGGTTCTGATAGCTTTCAAATATATTATAAGCCTCTTCGGAAAAATCCCATGGATTCTGTCGAAATGCTATATAGTTTTTTACAAAATTATCCTGCCTTCGAAACGCTTCATCGGCCTGGCCAAGCTTGTTTACCAAATCCTCTGCGCCTGGGATTTTCATGGCTTCTTCAAGTGTTTTGGGAGCTTTGATTAGTTCTTCGAAGTACTCCGCATCGGCGGGGCCAAGCAAAGGAGCCATAGCATCGGCAAGCTGCAACTTATAATACTTGTGCACATCATCCGTAACCCCTCCCATTTTATGCTGAAATATCCTGGCTAACTCTCTGTAGAGGTCGAGACTTCTGGGGTTCATCTCTATGCCTTTATCCCTAAGCAGTTCATAGCCGTTTCTGACCCATCTCCATCGCTGGTGGGGTTCTGTCGCGGGTATTGCAACGGAGATATTATAAGCCATATTCCACGCCTGAAATTCCCATACAGACGCGAAGCGAGGCTGCAGAATGGTTATCCACTCTGCCAACTGCTTGGCATCGAAAAACTGTCCTTCCTGCTTGAGCCTGTCAGCACGGATCCATAGAACATTTACAACCAGTCCTCTAAAAGCACCCAGTGCAACAGTAGCGAAAGCCAGTGAGGGCGGCGCATTTTCAAGCGGCTCATTTACGACAAGTTCCATTTCCTGTCGAGCATTGTTTATGTAGTCCAACTGCAAGCCTGCTCCTATGAAGAATGCGGCAGCAGTAACAAGGCAGATGAAACTGATTAATAAATTTCTTCTTCGCATATTATATTTAGGCCAGTTTCGTAGGCAAAGTTCGTCAGACTACAATTTTAGCTAGTTCACGATAGCTGAAAATCAATATCGCCAGCAAAAGTAATATAAGCGCCTTTACTCCGATCATTATACCCGCCATTTCTCCGATGAGTGACCAACGAATAAGCCGTGCGGGTATAAGGTACTCCGACGGATTTGCAGTGTCGAATCTCGGAAGCATATATATCAGCGGTTTTATTGTAAAATCATAAAGCCGTTCCACCGAATCCGTTGCGAAAAAGCCTATCGCTTCGATGATAAAGCCGCTTGCTATACTGGTTAAAAATACGACAAGACATAGCAGTATTGCCACAGGGAAACTTAGAAATGTAGCCGCCATTATCCCCAAAACAGCCAGAAAAACCAATCGAATAAATATCAGTAGAATCGCTCTGAAATAGTTAGATGCGAACTCTCCGGCTTTGTATAAGACTTCTATTCCCTCATCGGTGGGGAACATAACAACCGTTCTGTTTTGTGGTGAGCTAATGAACCTCACGCCGAGATAACCATCATCTGCGATAGCATCTGCGGGAACCGCTATTTCATGTGAAACCCGAATCGAATCGCTGCGTTCTGTCCTATAAATAGGCGTTTCCGGCCTGCCGGCCTGCATCTGTCTGATATCTCCGATTTGCCACCGGCTGTGTATCATGCCTTCGGGCGGATCATCCGACACTTGGTATTTGAAGCGGATATAAATATTTTGCTCCGGATCGGCAGGCTGAACATTCCGAAAATCCCATGTCAGGGAGTGCCCAGACGAAGCCGAGCGTTCTCTCAGCCTGAGGCTTTCCCTTATCGAGTCCATCTCCCTTTGTCGCAACCTGGGATTTATAAGTACTTCGTCGGGTATTTCATCGGCGGATCGGCGTCTTTCAAATTCCTGACGTACCTGATCGCTAATATCTGTCTGCAAAGGTTTAATTCCATCGCGAGCCGTAAAGAACTCAACATTTGCGCGTGCTATCTCATCAGGGGGAGCATCAACAAACCCCGGTATGTATATTGTGATTCCATAAATTAACGCTGCAAACAGGGTTAAAAGTGCGGCGTTTAGCAGAATAACTCCGAGCAGTTTCCCGGCAATAAGCTGCCACCGCCGAATGGGCTTGGTAATGACGGTGTATATCTGTCGCTGGGCCACATCACTGGTAAGGGTGTAAATGGAAATGATAATGGTTAGCATTGAAAGCAGCAATGTTGTCAGGGACAGGCCATAACTTACGAATGTCTGCAAACGCCCCTGCAAGGTACCGTCCCCGACCATCACCGAACCCATGAGGGGCAATAGAATACCCAGCAGTATTATGAACGCCACGGCAATTTTAAGCCGAAGTGCCTGCCGGATAGTATTTGTCGCTACTGCGAATATTTTACTCATTGGATTCGCTGTCCTTGTCTTTTCGCTGCTTGGTTTTATCGCCGGGATTAGTTAATTGCTGGAGTATGTCCTTGTTCGGCTCTTTCTTTTCGGGTTCGGATTGTTTTTCCCGTCGGGCATTGGTCTTTTTTGTAACCTGGTCAGGTTCAGCTTCTTTATCTTTATGAGTGAGCCTACCGAGCAGTTCGCGGTCAGGCTCAGGCTGTTGTGTAGTTTCTTTGGTGTCTTTTGTTTTTTGAGTTTCGGCCGTTTCTTCCTGCTTGCTTTTCGGCTTTGATTTCGAGACAAGTTTATCGAGAATATTATCCTGTTTTTGCGGTACTGCTCCGGCTGCAAGAAAATCACCGATTTTAGCGCTGTTAATAGCCCCGCTGGTTTTGCGCTGCTGTTTCTGGGCATCTGAAACGGTTTTAATAAAGAATGTCTCGAGCTTTTCCATCGGCGATGATACTTCAAATTCCGAGCTGTCGGCTGCAATTATCTGCTTTATTTTTTCAAGTGTTTCTTCTGTTACAGGCCCGGTTGTGATCTGCCTTTTGTCTGCCTGCCTGAGCAGTTGCTGAACCTCTCCCTGGCTTTGAATTCGCCCACCATACAGTATGGCTATCCTGTCACAAACATCCTCAACATCGGCAAGAAGATGGCTGCAAAGCAGTATTGTTTTTCCTCGTTCTTTAAGCTTGAGGATTACATCTTTTATCTGTCTTGTTCCCAGGGGATCCAGGCCGGTTGTAGGCTCATCAAGTATAAGCACCTCAGGGTCGTTAATGAGTGCCTGTGCCAGTCCTATACGCCTTGCCATACCTTTTGAAAAAGTACCCACCGCTCTGTTGGCGACGGCTTTGAGGCCTACCATATCAAGCAGGGCTTCAATTCTGGCTTTGCGTACTTTTGCAGGAAGAGCGAATAGTCTGCCATAAAAATCAAGTGTCTCGCGTGCGCTTAAATAACGATAAAGGTAGGACTCCTCGGGCAGGAAGCCGACATGTGAGCTAATCTTCGGATCACTGCTTCTGCCGCCTAATATAAGAGAATTTCCCGCGGTGGGATTAAGCAACCCAAGCAGCATTTTTATGGTCGTTGTCTTGCCTGAGCCATTTGGGCCAAGCAAGCCGAAAACTTCGTTCTTTTTTATTCTTAAATCGAGAGAATCGACTGCCAGAACTTTTTCTCGCCCCCACATATCTGAGAAACTTTTGGTCAAACCGAATGTTTCGATAACATAATCCATAAAACATCGTCCTGTAATACTCTAATCGGATGATTTTCAGGCTTTCTATCCTACTTTGAGTTTGCTTTGCGAACTCATTTTTCGAGTCTCTACTTTTGGCCCAGGATAGTGGTCCAATTCCTCACCATAGCGGAAAAGTCTTGCACTGTTGAACACCACCACCAGTGAACTACCGAAGTGCAGTATAGCTGCGACAACCGGTATCAGTATCGCGAACGCAGAGATACCAACGATGATAAAGCCGATACCAAAAGCGAGATTCTGGTTGATTACCGAGCGTGCTTTTCGTGATAGCTTTACGAGAAACGGCAACCTTCGCAGGTCATCGCTTAACAGTGCGATGGACGCTGAATTAATCGCGACATCGCTGCCTGCGGCACCCATCGCCACGCCGAGATCTCCTGCTGCCAGCGCCGGTGCGTCGTTTATACCATCACCAACAACTACAACAGTGTGTCCGGCATCTCTCATTTTTTCTACTATCGCCAATTTATCCTGCGGGAAGCAGTGTGCCTTGTAATCGGTGCAGTTGAGGTCTGAAGCAACCCGATTTGCTACTTCATCTCGGTCGCCGGTAAGCATTGTAACTCTTTTAATACCCATCTCGAGGAGTTCATTTACCGCTTTACTTGCTTCGGGTCTGGTCTTATCCTGCAGACCTATCCAGCCGATGCACCGTGAGCCTCGAGCAATATAAAGCGTACTCATTCCCTGTTGCTCGTGCATAGAGGGCTCTTCAATTTCGTCAAAAATCACATCGTTTTCTCTCAGGAAAGAGTCTCTGCCGACCAATACTCTCTGGCCGCTTACCACAGCGGCAACACCTTTGCCGGGGTGTTCTTCGAATTCTTCAGGAGGAATTAGATTCAGGTTTGCGTCTTTCGCGACATCGTTAATTGCTCTTGCCGCAGGGTGCTTGCTCATCTGTTCGGCTGATGCCGCTATTTCGAGCAATTCGGCAGGCTCGATATCCTCGGCTGGCGTGAGTCGCGTAACATAGAGTTTACCTGTCGTAAGCGTTCCGGTTTTATCAAAAACCATCGCCGTCATCCGCCCTGCTACTTCAAGGTCTGCGACATTTTTTACAAGTATTCCGAGCCTTGCCGCCGAAGAAATGGCCGCGACCATTGCCGTGGGTGTTGCCAAAATAAGCGCACAAGGACATGAGATAATCAAAATCGTAATAGCATAGTTAATGTTGCGTGTGAAAAACAAAACGATACCCGCTATCATAAGAATAGTCGGGACATACCATTTCACATATCGGTCTATTATCCGCATAATTGGTATTTTTGTCTGCTCGGCCTGCAATATCAAATCCTGCACGCGACCCAGGGTTGTATCCCTGCCTATCTTTGTAACTTTTACATCGAGCACACCGGTCAGGTTTTCAGTTCCAGCGAAAGCCTGCATACCGGGTACTTTGTCAACAGGCAAAGATTCACCGGTTATTGTGGCCTCATTTACCGAACTTAGCCCCTTTACAATTTCACCGTCAGCAGGGATGTTGTCGCCGGGTCTGACCCTCACAATGTCACCAGCCTTGAGGTCGCTTGCCTGCATTTCTTTTTCACCACCGTCCGGTTCGAGTTTATAAGCAGTAGTAGGCGTAAGCTTTATGAGCGATTCCAGTGATGCTCTGGCACCCAGAGCTGTTCGGGTTTCAACCAATTCACTTAGCAGCATGAAAAATCCGACCACTCCGGCGGTCATATATTCCTGTGTTACAAAGGCAGCGACGATCGCAAGTGCGGCAAGCTCGTCCATGTGCGACTCTCTCCTGAGCCAACTGGTAATGGCGTGAACTACGATAGGCACCCCAAGCAACAGCGCTCCAAGAAACGCAAGAGCTTCGGCCTGGAATGAATCGGAACCATAAATAGGAATTGCAGCTAAGCTGCAAAGCAACAGAGTTCCGCCGGCAAGCGTGCCTATCAACGCCAGGCTTACGCGAGTTTGCCTGCCGTGTGTCTGTCCGTGTATGTCTTCTTTTAGCCGTAAATGCTGATGTCCCATTGGTCTTCTTTCCGGATTAAGGTTTATCTTTAATCGGCGTCTTCTTCTTTTCTGATCGTAGGATCGCGATTTATATGAACGCGGATCTCGGATTGCGATCCTCCCTGAGTAGGCTGAATTATCATCTTTTCGTCAGAGGCCTCCAGTACGGTTTCGACGCTGTTTTGATAAAGCTGCTGAACAAATAAACGAGGGTGATTATGATATTCAGGCAGTATATTTTCAAGATATGTCGCGTTGGCGCGGGCGGTTTCGACTATCTCTGTACGATAAGCCCTTGCCTCTGCCAGCACCCTTTGAACTTCGCCTGAAGCCTGCTGCCAAAGCTGTTCTGCCTGCTCTTGCGAAGTGTCGGGGTCTTTTATTGCGGTTATAAATTCCATAGCACCTGGTCCGGCAGCTTCGTTTAGAGTCTGTTGAGCATAACTTCTTGCTTCAGTAACTTCCTGCTGAGCCATCTGGCTTGCTCTGAAATAATTCAAAAAGGACTCTTCCACCTGTTTAGGCCAGGTTGCATCTTCAAGCTGAACTGTTACAACAGCCAGGCCGCTTTCTATGCGGTCGAGTTTTTGCTGCACCAGTTGGCGCACCTGAACAGGGATGCTGTCCTGAGATGTTACGGCTTCATCTATTGTAAAATCAGCGAGTGCGGTAACAACAGAGTCTTCGAAAAGACTTTTGATAATCGGTTCGATACTTTCACGCATCACGGCGTAATAGTCCTCTCCGGGCTGAACTTCGCTAACGAGCATATTACGGAAAAATCTTTCCGGGTCGTCAACGCGATAGACTAACTGCCATTTGGTATGGACTATATTATAGTCAGCTCCGGCTGTGGCTACATCGTCACCTTCATTTCTTGTCAGGCTATATCCGTCCATCACCGGGTGCAGCGTGCGCTGACCATGGGGGTTGCCCTGACGATCCTGCCAATACCAAAATGAGTCTATCGCCATTGAAGGCCTTCTACCAACTGGTATTCTAATTAGCTCCTCCACGGGATAAGGCCAAATCCAGTGAGCTCCCGGGCCAAGCAGCCTCTGCTCACCGACGCCCCGTATTCGCCCAAATCGTAACACCAATGCCTGTTCATTTGAACCGACCGTCCTGAACCCCGAGGCCATAAACAGTATAACCAGGACTATCATTATGCCCTTTAACACCCTGAAGCTAAGCTTCAATGCGTCTGACAGTGACTTTCCGGCGTGGTCCAGATCATCGGTATAAATCGACTGCTGTTCGGCGTCTTCGGGAATCTGGTTTTGATTGTTTTTTTCTTCTTCAGCCATATCGCTATCCTTATTGCTGACGCACTAAAGGCATATCAGTTTCTTCCCGCTCTTCAAGTTCTTCTGCAACAACCGAAGGGTCTTTCGGTTCGAAAGTCGGCATTTGTTTGAGCAGCTTAAAAGGTTCCGTATCTGCGCTTAGGATAATCGTTGTTCTTTTCTCGAGCGTCTTTCTGAGCGCTTCGAGGTCTCTCAGGAACATAGCAAGCTCGGGGTCAGCATCAAGCATACGATAATAGGTTGCGGCCTCGGCGTCGCCTTCGCCGCGAATACGCATAGCTCTTGCCTCTGCCATATTAAGAATTTCTTTTTTCTTTGCATCAGCATCGGCACGAATCCGCTGGGCGAGAGCCATACCCTGACTTAGAATGTCATCAGTCATTCGATTTCGCTCGGCTCGCATACGCTCGAACACATTTTCACTGACATCTTCGCTTACCTGAAGCCGCTTGATACCTACAGCGTTGGCCTGTATGCCATAATTATCCATAAGAGTAGGACCAAGGTCGGTGAGCATCTGCTCTTCAATCTGGACGAATTTAATCTCATCAGGATCGCTGTTAACAAAATCAGAAAAATGATGTCGCCCTATAACCCTGTTCTGTGTGTCGCTTAGCTGGGTGCGAATATTCCGCTCGGCTTCAAGGACTGTGCCTACGGAATTGAAAAATGTCAGCGGCTCGGCAATGTTCCAGACAACATATGTTTTAACGATAATTGGCACTGCGCCTCTGGTTGTTGTCTCTCGCAGATCGACCTCAAACACCCTGTTTCTCGAGTCAAATACATGGACACTCTCTATCGGTGGAGGCCATTTGAAATGCAGACCCGGTTCGGTTACATCTCTTACCGGCTCACCGAATCTTGTAACCAGAGCCGACTCGGTTTCTCTGACCTGGAAGGCGGTAAAAAACAGCACCGTTATAACCAGAATCACTATAAGCACAATAATTGTCATACCTTTTGTTTTCATTTTTAGCGTGTCTCCTGAAAGCCACCAATTTCATATAAGTCGGGAGTCAATTGTTCCATAACATCAACGATGAAGACCTGTCTGTCTTCAGGATCTGCTACGATGACATATTTACGAGTGTTTGTAAGTGCCTGCTCAAATACTTTTAATCGCTGATCGCGCAGATAGTAATCGGGCAGGGCATTGTACGCTTTTAACTGACCCACAAATCGCTCACCTGTGGCATGTGCAAGGCTTATCTGGGTCAGAGAATAGCTTTGTGCATCGCGAAGTATCTTGAATACCTCGCCGCGAGCATCGGTAAAGGCAGCCTCCAGCTCATCAACGATAGCAAGCCGACGCTCTTCATCTTCTTCATCTCTTGCGACATTATATTCCTGAACAAGATCATATATCCTATCGGCATCATCAGCATCTCCGAGCAATTCCCCAAGCTCGCGGTTGCGATGTGCGTGAGCATCGAGTATTTCAGCCTGTTGAAGCTGAACAGCACCTACAACTCGTTGATAATCCGCTGCGACCTCAACGGGGGGATGAATGCTCTGAAGACCTACAAAAATTATTTCGACGCCGAGCTCGGCAGCATCTGCCGCGGCCTGGATTCGTTCGGTTAGAACTTCCTTAGCATGAGACCTTCCGGCTCCAAGCAGGCTTTCCCGCCAGACTTCGGTGCCCGGGGCATCCTCGACTTCGAGTTTGGCACTTGCCGCAAACTCGGTAAGTTGTCGGTAAGCAATTGCTTCAAGTGTTTTTTCCGTATCTTCATGATTATAAAGGAATGCGTAAGGGTCGGTGACGGTATATTGCACTGGGACAGCAGCTTTGACAAAACTTACAGGTATTGAGCGTTCACCGCGTCCTTCGACTTGTGTGGCAACGAGGAATGTATGCTCTTCTTCGTAGTGCTCTTCACCCCACAAAAGCGGCCCAAATGTCAATTCATCCGGTTCAGCCGGTGTAAAACTCAGATTTATTTCGGAGATTTTCTTAGTGGGGTACTTTCTGACCACATCTATCGGCCAGGGCCACTTGATCGTCATTCCCGGCCCTATGATTCTGACCTGTCCGTCATCTTGCACCGGCCTGCCAAAATGTTCGACAATCCCCTGCTCGTTTGGGCCAAGCACAACAACACTGCTCATAAGGTACAGCACTATAGCCCCAAAAAGAAAAAGCGGCACAACGGCTCTCTCGAGCAATTGATAAAACCAAGTCTGTGATACCTGGAATCCGAACTGATAGTCAATGGCTCCGGCAGCAGTTCTGAATACTCCACCCGGCTCTGATAAGAGCCCAAGAAGCCGGGAATCAAAAGGCGGCCTGCTGTACTGGCCTGACAACCGAGGCCTGTATATATCCATTATAACATTCAGAGCGGTTTCCAGTCCGAGAATGACCAGAATGCCTGCCACTACATAACTGGCATATAAAACAGGCACCGGATAGCCGAAATGAGCAAGAGCCAAAGCAATGGTTACCAGAAAACTCATTATTGAAATACCCAGCAGGGCGCTTCCGGCTGCTCGCAATGGTTTCCATGCCGGCTCTGCGGACATGCCAGTTGCATATCTTGAAATAAGAAAGCTTACAAAAGCCACCGCCACCAACAGAATCGCGGCAACCAGAGGCTGGCGTGTGGGCATCTCAGTGTCGATTTCAGTGCCAGTGAAAAGATATAGCCCGATTCCAAACTGATATACTGCTATAAGACCAGAAAATATGGGTATAAACCACTTCTCAAGCAACTCGAGTCGTTGCTGGGCAGTAGCAAGCTCAGAATAGCCCCTGCCCTCCTGCTGGAATATAGTGGTATCTTCCTCCTCATCACGCTGGGCCTGTTCAAGGTCCAGTCTTTCCTGCTCTGCCAAAGCACGCTGATGAAACCAGATAAGCAGGGCAAACGAGATCAGCGCCGGTGAAAGTATAAACCAGGAGAGGATTGATACAGCGTTATAACCGCTCCATCTACCGATAATAAATGTTGCAATGAAAAATATGCCGCTGGTAATAAGAGAAGTCAATGCTACATACTTGGCGCGTTTTGATGGTACTGTCATTTTCTATTCCTGAATTGAATCCGAACAAACAGTAATATTACAAAGTAACATACCTTGTTTTCCGGCAGATTATATTAAATTATTTGATTTGTCGAAACCCTTTAATTTCTATAAGTAGTGCGATATAATACCAAAAATATTAACCCTAGGTACAAATACCAAAAAATAAAGCCTTTGTTCGGGCAAAATAATCACAAAATATACCGCAACTTGCGGAGAGGCACTTGGTTATGGGTAAAATTATCACAATTGCAAAGAATACTTTCATTGAAATAATCAGGCAGCCTGTATATGGAATTATTATCGCAGCTGTTCTTTTGATGCTGTTTCTGAGCCCGTCGCTGACAATGTATTCTATGGCAGATGATGACAAGCTTTTGCGTGAAATCGGGCTTAGTACGCTCTTTTTAGCCAGTTTGTTCGTTGGAATATTCGCGGCATCCGGCGCAGTGGCAGACGAAATCGAAAACAAAACCATTCTCACCGTATTGACAAAGCCGGTTCGAAGGCCTGTTTTTGTTCTGGCAAAATTTTTCGGAATATTTGCCGCCGTAGCCCTTGCCCATCTTATCACCACAATCGCCCTGCTTATGACCATTCGACATGGTGTAATGGCAACAGCCGCTCACACCCATGACTGGACGGTACTAAGCGCAGCGGGAATAGGTATTACAGTGACCATTCTCTTAAGTGCTTTTTTCAACTATGTTAATGACTGGAAATTCTCGTCAACCGCTGTGATTTTGGCGGCAATTTTTTCCGTTGTTTCTATAACTTTTCTGGCTTTTATCGACCGAAACTGGCAGTTCAACCCTGCCGGCAACGGCATCAATGTGGTCGATATCTACGGGTCTGTACTGCTTTTGCTGGGTGCGATGGTTATTGCAGCGCTAGCACTTGCATTCTCGGTGAGATTTAATATCGTAACCACCCTTTCGGCTTGTGTAGGGATTTTTCTGCTCGGCCTGGTAAGCGATTATATATTTGGCAGATTCGCCGAGACCCATATCTGGGCAAGAATAGGAAGGTTTATAGTGCCTAATTTGCAGATATTCTGGATTTCCGACGCAATTTACGAAGGCAGCACGGTGCCGGGGACATATATTCTTATCGGCGCCTCATACGCTTTATGCTATACGGCGGCTATTTTATTTTTGGCAATGGCAATATTTGAGCAAAGGCAAGTCGGATCGTAATCTCAAGATGCAAGAGTTACTCCGCATATGTCCTTTTGGATTCTCGGTCACATCGGATAGACCATCGCAACCTCGTCGCAGGCATCCTGCTTGGAGCATTTGGCACAGTCTTTCCAGACTTTCATAGGAAGTGTTTGCTTGTCAACTACATTGAAGCCGAGCTTCGAAAAGAAATCCGGGACCAGGGTCAGTGTAAAAAGCCTTGCAACCCCACATTGTCGGGCCTGCTCAACAGCAGCGTTAATCAGCAATTTTCCAATGCCTTTTCCCTTGCAGCTTGAACTTACCGCAACCGATTTAATCTCCGCCAATTCTTTCCAGATTATTTGCAAAGAGCAACATCCCAGAACATTGCCATTATCCTCGGCCACTAAAAATGTCTGCAAATTCTCGTATATGTCGGAAAGAGAGCGAAAGAGCATTTGCTCCTGCTCGGCATAACAACTAATCAGAGCATAAATCATCTCTGCATCTGTAACTTTTGCTGGTCTTACTTTCATAGCTATAAGACTATACGATATGAAGTTCGAAATTTCCAGAGTTTGATAAAAGAAGATTTGCAAGCGGTAGAGTGAAAAAGACGAGCCAGAAGGCTTTCGCCTTCTGGCTGGTTTTCTCCCCACTTCGCCGTGCTTATAAAAGCGCCAACTCAGCAGATGGCCCACTGGGCCTGTCAAGTAACCGCGTCCCGGGTTGCGCATACCCGGTCAAGCCGCGGATAACTACTAACGAATTTTTCTTCTTCGACGCATTACAACCGCTGCTCCTGCTGCTAGCAATGCTATAGTTGACGGCTCGGGAATTTCCGGCACGGGAAAATCTACATCATCACCTGGTATGGGGAGATCATTGTCATCGGGCGGATCCGGGAAATCCGGCGGGACAAAGGCCGACGGCTGAGGTCTGCCGCCTGGACCTCCAAAGCCCCCGGGACCTGCGAAATCACCGGCACTGGCGCGAGCTGTACCGGCTCCGCCTGCTGCCGCCGGTTCCGGTGCAACCTCCATATCCAACTGGTCATGCTCGACTCTTTCATAGACGGCAATTACGATTTGCGGTGAACCGGCACGAAGCGTCGTACTGCTGGAAGTAGGGTTGCTGACTTCTCCGAGCCAATACACAAACTGATAACCCTGTCTGGGTGTAGCGGTCAGTGCAAACTCGGTATTTTTTGCAAAGTTATGCACACCGGTGCCCGGTGAAATGGATCCGGCCTCGGCAGGGCTTTGCTGTATCATAACAGATACATTTGATGCCTGGGCATAACCGCATAATAAAGCCAGAGTCAACACGACAACTGTTGTCCGAATTTTGTCCGATATAGATACCATAATATATCCCCCCAGATATACTTTTTCATCAAAGCTATTTGCTTTTACGATTTTTCAACAGAACCGCACTACCGATACCAAGCAGAGCTATTGTTGCCGGCTCGGGTATTTCAGGCACGGGAACATCGTCGTTTGAAGGAGCAACTTTTACCTCATAGTCGCCCTTGACCCAGTCCATATCACTGGAAAGGACCAATATCCAGGAATGATCGCCAGCCATGATTATACCGCCGCTGACATCATCCTCAAACTTCCAGACACCTTCGGTTAGTTCGGGATTAAAATATGCATCAGTAGGTTCGATTCCGCCTGTTCCACCGTCCTGGGCGCTTATGCTATCAACATCAACACCCATACTGTCAGGAGATTGGATAGCGAATTCAGCAAGAGAGCTCTCGCTGAAATTGGAATTGAATACCTGATATGCGTAGATATATCTTCCTGCTCCCGGGGCATCATATCCGGCATTTATAAACTCGTTACCTCCGAGCGTGTCATAAACGGCAAAATCCACCCTCGTATCGACCTCACCCCAGCCAGTCTCCATTGTTCGATAGGCAGTGCCCTGATAATGATCGCTGCCGGGCAGATGTAACAATGCCTGAGCATTTGCTGTGAACATGCCGATTATGACCAGCATTAACACAATTGACGCAACTTTTTTGACACCCATAATTTCCTCCGTTTCTTTTAGACAATTAGGTTTTTAATCTGCAAAATTAGATTGTTTTTGTTTGTTTTTTGTTCTTTTGAGTCCGAAAATTACTGTTGCCGTTGCGAATATCGCCAGCGTGGTCGGCTCGGGAATAGCCGAAGATGTAAACGACGCCGTGGCGGTAAAGCCATCTTCATGAATATCGCCGCCATCCAAGCCGGCAACATTAGCAAACGAAAAACTGAACTCCTCGCTTGAAAGGGTAAACGGAACCGCCGGACCACTTATTTGAACATTGCCTGCGACAAAATCGTCTGCCCCCATAAAATACCGCGAGACCACGGCAGAGCCGAAATCAAAAACAAGCAGTTCATCATTTGAACCGTCCTCATAGAATATTACCTGACCCGCTCCGGTTTCGCCGTATGTCCTGCCACCGATTATAAAGGTATCGGTTATTGCAACATCATCCATCTCAAACGATGCATTTTCGAACACGGTTCCGCCCAGCGCACTGCCAAGACGCAGGTTCAAGCCGCTTGCCAACCAATTGCCGCTGACTGTCTGCTCATTCCAGTCCACAGTAAACAACGGGTTTGAACTGTCCTGAGACGGATCGCTGAATGACGCAACAGTGAAACTCTCTGCCATCGCCCCGGATGCCAGAACCGCCATTAAGATCAATACAAGCACCATTCTATTTTTTTTCATTTTCATCATTATTACTCCTTATCACACTCTTTAGATTTCCGCTTTAGCTCTGCGCAGACAATGGGCGCAGAATCTAAGCACAATTTATCTCAAGAGTTTACTCCCCAATTTTTTCGCAAGGCCAATTCGTTCACCGCTTTGGAATCAGCGCATTGATTCAGCGTTACACCTAAAATAGCTTGCGTGTTACATGAGTTTTCTCAGCCCTGAAAATTTCTTTTTAGAGCCTCCGAAATCTGAACAATAAAACTCTTCCGCGACAGCACATTCGCCGCCGCACACGAGTTTTCTCTCAGCCCCCAAGCTGATTGATGCTCATATTAAAACAAATCACACTTAAAAGGTCAAGTATTTTCTGCCAATGCCGTGACAGAAAACGATTTTCAGGCATAGAATCGCTGTTATCAGCCCAGAAAAGGGCTTATTTTTGCAGGAATTACCATAAATGAAGTCAAAAAGTACTGCAACGGTACTGCAACCGTTTTAAAAAAAGCTGAAAAAATGGGGTAAAATATGAAAATGTTAAAAAATAAGAGACCCCGAAATCGCAGTCATATAACCATTTGAGGATAGATAGG
>Ga0207421_10002094_pt1 | contig 25116 bp, 24 predicted proteins | sample SodLakKL_010_SED_4_FD_187542 | JGI IMG/M metagenome (GOLD analysis project Ga0207421, IMG submission 187542) | Alkaline sediment microbial communities from Lake Tanatar, Kulunda Steppe, Russia - 8KL_010_SED (SPAdes) (version 2) | ecosystem: Environmental > Aquatic > Non-marine Saline and... | reverse complement strand
TTGGGTTTCGGCGATCGACCACGTCACCGGTAATGGCAATGATGTCGTACTCGTATTGAGAGATCAACCGGATCAGATCCCGCTGCTCCTCCCCGAATTGCTTACTGTGAAGATCTGTGAAGTGTAGGACTGTGAAGCCGTCAAATGCAGCAGGAAGATCCGGTACCTCGACTGTATACTGTCTGATTGCAACGCTGTAGGCGCGCGGGTGAAAGTGTACAGCGAGTAATATGAGGCCGACGATGGCAGCACCTATGAGTACCGGCTTCATCTAGTTCCCCCTCAGCATACCGGGTGATTCAGGTGAGCTCATTTCCGCTGCACCCCTCTGCAATGCGCCTGGTCTCATGCCAGCGGCAGGCATGCTCAGTACGCCCCCAGGTAGCGACGCACCTCCCACTCGTGGATCTGACTGCGGTATTCTTCCCATTCAATGCGCTTCGCTTGCATGAACCGGTCGCTCACGTGCTGCGTCAGCGTATCAAGGACCAGTTCATTGTCCTGCAGGTGACGGAGAGCCTGGTGCAGTGATTTGGGAAGAGCTCCGATGTCCTTTTTCCTGCGCTCCTGTGCATCCATATCGTATATATTATCGTTGATCGGCTCACAAAGCGGCATTTCCTTGCTGATTCCGTCCAGGCCGGCGGCAAATGTGACTGCCAGGGCGAGATAAGGATTGCAGGATGGATCCGGACTGCGCAGCTCTACTCGGGTACCTTCTCCCCTGCGGGCCGGAATGCGGATCAGGGGACTTCTATTGCCCATGGACCAGGCTATGTGAACGGGTGCTTCAAAGCCCGATACCAGTCTCTTGTACGAATTAACCAGAGGATTGGTTATTGCGGTGAAGCCACGGCAGTGATGCATGAGACCGGCTATGAAGTGTCGGCAGGCACCGTTCAGGCCATCCGCATCCTCCGGCTCGTAGAAGGCGTTTATGTCTTCGCGGAACAGGGACATGTGGACATGCATACCCGATCCGGCTATGCCGAATTTGGGCTTGGGCATGAAGGTAGCGTGTAAATTATGCTGTAGTGCCACGGTGCGCACTACAAAGCGAAATGTAGCGATCTGATCCGCTGTGGTTAGCGCATCCGCGTACTTGAAATCGATTTCATGTTGGGCTGGGGCAGCCTCGTGATGTGACGCTTCAATTTCGAAATTCATGTCGATCAAAGCTTTCACCATGTCCTGCCTGGCAGCCTCGCCGCGATCAAGTGGGGGCATATCAAAATAGCCGGCCTGGTCGTGACTGTCCAGCGTGGGAGATCCGTCTGCCTTGCGCATAAACAGAAAGAATTCCGGCTCGGGTCCTGCGAACAGTTCATAGCCCAGTCTGCGACCATCTGCCATCACTCGTTCCAGAATGGTGCGCGGGCAGCCCTCGAACGGTTCTCCGTCCGGCCACGTTATGTTGCACATGAGTCGGGCGATACGTGCCCGGTCATCAGACTGCCAGGGAAAAACTGCGAAGCTGCCGGGGTCGGGCTGGAGCAGCATATCGGACTCCTCGATGCGGACGAAGCCCTCGATTGATCCGCCGTCAAAAGATATATTCGCGTCTAGCGCCTTGGGTAGCTGCTCGACTGGTATGGTCACATTTTTAACCGCTCCCAGGATGTCGGTAAACTGTAGCTTTATGAACTGGATATTCTCCTCTTCACAGCGCTGCAGCACCTGTTCCTTCCCGGCAGAATTGTGGTCTTCTCTAATCATGCCGCTGATCACCTTCCTGTTCTTCGCTATCCACCCTGTCGAGACGGGCAGTGGCCTGCCGTGCCATCGATTCATTAATTGATACTTCAACTCTGACTCCATCATCCGTGTATTTTTCGGATATGACATCTGCGCACCGGTGCAGCTCGTCCAGAACATCCATTTTGGAGTAAGGAATTGCAAAAGTGGTCCTGACTCGCGTACGTTCAATGAGTTCACTCATCAGCTCCCGCAGTTCCGCAAGGTGAATGCCATGAAGTGCCGAGATGGTGATGGGGTTGGACAGCTGTTTCGTCTGCTCGGAGGTCGGCCTCTTCTCGGCCGCGTCCAGCTTGTTAAGTACCGTGATCGTCTCCTTACCCTCCGCACCCAGCTCGTGCAGGACCCTGAGCACCGAATCGACACGGCGCATCCAGTCGTCATGCGAAATATCGACCACATGCATTATGTAGTCTGCCCCGGTGATCTCCTCCAGTGTAGCCCGGAATGCAGCCATGAGCTGTGCCGGCAGGTCCTGAATAAAGCCAACCGTGTCGATCATGCAGGCCTCTACCGAGTGAGGCAATTTGATCTGACGCACAAGGGGATCTAAAGTGGCAAACAGTTTGTCTTCTGTGAACTGACCTGCATCGGTAAGACGATTGAGAAGTGTCGACTTTCCGGCATTGGTGTAACCGACCAGGGCAAATGTGGGAGTGGCCCTGGTGCGTCTTCTGTCCCGCATTCTCTGCCTGTGTCTGCGCACATCAACTATTCTCCGGCGTAGATCCGTCATACGCCGCCTGACCCGCCGGCGATCAGTTTCCAGTTTAGTTTCTCCCGGTCCCCGGGTGCCGATTCCCCCGGCCAGCCGTGACATCTGCTCACCCATTCCCGTCAGGCGGGGAAGAATATAGGTCAGTTGGGCCAGCTCAACCTGCAGCTTACCTTCCTTGCTCTGTGCCCGCTGCGCAAATATATCAAGTATGAGGCGGGTGCGATCGATAACTTTTAGATTCATCATGTCTTCCAGCTCGGCCTGCTGACCAGCACTCAGCTCGTGGTTGAATATGACCGCATCCAGCTGCAGATCTTCGGCCGTCTCTGCTATCTCCCGGACCTTTCCCCGACCAATAAAAGTTGCCGGGTCCGGTCTGCCGCGTGACTGCGTAAATTCGGTCACCACAGTACCGCCAGCCGTGCGAATCAACTCCTGCAATTCAGTTCGTCGGGTGGTAAGATCATCGTCCTGGTAATCGCTTATCAAATCATCGAGAAGGAGAGTCACTGCAGCCACCCGTTCGTCTCTGCGCATCGGTCCCTGTTCATCCAGATATTTCAATCAAAATCCCCCACTTTCACCACCTCGTACATCCTCAACGCAAATTATATCACACGAGGCGGTTCGGCGAGGCAGGTCTGGGTGACAAAGCCAGGTTTGAGATGCCGACTTGCTGTCTTGCTGTCCATTGCGCGCGGTGCTACGTCCAGTCGGACACAGAAGGTGATCTGTATTTTCTTACTGACCGAGCCGTCTTTCCGCCAGGTGTCGGAACAGCCCGCCAATTCCGTCACCTCTCCGGGCCGAAAGAGGCAAGACCACTGCTCCAGAACATGCTTTCTGTATGTTGGCATGACCAACTCGTGACCAGGGCAGATCCATCTTGTTGGCGGCCACAATGTAGACAGGTGAGTTCAGTTTTCCATTGCGCACCCGCTCAGTCCGGCGACGCAGGACAGGCAGGAAGCGATCAATCCAACTTGCATGCTCCCTGTTTGGCCTCTGTACCCCATTCTGAGATCTCCGCAGCTTGGGCCAGTCGGCATGCATGATCAAGTGATGGATGGCTCTGTCTACCCTGTACAGTCCGGCCCGCCCCCCGAGCCGCCCCACTCTCGAGGCATCGATTACATGAATCACCGCATCACAGGAAATGAGCAGGCGTAAAGTTGCGGCACCGGCAGCCTGGATCCCGGGAGTCTGTACACTGTCGTGCAGGGCCGGAGTATCGATAAGTGTCCATTCATCACTGCCGGCCCCTGTCCCACCCTTATAAGGCATGCGGATATGTCCGCTGTACATGCGGGAATTGCTCCTGGACCGGCTGTGCGTCTGAGCCGCATCCGGATCAGCTTTTGTCATTTTACACATGCGCCAGAACAGAAGGGTTTTCCCGCACCCGGTTGCCCCGACGATTGCACATTTTCTCGTCAATGAATGATCTCCTCAAAATCCTCAGCATGCAGGGTCAATAGCTCGCTTCGGGTGGGATTGGAGTTATTCATCAAGCGGACTGCCTGCCTGCGCATCGCCCGCTCCAGCAGGTTGCGCATCGAACGCGCGTTACCCCTGCCCCACTCTCCCCCCTGCAGCCCACCGGCGACGGTCCTGAGTGCGTCCTGCCCGCCGCTGGACAGCTGGTACTGACGTTCCCGCAGCATCAGTTGGGCTATCCGAACCAGCTCATCGGCCGAATAGTCAGGAAATGTCAGGTGCGCCGCGAACCGCGAGCGAAGCCCGGGATTCTGCGTCAGGAACCATTCCATCTCTTGCGTATAACCTGCGAGGATCAACACGAACTCGTCGCGGCGGTCCTCCATTGCTTTGACCAGTGCGTCGATCGCTTCCTTTCCAAAGTCTCTTTCACCGCCCCGAGCCAGCGAGTAGGCCTCGTCTATGAACAGGACTCCACCGATGGCTGCCTTCACCTTCTTGCGCATCTTCTGGGCGGTGTGACCGATGTACTCGCCGACGATGTCAGCTCGCTCGGCCTCTACCAAATGCCCTCTCTCCAACACACCAATGTCATGGAAGATCTCGGCGAGAATTCGTGCCACAGTGGTTTTCCCCGTGCCCGGGTTCCCCGAGAACACGCTGTGCAGCATCAACGGCTGAGATGCAAGGTCCATCTGGCTCCTTCTCTGCTGGATGTGTGCGTAAGCCACCACCTCGCGAATAGCTTCCTTGATCTTTCCCAGTCCCACCAAGCTGGAAAGCTTCTGCAGTCCCCTCCTGCCCTGTTGGACGGACATGGTGGGATTGGAGCTGCGCCGCTCTGTCGCGGTGACTTTCGAATCGTCGCCTGTATCAGGTTCAACTGAGAAGCCGTCAGCCAGATGCGACATAGCGGTCACAGCTGAGATGTGGCCCTCTTCCAGCCATCTTATCACTTCACGTGTGCTCCGGGGTTGACTCGAATTCTGCGACATGGCCCCTCCCCCAGCTGATCACTTTCAGAGCGGCCGGGAGAATTTTCGCCACAGGCCGGTCCGCTCGATGCGCTCGTCTATCACCGAACTGTCTGTGGTGTAGAGATTTTTCTTGCGCAGTCTCTCAAACAGCACGGACCCGGCAAGAGTCTGGCTTTCGGCCAGACCCTCCGGTGTCAACAGAGCCTCACAACCTCTGGCCAGCAGTTCGCCGATGGCCGTGTCCGTGCTCATCTCGAGCAGCTCACGGTTTCGCAGGTAGCGAGCGGCGTTGTGCCCGGCAAGCATGCCGGTGACTATGGCTTCAGTGTGCCCGACGTATACTCCCGCCTTTTCGCCTGCACAGAATAGATTTGGCCGGCCGTTGACCTGCAGGACGTGGTTTCGTGGGGCTATCGCTGTGAAACGAATGGAATTGCCCTTGCCCCCTGCATAAGGATCCTCAAACCGGGCATTTTCGAAACCCTCAATTGTGCGCAGCTGATCCAGCGGGAAATAGGATGTCATCAGCTTCACGTGGCCGGTGTCAAGTAGAACGATATTGTCTGCATACTCCGGCAGGGCGTACTGCTGACACGGCTTGCTCGCCAGCTTTTCCAGCTGGGTGAGCTCCTCGGGCAGCGGCACTATGGCCACCCCGGATTCATCCAGCGTGCGGATGAGGCCAGGCGAGAGGGATTCCCGGTTCAGCTTGCCTGAACCACTCATCGCACCGGGCAGATCCGGACCTTTCGTGGCCATCAGCTCGCGTACCCCACTGCGGCCGGTAATGCTGACCCGCCCACCGAAGGCCGGACAGCGTTGGATGCACATGACGCATCCGTTTCCGTGGCGGACACAGGCACCCATCGGTCCGGAGGTTCCGGTGGCATCCACGAAGACATCCCCCAGAATCACATCTCCATCCTCATCCACCAATGCCGATAGACTGTCTTCATTCATCGTCAGGCCCACGATACGACGCATGGTCTGAATGTCAACGCCGGCGTCTGTCAGGTGCTCCCGGACCAGGGGTTCCACCTTTGCTACATCGTAGAGACTCGCGTGAGAGTGTCCGGGAAATTTTACATCCACGTGGCGGGCAACCTCGTCTGTTGCCTGGAAAAGCTCACCTCCCCCTCCCATGCGGAGTGCCTCCTCCGCTGCAGTGTAACGGCCGTTATTCCGCATGATTCCGCCCACGAGGCCGGCACCCAGAAGCATATCGGTCTTTTCAAATAAGCGCGTCTCAGCTCCGGCCATCGCGGCGGAGAGCGCTGCTGCGCACCCGGCCCATCCTCCCCCGACAATGATGACTGTACGTCCCGTCATCTGCTATCCCTCTCTCCCTTCCAATCGCCCGACCAGAAAACATCCTCGGGAGCAATGTCGGCCCGGCAGCCGCGCAGCTCACTGCCATCGCGCCGGATCACTGTGCAGGCTCCGCACCACCCGGCTGCACACACCATGATGCGGTTATTTGATGCGACCCAGAGTCTATCTCGCTGGAGTGCGGCCCCCACTTTGATATGCAGGTGGTCACTACCCAGGCTGATCACCAAAGGTGCGCTCGATGAACTGATAATCCCGGCGGTGCTTTCCTGCCTACATCCAGCAATTTCGGCATCGAGACGGATCAGCGACAGACTACCAGCAAATTCAGGCAACGCCTGCACAACATATGCTGCGCCGTCCATTCCAGGATCGAGAGCTATCTGAACGGAGCAATTGTTGTCATTGAGCCTGCGCAGGATGTTTGGAAGAAGGGATTGCCCGGTTCCCGAAGTCAGTATGAGGGCATCACAGTCCACAGCCCTGTTCAGCCGTCGCACGCCCAGCAGACCAGAACGATATGGGCCGGCAACCTCCCAGGTTTTCAGGTGCCGGGCCAGCTGCTGGGTCTTGGGACCGCGCTCACGATAGACTATAGTGCTCAGCTCACCGGAAGAGGCGACACTGAATACGGCCATTGGACATGCCCATGTTTCCTCAGATCCGGGCGGCTTTACCATCAGGAAGCTTCCCGGCTGACGTAATTCAGCGCTCCAGTGCCGGGGCGTATGGACAGTTACACAGTGCAGCCCTGCGGCAGTGGATTTCTCTGATTTTATCGGTGCGCGAATATAACGACGGGTGTGAGCCTGATCGCCCCGACTGTACGAATCATAGACGCACACCCCACCCCAGGCGCAGGCATCACAGTCCTGCTCACCCCGCAGCACGGGGCAGGCGATGCACTGACCTGCGTCGGCGAGGAAGCACGGACATGATTCGGAGCCGGTATCGTGACAGCGTGTGTCGTAGATTTCCTTTTCCCGAGGCACAAGGAATCCCCCCATTTCAACCTGCGAAGCGGATGCAGTATCAAGGTATGAAATGTGCGGGGATCCTGTGTGTCGCTGAGTGGAAGGTCAGGTGGTTATTCTTCTATACCGCGCCGTGCAGAGAGACCTTTCGTCCAGTAATGCTTGATCTCACGCATCTCGGTCACCAGGTCGGCAATATCCACGACAGAATCCGGTGCCCTCCGGCCCGTCAGCACCAGCTCTACACCGTCCGGGCGCATGCGGATGAGATCCAGAACATCATCCTCTGCAACCAACTCGTAATACAACGCCATGTTAATCTCATCAAGAATGACTACATCGTGGGAATGATCGGCAAATGCCCTGCGCGCTCTCTGCAGACCTTCCTCTGCCTGTTCCACGAGTTCGGGAGGAGGTAATCCCGGGGGGAAAACTGCCACATCTTCAACGTCGGCCCGTGTGCTCTCGTCGAGCTGGTCCTCGTGGGCCACAAAATATGGTTTACCCACCTGAATGATGGTCAGGCGAGGTTCCAGGTGCCTGGCGCTCAGATGCTCACCGTAACCCCACCGTTTCATGAACTGAATAATCAAAACATTGAGATTCCGTCCCACTGCACGTAGTGCCAGCCCCAGAGCCGCTGTCGTCTTCCCCTTGCCGTCTCCGGTGTAAACATGAGTTGCACCTGGACCCAGATTGTTCGACTTCGCCATGGGTTCCTCCCGCCAGCTTTTATTCATTACCTTCCAGCTTGGCTCGTACCTCTGTGTAACGATCAACGAAGGCCTCTATAAGATCCTGGTTGCGAGTGAGAGCTCCCACCCATGTGTCGAGGAAATCGCGCCCATCAGGGGTTACATGGTAGACCTTGCGGGCTGGTCCACTGCCCGTTGTGTCCCAGCTGGACTCTATGAAGTTGTCAGCCTCCAGTTTCTGCAGATTGCGATAGATGCCGCCCGGGTCAGCGTCCGCCTGCCCCAGCTCACTGAGACGCCGAGTGAGCTCGTACCCATGGCTGGGCTCCTCCAGCAAGAGGAGTAGGAGTGTCGGCTGGATGAAGCCCTGCAGCAGCGCTCCCTGCCCTGGATGATGACAGAGACAATCTTCATGACTGTGCCCATTTTTGCATCTCATCCGAATCGCCCCCATTTGTGACTCACAAATACCACCTGTATCGTAGTACTACCCTGCTCCGACGTCAATGTCGACCCCGTCTTCTTCCGGCCGGATTGGCTGTGTTATCCCTTCTTCGCCTTATCCGCCGCATAACGACGTAGCCCGCGCACCCGGCCAGCAGGAATATGCCCGAGATAGGCCACACCAGAAGGGAGACAGTCCGGATTTCGACCTGCCTGCCGGCAGATCCTGCGTACAGCTCGGGTACCTCTGGCACACCTGTGTCTCCCGCTGGCATGGACTGAAGATAGTCTGCCACTGCTCGCCATCCGGTCAGTGGCTCTCCCCGGACGTCAATGATTCGCGCATTCAAGTCCTGTATGGGATGGCCCGTAGAGTCCCTGGGTTTGATTTCGAGACGTGGCAGCATATCTCCGACCATGGGAATGAATGACGCCACAAAAGTATCTGCTACCACATGATAGAGATCTTCATCTCCCCGCTTCAGCGGCTCAAAGAAATCGTCACTCATTTTCGGATCATCTCCCAGGTACCTCTCGGCCTCCAGAACGGCACGATATGTGGGCAGTGGCTGGTCCACAACGGGAAGCTGCAGGAGGATCGCCCGCCCGGGATCGTAGCTGAACCGCAGTCCGGAGACCTGAAGGAAGAAGGCGTCCCCCATTATCTGTGACAGAAGATGAGAGATCTCCAGAACCCGTCGCACCTCGTCCCCGGTGAGGTAAATGGACACCAGCGGGTATCCCGGCTCATCCTGGGGACCGTGACCCATTCCCATTGTGGACAGGACTTCATACAGGGACAGCTGGCCGCGCGTCTCCTCCCTGTTTCCCGGAAGCAGAGGACCGCGTATCTGGCCGTTAGCCTGGAAGGCGAAATCCACCCTGTCTCCCGTTCTTTGCTGCACAGACCAGCGGAATGCATCTGCTATGAGGTTTCCATACGGCGTCTCTTTCTTTTTCGGCAGATTACTGATCTCATCACTGCTATAAGCGACAACCTGCAGGAGATCATCGTAGATGCCGTCGGTGTTCTGCGCCAGGGTACGATTCACCGCCTCAGTATATTGGGCGATACGGGATTCAATGTCGGGGCAGGGCTCTATATCATCATCAATGGGAAGCAGGTGAGGGTGGCTCGGTTCATCGTCTCGAATGGTGAGACTGTCCTCTCTCGCATCATAGGTCAACTGCAGGCACCCCAGGTATTCTGTGTGTGCTCCCGCCTGCACAATAATTGTGTCCTCCACCCTCAGTGGCTCGTGCAGGGCAGTATGACAGTGTCCGCCCACAATGACATCGATGCCCGCAACTTCCCGTGCCAATTCTTCGTCCTCCGGCAGCCCGGAATGTGTGATTCCGACAATAATGTCCGCGCCCTCCTCCTTCAGTCGGGCAACTGCTTTTGTGGCAAACTGCAGCGGCTCCTCAAACTGTACTGGATCGGCGTTGGGTGAAAGAGCAATTGCATTTTCGCCCAACAGAGAGAAGAACCCGATATCCAGGTCAAGTCCTGCCGGCGAGATCACGGTGGTCATCTTCAACTGCATCTGCACCAGGGGATGTCCGGCGGGAAAAGCTGCATTTCCGGAAAGAATCTGTGTATCCTCGTGGGCCCCCGGGTAACCCGCTGCCTCCAGGTACTCCGTCAATACGTCGGGCCCGTAGTCATATTCGTGGTTACCCAAAATGACCAGGTCGTATCCCATGTGCTGCATCAGGTCAAGCTCGGCAGCTTTGCCCTCGAGTGCCAGCCAGGCAAATGGGGTGCCGGCCATGAAGTCGCCGGCTGAGATCACAAGGACGGGTTCTTCGGGGGCGATTTCGCCCCGCATGGTTTGCAGGGCCCCGGCCAGGCGAGCAAATCCTCCCACTGTCGGGTCTCTGCCCTCCGGGTCGTAATCCAATGAGGGCGAATGCGGCAGCAGGGCGGAGTGTTCATCATTGGTGTGTAAAATGGTGAAATGATGAACGTCCGATTCGGCTCGCGCCGGTGCGCTGCCGATGATGACAACTGCCGCAGCGATCAATAGCGCCGTGATAATGAGAGGAGTTCTGTTCATGTCCCGCCTCCCGTCTCTGATCCTTTACACATCGCCGCACACAGTGCGGCGCCTTCCGCCGGGGTGAGAAGTGGACTGGCGATGCCAATATCTGCGCATTCGGACCACAACACGGCACAGAACCACCGCGCCAGGGATGGCCTCCCCCGCCAGCTCCCGCCCACGATGTGTACTGCATCGGTGACCTCTCCTCCCCGTCGCCTGAGGCTGAGTACAAGAGAGGCCAGGTCCTCAGCAGCCCGCCGCAGGATTTGCTCCGCTACGGATTCTCCAGACTGCGCGGCGGCAAATACCTCCCGCGAAAAACCCGCCACGGCAGAGACATCAAGGCCCCATGGCTGGTGCACAACGCATACGAGATCTGCGGCGCGCCGGACCCTGTAATGGGACAGGGCGCGCTCCAACAGAAGCGGGGCATCATCCCTGCCCTCCTCGTGCCGCACGGCGGCGCGCAGACCCTCCCGGCCGATGGTAAAGGAGCTGCCCTCGTCAGCGAGGATCACCCCGTGCCCCCCGGCGCTCAGCCACCCGGCGCCGCTTCGCGCCACCGCGACGGATCCCGTGCCGCTGATCACTGTTGTCCGCCCGGTGAGCGGCAATCCGGCCGCCCAGTGCGCGGCCTCCGCATCAGACATGACCCTGCAGTCTGCCCGGGCAAAGAAGCTTCGCAGTGCGCCCTCTGCCCTGCCTCTGCGGCCCCGAAGTACTGCCCCGGCCAGGCCTGCCGTTGCCCTGTGCACGCTGTCTCCCGCTCGATCACGGGCCCGTGCGCACACCTCCCGCAGGGTGGCCACTACCCTTTCGTCGCTGTCGCCGGCACCCAGCCAGTTTGCCGGTGGTCCCTGCATCTCCCACACAGTATTTACCGTGGTCGAGTCGGGCACCTCGCACAGGACCGCATGTGTTTTGGATCCACCACCATCTATTCCCAGGTACAGTCTGCTCATTATTACCTATGTTTCCTCCCCACGAAAGCGCCAGGGAAAGGCAGCAAACTCACCCACCCGGCCCAGTCCGACCCGCCGCGATGCCTGTATGCGGATGGAGGAACGCCTCCCCTCTGTGATCAACAGAGGCGCGCGGTCGAATTTCAGGCCGTTGCAGCTGCGGTCGACTGCCAGCGCCTCGCACAATTTTCCTGGGCCGTTGGTCAATTCGGGATTGGCCGCCCCACCGACCAGAGCGCTGCGACCACGTCTTATCGCCATTCGCTCGAGCCCGCGTTCCGGCCTGATAGCCCTGATCAGCACTGCCTGTGGCTCCTCCCGTCGCAGACACACCACGTTCAGGCAATGGTGCAGACCGTAGATTAGATATACATATGCGGTGCCGGGAGGCCCGTACATCGGCTCAGTGCGGGCAGTCCGGCGGAAGCCAAAGGCGTGACATGCCCGGTCCAGCACCCCGCAGTACGCCTCTGTTTCCACAATCGTTCCCCCGCTCAGCTCCCCTGCACAGCTCCGGAAAAGCCGTGCTCCAACGAGTGTCCTGGCCAGGGAGACTGCATCCATACCGTAGTACTGAGACGAAAGCGCCCGCATGACTCTCAGTCCAGCGACACCTCACCTACTCGTGTCTCATCGGCCCATTTGATTGGAGTATCGAATTTGCTCGATAGTTTGGTGATCTCAGCGATTATGTCTTCAGCCTCATCGTCCTCTGCCAGCACGGGGCGTCCCCTGCGGCTGCGGGGCAGCTCCCATCCCAGTGTTACGGGATGAAGGATGATGCTCTGCAGCCGTCGGTCGCTGAACTTCACCTCAGGCATTACTGTCCGCCAGAACATCTCGGCGGACGGGAAACCGCTGGCATCGCAGTCTGTGCGCCGGTCATAGAGCTGATCCGGTGTTGACTCCAGCGACAGGCCGTAGCGATCGTAGATTTCGTGCGGCAGCCAACGCACGCTCTCATTCTGGAAAATAAAGTTGCCCAGACTGTAAAATATCGGGCGATCATTATAAATCTCGATCCCCCGCAGATAGTGCGGGCCGTGTCCGACAACTGCATCTGCACCCGCGTCGATGGCCTGCCTGGAGAACTCCCGCACAAATTCGGCCGGCTCCCGCAGGTCGCCAACTGCTGATTCGTGCGTGTGAAGGCTGAATATTACCCAGTCGGCCTGACGGGCAGCCCCTTCAATAGCGCGGAGGTTGGCTTTCAGATCATCTCGATGCGGCTGTGTCTTCACCCGGTACTCTTCGCCGGCGACAAACTGAAAGTCAGCACCCGGCAGATCAAAGACATCACTGCAGCCCTGCGTTTCGCGGGAGAATGCCGCGCTGCGGATCCGCTTCATCTCCTCCAGCCCCAGCTCCTCACTCATCTGACGGAGATGGTCGATTTCTCCCGCCGGCACCTCCATCGTCGTTTCGTACCGCAGGGGATTCAGGCCGGGCCTCCCCGGCAGGTCCGGGCGCTGTTGGCCCGCCTGTGCCCCGGGTGGGAATGTGGAAGATGCTGAGATGATGGCAGTCCGGCCCGCGGAAGTATCCAGGTATGCCGGTGACCGGGCCACTGCAAGGTTCTCCCCCACCCCGGCGTGAACCATACCCCGTGCGTCGAGATGAGCACTCGTCGTCAACAGCCCACCGAATGACCAGTCCATGGAATGATTATTGGCGCGGGCAAACAGATTGAAGCCGGCCCACTGCAGGTCGTCTGCTATGATGGGATCACCCACCACATATGTTCCCCCACTCATGGCCGCGGGATAGCCCTCATAGTTGGTGAGCAGCCCCTCCAGATTACTGAAGCTGATATCAGCTTCGCGTATAATCTCCAACATTTGTGTAAAATTTGCTTCATTGTAGGGCTTGAGTCGGCGGGTAATCAGGCAATCCCCCGTCAGCACTACTGTCGACGTCTTTCCTTCGTCTGGATTGTGCATCGCTATCTCCTTTCCACCTGCTGCTGAAATTGACCCCGGTGTGCGGCACTGATAGCATTAACGCGGAAACGGAGGTGACTCGATGCTCCGCTCGTCGCGCATTGCAAGGCTGGCCCTGTTGATAGCCATGGGTGCAGTACTGCACTGGATAGAAAATGCATTCCCCATACCCATTCCGGTTCCAGGTGCTCGCCTCGGTCTGGCCAACGTGCTGACGTTGTACGCGCTGTGTGCCTGGGGCCTGACCGAGGGGACGTATGTAGCGGCCGGTCGTGCATTTCTGGGTGCACTCATAGGCGGCACGCTCGGCACACCGGCCTCTATCATGAGCCTCTCCGGGGCCGTTGTGGCGGCGGTGGCCATGCATCTGATCCTTCTGCTCCCCGTGGGACTTGTCGGTACGAGCATCGTCGGCGCCCTGTCTCACAATATGACGCAGCTCTCCGTTTTCGCTCTTATGACTCTGTATCCAGGTGTTTTCGTCTATGCCCCATACCTGATACTCCTTGCCATACCAGCCGGGCTGGTCACCGGTGTAATAGCGGTTCATCTCCTGAAATACCGCGGCAGCATCGATGCCGTACGCGCAAGGCTTCACTCTTCTGAAGAAGGCTGATCGCACAGCGCCTCCAATTCCCGGCCGATCTGGGGGGCCCTGTCAGCAGGCTTTGCCACGGCAAACACTACGCGCTCACCGGCCAGCGTACCGATTATGTTCTCCCAGTTCAGGGCGTCAATCGCTTCTGCCACCGCCTGTGCGGTGGCGGGCAGGGTGTCGATAACCAGCATGCAGTCGCTGTGCCGCACACGCAGCACCGAATTGTGCAGGGTGTGCAGCAGCTGCTGACTGATATCGTGCCGCTGTACTGTGGACGATTCGGCGTAGTGGTATGTCCCAGAGTCGGTAGGGATCTTGACTAGCCCCAATTCCTTTATGTCCCGCGATACTGTGGCTTGGGTTGCCTCAATTCCCTCCTGCCGCAGTGCTTCGACGATTTCTTCCTGTGTGCTGATGTTCTTGTGGTGCAGTATTGATAATATGCGCATCTGCCGTCTCTTCTTCACTTTACTTCCCTCCGTCGATAGTCGTCCGGGACGACTGAGTTTCTACACGTTCGCAGTTATCTATTCGTTTTCCACAGGGCATATCCTGCTGCAGCGCCGGGTGGGATTGGAGCAATCTCGACTCTCGCCAGCTCTTTTGTTATGCGCACGGAAAATCGGGAGGAGCGACAGGGCAAGCTGGGGGCCCGGGGAGGGCCCCCGACCATCTACTGCGGCCCGTCTATCGGCACGGTTCGCTCACATCCGCATTCAGGGCAGCGACAGAGGTGCACACACTGCTGCTCCGGATCGATCTCCTTACTTTGCTCCTGATATGGGCTGTACGGTCCGTAGTAATCGTCAACGGGCCCCAGATCCTCGAGCAGTGCGCCCGAACCGCAGTTGGAGCAGGTTCGGGCAAGACTCTGCATCCCGTTGCACACCGGACATCGAGACAAGGGTATTCCTCCCTTCGCAGTTTGCCGTATTAGCATCCCACCAGGCTCTGGATCTATTACGGCTCCCGTGCCCCGAAGATGGCTGATTTACCGGCGGTCCCCGAGGGCGGCCCGACCACTGTAGATAATCCCTCGCTGCGCGTCCACCGTGATTTCGTCACCTGGTGATATATGGTGCATGGCGTCCTGTGCGCCCACCACCACTGGAATTCCGCGGTGCAGACCGGCGAGAGCGGCGGGCGAGCTCAGTCCGGGTTCCTCGGCGACAATGGCTGCGACGCGCTGCACCAGGGAAGCAAATTCTGGCTCCCAGCTCGTAATGACCAGAATATCCCCCGAGTCCGGCTCGGGATCAGCTTCACCACCGCCCATTGCGACGAGGGCGTGACCGGTGGCGTGCCCGCTCCCAATCCCGGTTCCCCGGCAGAGAACAGTACCCAGAGTTCTCACCTGCACCGAGTCAGTAGTTCCAGGCCCATCCGGTGCCCCGCTGGTGATTACCACCAGGCTGCCCGGCGATACCAGCTTGTGTCTGAGAACTGCCTCCTGCGCCGCGGCCACCACGTCGTCGGCCTCTTCCTCCACCGTCGCGCTTACCCCCCACACCATGGCCAGCTGCCTGGCCACGCCCGGTGACGTGGTCACGGCTCTTATTGGCGCCGGGGGGCGGTATCTGGCTATCATCCGGGCAGTATATCCGGAGCGGGTGGGTGTGAGTATTGCCTCTGCCTCCAGCTGTCTGGACATGTTAACTGCTGCACCGGCCACGGCATCGGTGACGGTGTCCACTGCTGAAGGATCCCGGGACTGTGCGGGTGGTGCCCATCCCGCCTCGGTTCTCTCAGCGATACTGCGCATGACCTCGACTGCCCGGGCGGGATGGTCTCCCACGGCGGTCTCCGCCGACAACATTACGGCATCGGTGCCATCGATTATCGCATTGGCCACGTCGCTGGCCTCCGCCCGGGTGGGGCGGGGACTGTGAATCATGGACTCCAGCATCTGCGTTGCAGTCACCACGGGCACGCCCGCGTCATTGCAGCGACGAATGATGTCTTTCTGGATGAGGGGAATGTCCTCAGCCGAGTAGTCGGAGCCCAGGTCACCTCGTGCGACCATCACACCGTCGGCGACGAGGAGTATATCATCCAGTGACTCATATCCAGCCAGCGTCTCGATTTTTGCCATCACTGCCGGTCCGGGCTTTCCCTTTCCCGCCTCATGCAGGTGGTCCTTGACTTCCACTACATTCTCCGCTTTCTGCACGAAGGAAAGAGCCACCCAATCAACCCCACACTCCACTGCCAGGTCCAGATCCTCGCGATCTCGCTGCGAGAGAAAGGGAAGGTCCAGGCGAATGCCGGGAAAAGCAACCCGATCCCCCTCCTGCACGGATCCACCAGCCATGCAGCGGGCAACCAGGCTGTCGGAGTCAAGAACCTGTTCGACAACAAATTCAGTCTTGTCATCGCCAATCAACAGCGAATCCCCGCCCGATATTCGCGCAGCGAAGTTTCCCGTAGAAAGGTGGATCTCCCGCATTTTTCTATCGGGGCGTGCAGGCACCGGCACCATACCGGGGTGAGCAGGTGTATCTATTGCAGTTATGTGAACCAGTTCGTCCTGTTTGAGCCGGGTATCTTTTCCCGATGAGGCTATGCGGACCTCCGGACCGCGCGTGTCAAACATAAGAGCTGGTGGGCGGTCCAGATCGGACTCCTCGCAAAAGAGCCTGCGCATCCTGTGAGCCAGCTTGCGGTGCCAACTGATTTCCCCGTGTGAGAGGTTGAGACGGGCGATGTCCATGCCGGCCCTGTACAGCTGGATCAGCGATTCGTATTTCCCGCACGATGGGCCGAGTGTTGCTACGATCTTGGTTCTGCGCATGTCATTCCCTCCTTCAACACGGCAGGCGGTCTATACTCCGAGCTCAAGCAGGGCGCGCGCCGCCCGGAGGGCCGTGATATAGTCAGGTGCCGTATACTGTACTGTCAGGGGATCAATTCTCTTTGCGCCCGGCAGCAGGTGTGATCCATCCGCACGTGAGGTGGTATTGAATTGTACCGATATGACCACCGGTACATCTACCTGAAACGCCTCCGGTAGTTCTCCGGAGAGCGCCTGTCTGACCCCTTCGTAGATGAGGCGCCGGGCCTTCTGTGGGTGCAGCGATCTGGCTGCCTGTCGTCCTACATGCTCCTTCACCTGCGCCGTCTGTACTCCCGGGATCAAGTCCTCGGCTTCCGTTACCGTACAATCATCGCCGCTGACAAATGCAACCGGTACACCGTAATGCCCGGCAGCGGCCGCGTTCATTCCAATCTCGCCGAGTCTGCGTTCATTCACCCGATACTGCAGCACCGAGCCGGTATAAGTGTGATTTAATACTCCCGGAGCTCCGGCCATGCAGTGATAACCGACCATGAGGACCGCGTCGTAGGAGTCATCGAGGCCTTCCACCATGCTCATGGGTTTGGGACTGCCCGAGATCAACTCAGCCCGCGAATCCAGCTCCTCTATAAGTATGTTGCGCATGGAACCGTGACTGTCGTTGACAACCACCCGGTCAACTCCCTCATCAAATGCCGCGGTCACAGCCGCGTTGGTCTCCGCCGTCATGAGCTTTCTGAAACGATCGTAATCCTCACCATTGTGGAAAGTCTCTTTCCAGTTTACGACACCCGCGATGCCCTCCATATCGACCGATATATAAACTTGCAAGATAACTCCTCCTGTCCTTCAGATTTGTCGTCATCTTGTGTATTCTCCCCATAGAGACATGTTACCTCCCGCCGCATTTGGAGGAAAATGCAGCGCTGATCCGGAACCAGTAGACGGTACCAGCGCTGAAGGCGCATCCTAACCAGAAAGGATGACTTATGTTGATGAACGACAGTGATCGTAAGAATCTGGGATTTTCCACCCGTGCCATTCACCCGGTGAGACGAGAGGAAGACGACGGGATCCGGCCGCATACTCCCCCCATATATCAGACCTCCACATTTCTTTTCGAGGATGTCGACCAGGGAGCGCGTCGTTTTGCCGGGGACGAGAGCGGTTACATATACTCCCGTCTGGGCAATCCCACTATCCGCATCCTGGAGGAGACTGCGGCTGACCTGGAAAACGCCGGGGATGGAGCCGCTTTCGCCTCCGGCATGGGTGCCATAAGCGCTGTGCTCATGCAGGTTCTCTCCTCGGGGGATCACCTCGTGGCCAGCCGCACCCTGTACGGCTGCACGTACAGTCTGATGCAGGGAATACTGCCGCGCATGGGTGTGGAGGTGACTTTTGTCGATGCGACCGATCTGTCCGCTATAGAATCCGCCCTGCGCCCCAATACCCGCGCATTATATGCAGAGACCCCGGCCAATCCCAGCATGGACCTGGTAGACCTGGAGGGCTTCGCTGCGCTGGGCGAGGAGGCGGGAGTGCTCACCATCGTAGACAACACTTTCATGTCCCCTTACCTGCAGCGCCCTCTGGACTGGGGAATCGACATCGTAGTACACAGCGCCACCAAGTACATCGGCGGTCACGGCGATGTTGTTGCCGGCCTGGTCGCCTCTGACGCCGAGTTCATCGCTAGCCTGAAAGGGGAAGCCATGAAGGACATCGGGGCGATAATCGGCCCGTTTGATGCATGGCTTTTGATCCGCGGGCTCAAGACGCTGCAGCTGCGCATGCAGAGGCACAGTGAAAACGCGCAGTGCATTGCCGAGTGGCTTGAGGAACACCCCCGAGTAAGAAAAGTCAACTACCCGGGACTTCCTTCCCACCCACAGCATGATCTGGCGCGCAAGCAGAATCCCCGCGGACTGTTTGGCGGGATGATTTCCTTCGAGATGTGCGGCGGCTATGAGGCGGGACGTGACCTGCTGAACGGGGTCCGCCTCTGCACCCTGGCAGTCAGCCTCGGCGCTACTGATACGCTGATTGAACACCCGGCTTCCATGACTCACTCAACCATAGATGAAGAGGATCAATTGAAGGTCGGCATCACCCCGGGCCTGGTCAGACTCAGCGTCGGTGTGGAGGACTGTGAGGATCTGATTCGCGATCTTGAGCGCGCGATGGAGAAGCTCTAGCGCCAGCGAGACAGGAGCTCACACATCCATATGACGGTGGCTGCGCCGCCTGCCGCGTCTTTTGCCTGAGGCACGCAGGCTGAATACAGACGATTGCACCGGTTCGCGGGTCTGCGCGGAAAGCTCGCGGTACAGTGCGGTGGTCAGGCGTGCGGTCAGGCGGAGCGCGTCATCCTCCTCAATTCTTACGTGTGATTGCTGACGCAGGGAAATAGTCCGCGTTCCCCCCGGCAGCGGCATCACCTCTTCAGCTTTGAGTCCGAAACGGGCGAGGTCGGTGATGAGCAACAGAACAAACACAGGGCAGCGCACTCGTCCGATCCCCTGTGTCTCTTCTGTCACAGCTGGAGCGCGCATAACCCGGCATATGCCGAAAAAACGGCGGAGGTTATGGCCGGTGTACAGAAAGAGGCGATCTCCTTCCGCTACATTGACGTGGCTTCCGGGAAACCACACGTACCGCTGACCCCAGGAGAGGTGACGTTTCTGGGTATAGGGTGCATTCTTTGCGCCGACTGTCTTGATCCAGTCTGCCACAGTCCATCCTCCTTACGCATACCACGAGTGACCTTTCACCGTATACACCGTGTGGCATCTGCGTTCCTTACCGCGATAAGAAGCCCCGTCCACCACCTCAAACAGCTCGTCTGTGCTTTCAGCATCAGCGGGATAGGAGGCCACACCCACGCTGACTGTAAACGGAATGTCCGTTTTAACGTCATCAGTGAGCACTTGGAGAAGCCGCCTGGCCACACGAAACCCGCCGCGGCTTTCGGTACCGATCAGGATGGCCAAAAACTCGTCCCCCCCGTAGCGTATGATGGGGTCATCCTTACGGCACACCCGGGACAGGGATGTCGCCACACAGCGAATAACTGCATCGCCCGTTACGTGCCCCAGGGAATCATTTATTGCCTTTAGACCATCGATATCGACGAAGAGAAAGCAAAACGGAATCCCGCGGGCCACCAGTTCACTTCCCCTGCCTCTCACCCATTCGGCAAGAAAGCGGTAGTTGTAGACCTCGGTCATGCCGTCGCGCAGAGCGGCCTGACGGTGCTGTTCCACCTGGTGTGACAGTTGGAAGGCACTGCGCATGCTGACTATCAACACGGCCAGAAGGACAGCAGCAGCAAATCCCTCGTGCGCGTAAAGCACCGCACTGGTGAGCGCGAGTGCGTGGTAGAGCATCGCGGTAAAACGGCGCTGTTGCCAGTAGACCCCGGCGAACTCCAGGACAAAAGTCCCGTCACCCCGGAGCGCAAATCCCGCGGCAACCAGGGCGGCATTTGCGACATCAAAAACCAGGGAGCCTGCGACCAGCGGAATCGCGGCTCGGCTGAGCGAGACAGCCCCCACTTGTCCTCCCAGCAGGACAAACACCACGAGCCCCAAAAGGACACAGAGGCTCTGCTGGCCGAAATTGAACGCTGAGTCGCGAATCGACCGCTTCCTCCGCAGGGCCAGGACAACAGCTGCGGCCAGAACCAGCCACATCGCATGGACAGGGCCGAGATTGACCATCACCGCAAACAGGACCATGTAGCCCAGGTTCAGGGATGCCTTCCCAACCGGGACTTCGAGAAGAGCACCTCCACAATACAGCAGCGCGAGGCCTAACAACTGCAGGCCGTCATCCGGAGATGGCCCACCTGTGGCCAAAGCTGCCGTGACGAATGCGCCGATCCCGATGGCTCCCATGGACCAGCGATAGACGCATTCTGTCAGATTTGTCGATCGGTGCACTATCTCCGGCAGTGTCTCTCCCCTCCCCCACGTCAGCCGCCCTGCAGCTTCTGCCCCGGCAGCTGCGCCCGGGCCGGTGCGGGGCTCGAACTACTTCACGAAGGATACGTCCAGCAGGTGTGTCGAACACGATATGCACGGGTCATATGCACGTACCAGCATCTCCAGGGCAAGTGTAATGTCCTCTTCTGAGCGATGCATTATTTCGGGAATCAGTGCTCGCATATCCGCCTCTATATTGCCGAGATTCTGAGCCGTCGGAATGATGCAGTTTGCGTCAACAATGGTGCCTTCGTCGTCAATTTCGTAATCGTGAAACAGCACGCCGCGTGGGACCTCGGCTGCACCCACGCCCCGACCCGCCCGGACATCTACTTCGCGCCTTTCCTCCCGCAGCCCTGCGGTGAGAATGTCCTCGATGCGTTCAATGGAGTCTTCGAGACAGTGTATGCTTTCCACCAGCTGGGCAACATTGTTCATGTACGGGTTTACAGTGTCCGGAGAAAGTCCCAGCTGGTAGGCCGCCTCGGTCGCTTCCGGACGCAGCAGGGAGAAGTTTATTTTCGTCCTGGCCAGCGCACCCACCATATAGGAATCTCGGGCGTGTCGCGTATGTTTGGCCGTGGAGTGGCGAACGACTCGCTCGTTGGTCAGATCCCGGTACTGCTGTACTGGATACTCGTACCCGTCAGTAGTACGCAGCCTGCCGTCAATCCACGCGTACTGATCAGGTCGGTACAGGGCCACATATTCCGTCTCGCGGTCGAAGTCCGGTATATCCAGCGCAGCAAACAGATCGACAGCGGCCGATACGTCGTCGCGGGCAGCAATGAGCCGTTTTCGTACTCGCGCCAGCTCGGACTCATCCGGGATCATCGAGAACCCGTTCACCTTCATGGATACCGGGTGAACCTTGCGCCCGCATATCAGATCTGCAAGATCGTTGGCGAGTTTTTTGAGCCGAAGAGCACTGCGCACGAGCTCGGGATGATCATCCACCAGAGCTATTGCACTGCCGGCCCCGAAGAAGTCCGGCGCCGCCAGGAAGAATATATGTAGCCAGTGGCTCTGCATCATTTCGGCGTGCAGGAGAAGCTTACGCAACCGGAGAGTTTGCCTCGATGGAGTTATGTCGAAGGCGGCCTCCAGTGCATCTATGGAAGCCTGGGCGTGCCCCACCGCGCAGATGCCGCATATGCGCGACGTTATGTAGGGGGCTTCGTGCCACTTTCGGCCCAACAGTATGGACTCAAAGAACCGGGGCGATTCAACAATCTGCAGCTCGGCCTTCTCCAGGCGTCCTTTTCGTACATTAACCACGATGTTTCCGTGTCCTTCGAGTCGGGTTACGTGATGGACATTGATGTTCAGTTCTCTTTCCGTAGCCTTCTCAGTCTTCTCCATTGTCATTCTTTTTTCCCTCCGGACCCGCGTGGAACAACTCCAGACGCCGCCGCGCCTCTCTCTCGTCAATTCCCGCCTCTACCATGATATCGATCATCGACTCCACATTGGCGTCATCAACCAGGCCCCGACACCCCATGCAGGCGGACCCGAATCCGGGGCAGAGCGCTCCACACCCCGCCCGCGTCACCGGCCCCTGACAGAATTCCCCGTCGTTCAGGTCGTACAGGCAGACATTTTCGTCAATCCGGCACTCCACACAGACCGGATAGTTGGGATCATAGGGCTCTTTGCCCATCAGCAGCGATTTGATCAGGTGCAGAAACTCGTCGCGGTCAATCGGACAGCTTCTGATATAATAATCGACCTCCACCACTTCATCCAGCGGCCGCGCGACCGTGACATCATCTGCGACATCGGGGTGCTCTCCATACACCCGACGCAGGTTCTCCTCAGGGGATCGGAGATTGCGCAGGCCGATTACACCGGCTGCTGCCGCACAGGCCCCCATGGCCACCAGAACATCCGCCTTGCGGCGAATTTCTTGCAAGACTGGTACCTCTGACTCACGGGTGACCGCGCCTTCCACAAGAGCTATATCATATTCGCCGGATATGGGATCCATTGCCTCCCGAAAGGAAACCAGGTCTATGGCCTGCACAAGGTCGAGCAGCTCCTCTTCCATGTTGAGAATCTGCAGCTGACATCCCTCGCAGCTCGAGAGGCTGAATATCCCTACCCGTGGTTTCATTCTGTCCACTCCCGCTGCAGGGTTTCCTGCAGCTGGTCGTATGAGAAGCACGGACCGTCGCGGCACACAAAAAAGGGTCCTTCCTGGCAGTGTCCGCACTTGCCGACTCCGCATTTCATCCGGCGCTCCAGAGACAAAAAGACCATGTCATCGGAGATCCCGATGGCGCGGGCTTCCGCGAGCACAAAACGAAACATGATGTCCGGCCCGCAGATGAAAGCCCCCGTATTTTCACCGTCCATCGAAACCAGGTGAAACAGCTCGGTAACCAGCCCTACGTGTCCTCTCCAGGTATCGTCGGCAAGATCCACAGTGATATGACAGTCCACGGATGGATCGGACTGCCACTTCTTTAAATCTTCCCGGTACAGCACCGTATCGGGGGAACGGGTGCCGTAAAAGATGATTATCCGGCCGTACTGGTCCCGCTCCTCGAGTGCTGTGTGAATCACGGGTCGCAGGGGAACCAGTCCCAGCCCACCCGCGACGAACAGGATGTCGTATCCGCGCACTGCTGCAAGATCAAAACTGGTGCCGAACGGCCCTCTTATGCCCACCACATTGCCTTTTCCGAGCTGTCGTATGGCATTGGTCACGTTCCCCACATGCCGTATGCAGAGCTCAAACCCATCCGTCATCGATGGCGGTGAAGTGATCGATATTGGTGCCTCGCCCACTCCGGGAATCGACACCTGCACGAACTGACCCGGTTCGTGGCCCAGTGTGCGCCCCGATTTGAACCTCAGATGATACCAGGTTTCGTCATTCGTCATGGTTTTCCTGTCGACTATCTCTGCGGATTCCGGAACATACAGCGATTTTGCGTGATGTTCTGAGCGGGTCATCCATGATCATCTCCCTTATCGCGATGCCGCATGAGAGCATTGTATACCTCCGGGTGGTCAATGCCCGCGAGACAGGTTCGCGCACATCGCCCACACCCGATGCAGTACAAATCACCGTACCGCTCCGGACCATACTTGCCCTTGTGAAGGAACATGTGCCGGAGTCGGTCGCTGCGCTCTCGCCGGAAGTTCTCTCCTCCTGCCACCGCAGCAAACTCAAGAAGGGTGCACCCATCCCACCTTCTGGTCCTCTCCCCCTCCTTCAGGTCCAGGGAAACAGTATCCTCAACATCAAAACAGAAGCAGGTCGGACAGACCAGATTGCACCTGCCGCACCCCAGGCACCGATCACCGTATTCATCCCAGACCGGGCTGTCTTCCGAACCTTCGAGAACCTCGGGGATGTCTTCACCCGGGAAATCTAAACGCTCCTGGCACTTGCGAAAGACCTTTTCCTTCGCTTGCACCACGTCCTTTAGTCTCTGCAGGTCCTGTTCAGTTGCATCCCGTATCTCCTGACATTCTTCGAGCAGCTCTGCCCCCTGGTCTGTCCCGACGCGCACCAACCAGTCCTCCCCGAGGTCTGTCAGCAATAGATCGAATCCCTCGTCTGCGTCGCTCGTACCCACTGCGGCACAGAAGGCCAGTTCATCACATGGTTCGAGACAATCCAGACCGATTATTATGGCGGCCCGGCGCCTTGCGAGATAATGAGGGTCTGGCTCCGTGTCGGAAAAAACCTGATCCATGCGATGAATGGCCGCAATATCGCACGGCCGGACAGCGAGCAAAATTCGTCGCTTCTGTTCGACATCGGCGGTGTACTCCAGCTCCTCGCCTTCATGTACGGCCGCATCGGCAGGAGAGCTGAAGCGGAACAACGCCTCCTGTGGGGGGAGGAGGTATTTCTTTGGAGAGCTCAGTGTCGGTATGTACTCCTCTTCCTCCAGGGATGAGGCGTCCTGTACTTCCCCGTAGGAGAACTCGCCTGCAGCGCGAGCTACCGGGGCGACCACACTCACTTCCTCCGCCTGGCGCTCGATGAAGGATGCAAATGCCGGTTTGCCCACCACTTTTGCTGTGTCCATGATTGCAATACTCCCTTGTGCTGCGCAGTGTGCTTGCTCCTCGGAGTCAACCAGGGCCTAGATGCTAGCCTGTGCAATCGCGGCTGCACATACTCAAGGGGTTCATGTCACCTGATGTGGTCAAAAAGATGGCTGACGGCATCCCTAAGGAATAGCACAGAGTTCCCCGTGTGCCGGGCGCCGGCATTCCAGCTATTCGCCCGACAATTAAATATTAGAGTAAACCCCCGCCACATCGGGAATCGGCGTCACTCAGAACGAGGAACGCAAAGATGGTAAAGCCCCTTTTCAGGGCAAGGCTCCTGCAGTCTGCCCTGTTAACACTCACCTTCTTCCGACGGAATATTGTGCTACGCTGGTCCCTCAGCTGAAGGGGCCAGCTACCGGATGCTCCGGCGGCTCCCCCCGCCACACCC
>Ga0207421_10002093_pt1 | contig 25123 bp, 24 predicted proteins | sample SodLakKL_010_SED_4_FD_187542 | JGI IMG/M metagenome (GOLD analysis project Ga0207421, IMG submission 187542) | Alkaline sediment microbial communities from Lake Tanatar, Kulunda Steppe, Russia - 8KL_010_SED (SPAdes) (version 2) | ecosystem: Environmental > Aquatic > Non-marine Saline and... | reverse complement strand
CCACTTACAACAACCAACCTATTCTGAATTGTCTGCTTTTATGCACATCTCACAACCCAACCTGACTTACCGAATAAATAACTTGATTGAAAAAGGATACGTGGAAAGTATTCCTGATGAAAAAGACAAGAGAAGGCATTATCTGAAAGTAACCAGCAAATTTCTTGATTTTTACGAAATTGACGATGAGTATCTAAACCAGCTAAGCTGGCGCATACTGGAACAGTTAAGTCCCACAGAAATTCAGGTTTTGGAAAAGATATTAAACATCACTACCCAAGAAATAAAAAGACAGGAGGAGATATAAAATGAACGACATATTATTTAGAGAAGTGAATAAACATGATTACAATGATTTAAAGGTACTTATAAACGATGCCTGGCATTTTGAAAAATACACTAATAATCCAAATAGCGTTAAACACATCCTTAATGCCAACATGCACACGGCCTTATTAACTCAAAACTATACCCAAGTTGCAGAGCTAAACGGGGAAGTTGTCGGATTTCTATATGGTAGAGTTGACGGAAGAAGCATACCACTGAAAAATTTAACTCACCTCCCTTACATATTGTTTCATGGTGCATGTTTGCTGCTCAAATCACGCCATGAGAGAAACTTAGTTCGAGGCTTTTTCAACCTGATCAAAGTTTATACAAAACTGCTCCAAAATACAAAGAGTGAATACGATGGAGAGCTGGTCTTTTTTGTTGTGAGCAGTCAATGCCGCGGGAAAGGGATAGGTAAGCAACTATTGAATAATTACCTGGATTATTGCCGCCAAAATTCAGTTAAAAATATTTATGTTTACACCGATGAAAACTGCAATTTCGGCTTTTATGATTTTAATGGATTCACCCCTAAGGGACGCTTGCCGGTTAGTTTTGATCTTCATAGCGGAGAATTTACATTTGATGTATTTATTTACGACAGAGAAATTTAAATTAAAAATTTACAACACCTTGAAAACGAATTAATTTCCACGGGTTTCCTCAAGCAAATACGGCTTCAAAGCCTCGAGGTTTTGAGGTTCTTCTTGCATCAATTCAAATGCTTCTTCCACAACTTCGGGTGGAGTTTTCACTGACCACATAGGCCCACTTAAACTTACTATTCCAACAACTAATAGCAGCGAAACTGCTGCAACCAGCATGGCAACAGAAGGGGTTTTAAATTTGGAGATCATTTTTATTCTCCTTTCCAATGGAGTGAAATGGACTAACCAGACAAAATAAAGTGATAGTTTTATTCTATAATGTCACCTTTTTTTTGCACGTTGGTTGCAATTTAGCATTTATTAAACCAATCTGTACCTTGTTAATACAAATCTAAATTTAATCCTATGCTAATATGGAAAATAACAATTAAAATAATACCACCAGAAAGAAATGCAGAAATAATTTCTGTATATTTACCTATGTTAAACCGGTTACTCTCTTTACAAAGGGTAGGAATAAATTGCACAAATAAACCAGTAAATAAAACAACTGCAAGACCATTTAACACATGATGAAGTCCAGAGTTAGCCACGCCATACATAAAATAAAACGATATAACAAAAATCATTAAATGCAATAATAAAAACCCCAAAAGACGTTTAATATATTTTTCTTCCATGATTAAATCACTCCCTTAAGCAAACTTTTGAGCATATTTAATTCGCTTAATTTAGAAAATGTGTAAAGATTAACTTTCTGGCTCTATTAGTTTTTGTTTAGCTTTTACCACCATAATTACCCCAATTATAAAGAAAGCCATAAAAATAAAGGATATAAGTGTTAATCCTGATTCTAAAAAAGATTGGATAAGAGAAACCAGCATCAGTACTGTAAAAAAGATGGAAGAGTAGAACTCCCTACGATCTCTTAAAATTATTTTTTTCCCCTTGATTTTTTCAAATAAAATAAGACTTCCTCCCGCTAAAACACCTAACAATAAAATAATTAGTCTAATGTCCAAAATATCACCTCAGAGTAGTAAAGTTTATATAAAATATCTTATACTAAAACCATTTATTGTTACTCATTGCTTTTACAACAAGTTAAAAGCATAGGCCATGGCAAGTAGAAAATTCCCCCCACCATGAACTAGCCAGGCAGGAATTATTGATCCTTAGTAAATCCATAATACCAGGGTTTCTTTCTTAAAGATATTATTTTTGCCAGGCGCTTACCAGCATTTTACTTTTTGTCTTCTAACTTGGTCAATAACCTGGTTTAGTTAAACCTCTTTTTCCTGTAAACTCAGGATATTTCACAGAGTTTTCTTTTCCCAGTACCGATATATAAAGTACCAGATATAAAATAGAGAAAGTACCACGAAAAAAATTAGCCAAATAATTAATACAACCAAAATCTCTGAAGAAGGTTGCCTCAGAATTATACTATAAAAGACAAAAACCCCCAGCAGGCTCCAGAATAAAAGCCGATATCCTATGCTTTCCGCTTCTCTTTTGGCAGTAGTGATTCTCTCATCATTTTCCATTATTATCATTCACCTCCATCCAAAATAGCTGATCAAGACTTTTACTTAATACTTGGCTTAACCTCAGGCATAAAACAATCGTTGGGTTATATTGTTCTTTTTCAATAAGGCCAATAGTCTGCCTGGTAACCCCAACCTTTTCTGCAAGTTCTTCCTGAGTAAAGCCTTTTTCTACCCGGGCCACTTTAATGCGGTTTCGTACTTTTCCCATTTTTATTCACCTCTACGACAGTTAGTCGCTATTATTCATCGCATATTCTCGTTTCATGCCCGCAAGCGCCGTTTTCCCTCCATTTTTTGTAACACCATATAATAAGAGGAATACTGAGCAAAGCAAAAGGAAGCACGGCAAGCTGGATCCACCACAGAGATATTTCGCCAACCAGTCCGAAAACATGTGCGGCTCCGGCAACTCCATCAAGTAACGTGAAGATTAAAAATCCTAAGAAAACCATTAAAGCCTTCTTTTTCGCAACGCCAAGTATTATCAATGCCCTGGAAGCAACGTGAACTGGTATCGTTAAAGATCTCTCTGCCGGACCTATCAGGAAAAAAAGAGTGGTCAGTTCCGCTGGTGAATCAAGAGCAACACGTACTTCTTCAGCACCCGGTAAACCGGCAAAATAGACCACAGCACCAAACAATACTCCTAAGCCCAATAAAAGAGCTTCAAAGGAACCTGCTCCTATACCTATTCCTATCGCCCGTTCGGAATTTCTGCCGAGTTGTTTCCAAATAAGAACCGCTAGCAGGGTCAATCCTATCTCAAAAAAGCTCGATCGAATTCCTATATACAAACCTCCGGCTGCACCGGATAATAGCTCCGGCAGGTTTGCACTTAAAAAACCAATTATCGTCTCATCATAGAGAGAGGCGAAGATAGATTTCAATTCAACTGACACGAACCATAGTCCGGCTCCCAAGCAGAACCAGCGGAATTTGAGATTCGTCAAACGGCGCCAATAGAAAAGCGGTATGAGTGCGACAATTATCATACCTAATGCAGTGATTAAAGAGAGACTTACATTATCCATTATCTTTTACTCCTTCCATGTTTTATTTAACTCCTCGGGTAGGCCATAAGATACACTTTTTCCTCCTCCCAGAAATGCAACCTTATGGCACCACCAATATACGTCCTACATACTTACATACTATGGAAGGCTAAGATAATGGCAATGCCTTCCCAGATTAATGCATCCCGAATTCCACGCCTCTCTACCCAAGCCACTCTAATGCTTTTTCTTGCTTTTCGCATTTTGAGCTAGCTCTACAACAACTTGCTTGATATTGTAATATATATTTTGCACAATGTAAAGTATATATTACATAAATACCTTGGTTTTTTTAAACAGAATTTTAAACATGCAGTTTTTTGACCTGACCACCGATTATCCCGGAAGATTTTTCTTTTTTTTCGGTGTGGTTTATTGAAATAATATTAAATTTTGAAGGAAAAAAGAGACCTCGTTCCAGAAAAGGTAGAGCGAACAGCAAAGCCACCCATCCCCATACCGTGTTTTTAATTTGATATTATGGAAGTTGATTTATCGCCTTTTTGTTAAATTTTCTGGAGCGAGAAAAAAATTACCCGCTAATTATTGACACACTGGCCAGATCAGCTAACTTGAAAATTTTTTAGAAATTATGATATAATCAAACGCTTAATACAAAAATTTATATTTCAGTATATGTTCATAGTAGAATGGTATGTGGTATACAAACTAAGGGAGGAGTTATGGTGAATAATTCTGGCTTTATGCATGAATATGAAATTATTTTTAATAATACTCATGATGCGCTATTTTTAATAGATGTTGTTGATGAAAGTAAATTCTTTTTTAGACGGTTAAATCTTACGCATGAAAAACTCACCGGGTTAAAAACAGAACAAGTGAATGGAAAAACACCGGTGGAAGTTTTGGGGGCGGAGCTAGGAAAAGCGGTAGAAAAAAAATATCAAGAATGTGTTGATCAAAAAGATGTTATTTCCTATGAAGAGCTACTAACCTTGCCTTCCGGAGAAAAATGTTGGCTAACCAGGCTGACTCCAGTGATTAAAGAAGGTAAAATTACTGGCATAGTTGGTTCCAGCACGGATATAACTGATAGGAAAACTATTGAAAAAGAACTAATGATAACCAATGAGCGCTTAAATACTGCTGTTAATGCTGCCCATATTGGAGTATGGGAATGGGATATTATAAATGACAATTTGATTTGGGATGAGAATATGTATGAATTGTATGGAACGCTTCCCGGTGAAACTACGGATGCACTTAAAAAGTGGACTGAAAGCTTACATCCAGAAGATCGTGAAGAAGCCTTAGCCCAACTGGAAAAAGTTAAAAATGGTGAGCAAAATTTTGATTCGCAATTTCGAGTAATTTGGCCAGATGGCACTGTGAGGTATTTGAGAGCTTTTGCCGAGCTAATCAGAGATTCTGCAGGCCATCCGGAAAGAATTATAGGAACCAACTACGATGTTACAGAGCAGATTACTGCCCAAAAAAGCCTTGAAGAAGCAGAAAAACGTTACCGAACTCTTTTTAACGATTCTCCTTACGGTATTTTACTTATAAATTCTGAAACAATGGAAGCTGAAGAATTTAACGATGCAGTTTGTGATATGTTGGGTTACAGCAGGGAAGAATTTAAAACATTACAGTTAAATGACTATGAAATAATTGAAAGCCCGGAAGAAACTGCAGCTAGAGTGAAACGAATATTACAAGGGTCAAGGGAAGAATTTGAAACCAAACATAAGACTAAAGATGGGAAAATACTAGATGTTCATGTTATAGCCAAAAGTATAGAATTAAGGGGTTATCGTTATATATTTGCCCAGTTTATGGATGTTACTGCCAATAAAAGAGCACAGCAGGAATTAGCAGAACAAAAAGAGTCCTTTGAAAAAGTAATTAACACTGCTCCGGATGCTATTTTCATAAAAGACGGTGAAAGCCGCTATAGGTTGGCGAATAAAGCTTTGGAAAAGGTGTTTGGCATGAAAGCAGAAGAAATAGTAGGCAAAACTGATTATGATTTGAGCCCCACTGAAGAGGAGACTGAGGAATTTATCAATGACGATCTGGAAGTTTTGAACGGCAAAGAGAAGTTGGATTTTGAGGAGCAATTGACAGATGCAGAAGGTAACGTCAGATGGTTTCAAACCCAAAAAGTTCCTATCAAATATAGAGGCATGAATTGTCTTTTGGGTATTGCCAGAGATATCACCGAAAGTAAGATAGCGGAACAAAAGGTTTATGCATATGCCAGTGAAGTAGAACTTAAAAATATAGAGCTGGAACAGACCAGAAACGAAGCCATTCAAGCCTCCAAAGCAAAGTCAGAATTTTTGGCTAACATGAGTCATGAGATCAGAACCCCCATGAACTCTATTATTGGTATGGCCGAATTATTAAAAGAAACACAGTTGGACGAAGAACAGCAAGATTACATAGAAATTTTTAGGAATGCCGGCGAAAGTTTACTGACTTTAATTAATGATATTTTGGATTTATCCAAAATAGAGGCCGGGCAAATAGAACTTGAAGAAGAAGATTTCAATATCATAACTATAATTGACAAAACTATTGAATTGATGGCTTTCAGAGCGCAGCAAAAAGGCTTGGAAATGCCTGTGCGGATTGCCCCGGAAGTTCCTAAGTATCTTACCGGTGATCCCTCAAGGCTCAGACAGGTTCTTATAAATTTGCTTGGCAATGCTATAAAATTTACACAGCAGGGCGAAGTTATGCTAGACGTTTCTTTAAATGAAGATAAGGATCTAACTACTCAATCAAAAATCGAGTTGCTTTTTACGGTTAGAGATACCGGAATCGGTATCTCTCCAGATAAACAGGAAAAAATCTTTAAAAGCTTTACTCAAGCCGATGCTTCCAGCACCAGGGAATACGGGGGCACCGGTCTGGGGCTTACCATTTCCCAAAAGCTGGTGGAACTAATGGGTGGGAAATTATGGCTCAACAGTGAACCCGGCGTGGGCAGTAAATTTTATTTCACCACGGTGTTTGGAATAAAACAAAATCCCCAAGTAGAAGATGATATTCCAGATAACGCTCCTGAACTGACAGGCATAAAAATATTAGCTGTTGATGATAACTCTACTAATCTCTTAATTTTAAATGAAACCTTATCTTCTTGTGGAGCTCAGGTTAATGGTGTAGAAGGAGGCAAAGAGGCCATACAAGAACTAAAAAACATGGTGAATGAAGATTCCATGTATCATTTTATTATATTAGACTATATGATGCCCGAATTGAATGGCCTACAGGTATCTGAAATCATAAGGAATGATTTAAAACTAAAAGAACCGGCCATTTTATTAGTTTCGTCTGATCTTAAAGAAATACATGAGATGAGCGAGGAGAAAAAATATTACGACTCATTTATGCTAAAACCTATTAGAAGGAAGCAGCTATTTAGTTCCATTAACAAATTATTGAGTAAGATGCCACTTAATTTAGAAAAGAAAAAAGAAGTTAACAGTATACTAACAGCTAGGGAAGATAAAATTGAGACTGTTCAACCTCAAGAGCAGGTAGCTACTCAAAAGAGTAAACTGCTTTTAGTGGACGATTCACAAGATAATCAACTTTTAGTAAAAGCTTTTTTGAAGTCGTCTTCTCTGGAAATAATTACGGCCAATAACGGGCAAGAAGCCGTAGATAAATTTAAAGAAGAGGATTGCGATTTGGTTTTAATGGATATCCAAATGCCGGTAAAGGATGGGTATACTGCCATCAAAGAGATCCGGGAATATGAAAAAGCTAATAATTTGGCCAGGAAGCCTATCATTGCTCTAACTGCCTATGCCTTAGAAAGTGATATAAAAGATGCTAAAGCGGCAGGATCAGACGAGCACCTGGCTAAGCCAATTAAAAAGAAAGATTTATGGGCAATGATAGAAAATTACCTGGACATTAGCTAAGACTTAATGAGAGGGTTATTATGTGGGAAAACCAATATAATTTTTCAACCGAAAATCTTCATAAAACAACTTCGCCTACATTATTAGTTGTTTTTGAAAACTTATTAGCTTTATTTTATGTTTCAACGCCTGTAAGTTTGTCGGCCCGGTGCCGGTGTCAACTTACAGGCGTTTTTGTCTTAACCGTAAAAAGTTAGGGTTGTAAACTAAAAAAGGGAAGTGGACACTAATTGCTTGAGGCTTTGGGCCGTGCAGCCAAAATCAATCCCACCACAAGATACAGGATAATTACAGTAAGGATGGTAAACTTAATAGTGGCGCTCCAGTAAGATATTATCGCCCATATCTCCGCATCCGAACCTATTAGTAGTTGCCATAAGGTGTAGTTCCCCAAAACATCCAGCAGGGCTGCCAGAATAGCCCCCCAGGCCAGGATGGGACCAAAGTCTGCTAAACGCGAACCTTTAGAAAATAACTTAGAGGCCAGCAGAACACAAGCCAAACCAAATGCAACTGCATAGGTCAACATAAACAGATAGTCTAAACCCAGACTGAAGGCGGCATACATTTGCCCCTGTTTCTGCCACGATTCCATTATCAAGTGGGATTCGCTGAGGCTGCCGGCCAACTGGAAAGATACTATACCCATGGGGGCGGCCTCGGTTTGCAGAGGTTGATCAATTATTTGCATGCAAATTAGTAACAGAATCGCCAGAGGCAAAAAAACAATGAACATGCTGACTTGCTGAGATTGGTTCAAACAGCTATAAGGGTGTTTATTTTTCATTTAAAATTCCCTCTTCTTTGCCCCATTGCATGGTTGGAATGGGGTTGATATAATTTTGCTTTTGAATTCGCCAAACGAACAGCAGTTTCCTTGTGGGAAGACAAAAATATAAAATTACTGTCAAGAATAAAAGATAGAGATGTAGTCGCTTAACCTGCCAGCTGTGGTAAAAAGTAGCTATTTCCGGCCAGGTGGTTAACAGGGCTACACACACAATACTATGGCCACCAGGAAAGGCCAAATACCTTTAAAAATTGTTTCCTGTATAAACAAGGGTGCGAAAGTTGTATTTTCAATATGATCTACTTCTACTTTCTCGATTATTCAACTAACGCTTACCATTACTTTGATAGTCTCTAAGGTCTATACAAGTGTACATAAACTGTAATAGCAAGCTCATTTCTGATTTTTTTTAATTAGATAAACACACAATGCTATTGTAAAAACTCCCCCAAACATGATAACACTTAATTCCATATACATACCTCCCTCTATCAATTTAGATTTTCTCCTATCTAATAAAATATATTTATTTAATATAATGACGTTGGTAATAAAAATATTTCTCGCGCTTATCTCAACAAAGCCCCACACTCAAGTTTGACTTTGTCATAGTTCGCCTGTGACAATTTATAGGGTTTTCCAATAGGTTTTCGACCCGTTATTTTTTAGCATAGCCTTGTTGGGCACTTGCTTAATGACCAGTAAAAGGTTCAACATGTCCACAGACGAAGCCATTGCGTTGAGTAATATCAAAAGTTTTAAAGCTGAAGTTAATAACCCGAAAAGGCCCAATATGACCGGCAATATAACAGATATTATAAGGAATGGTGCCAGGGTTATTAATATAAACCTTGCTCTCTCGATCTCTTCTTCTGTTACCACAAAACCTCCAAGTAAAGTTAGTCCCACATAGGTTTTTTTCGACGCTATGAAGTTCGGGATAAATATCAAATGGAGCAGTTCATGAAATATAACAAGAAGGATCAGTGCCAAAATTCCACCCAAATTGATGGTTATGGAAAACGAATCTGGGGTGAAGCCGAATTCCTCCCATGATATGGTAGAAAAGACCCTTATGGCCATTATAGCAATGAAAAGGTTGATGACCATAAAAGGAACGGATAGGATAATGGCAACTGCTATGCTCCCGGGATCTTTTAATGGCACCCATCCGCTGTTAACTAATTCTTGATGAAGGCCTTCGCCAAAATCAGGCAGCTGCTTTCGCTTTATTATTTTCATCAAACCCCTACTTTCTATTTTTATTTCTGATTAAAAATCCGGCTGCAATCAACAGGTAAATGGGAGTAAAATTTAAAAAGATGTCCCGGTAAGCATCGGGGTGCAGCTCTATAAAAAAGCCGCTAACCCACATCAGCACTAAAATTACACCCATGGTTGCAAGGTAATGTAGTACAAACATGGCCCACAGTAGGCCCTGTAATCATAAAAATCCCCCTATCATAAGCCTAATATTTCATTAATTACCGATTTCATTCATTTGAATAAAAGCAATAACATTTTCATCACTTATTTGATTTCTTTTTCCAATTTAAGTATAAATATAAAGCCAAAAAACCTCCTACTATGGCAGCAATATTAGTTCCATCCATATTTTTTTCTACCTCCCTATATTAAAGTAGATCATAAATATCAACTTCCCCTTCTTCTGTCACTCATTCCATTTGTGTAAGTAGCCACCTTGCTATTGTTTCCTTTAATTTCGGGTGAAGCGGTTTGGAAGCGCTGTCTTTATAAAGAGCCTTAACTTGGGCAATTGAAATGTTGTCATTTGCCTCTTTTAGAGGATGGTTCATGTTTTCAATGATTTCCCAGGTCACCTCTCCTCCTGCCAATCCCGGCAGTTCCGACAACCTGTTTGGGTCTGACTGAAAGTCTTTAGAACCGGTTATCGCCAGTATCGGGCAGGTGACTTTAGGAAGGTCTTCTCTAACGTTATACGCAAGATGCTCGCGTAACCATTTGGCGTTCATCTTTACTAATTGGATACGAGCCACGTCTTTGTGAGTAAGACGAATCTTTTCCAGCAGCCTCTGGGCCTGCTTTTCTCCTTTCTCATCTATTTTCAACAAACGGAAAAGCCAGCCCTTAAGCCCATTTTTATCCATTAATTCACCATATAACAGCTTCCTTTGACGTTGGAGTGCCTCTTCAATAGTTTCCACGGCCCCGGCCAGAAGAACAAGGCCGGCAACAGGTTTCCGTGCACTGTAAGCACTGATAAGCAGGCATCCTTCACTGTGACCCAGCAGGATCACTCTATCCGGATCTACTCGAGGATGCCCTTTTAAAAACTGGACACAAGCACCGATATCATCCACCAGGTCCCACATCCCTGTTTTAATATAAGACCCTTCGCTTTTTGCTACACCACGTTTATCGTAGCGCAGGACGGCAAATCCCAGGCCGGTTACAAATTCCGCCAACTCCTTGTAGGTATCCAGCTTAAACTTGAAACCGGAGACATTTCCATCCCGGTCTACTTCACCGGAACCCGCCACCACCAGGACGGCGGGGCACTTTTCACCGTCATCCGGTATAGTAATGATCCCCTGTAAAAGGCATTTCGCCTGGATCGCTACCTCTTCAAACGTAAAGTTGCTTTGCATAAAATAATCACCCCCTCGACTTTTCTAAAGTTGTGGTAAACCCCTAAATCCTGGAGCAAATAACCCAGATTTGCCCAGGCAGTATCCGGATGCTTCACAATGTCTGTCTATAAAAAAAACCTGCTCGAGTTAACCAAGCAGGTAGCACTGTTATCCTTTTTGGAAAACCGAATTACGTAGCCTTTTCAACGTCTTAGGACACCGATTTCACCCTGCAATACTATCATTTTCCTTTTTAATGAAGATTTTTCCTATAGTTGCTTATATTATTATACCATGCAATTATGCAATTAGCAACGATATTTAGCAATTATACACGATGTACTTTACTAATAAGGAATTATAAGCAGAAAGTTTATAATTGCTTACATTTACTCTTATATACTATAATTTCCTACATCATCCGTTGCCAAAATTTATTTACCTCTTCTTTTGGCTCGCCATCTGGCTCATCTTGCTGTGGATCTCAAAAAGTATATCCGAAAAAATTTTTATGCCCTGAAACTTTATCCAGCATTTTAAAGAGCCTTACACACTAGCATTGAAAAACCTTTAAAAATATATCTCAACTACATTATTATCTATCTCACTTTTAACTTTTGAAAGCTTATTAGCCTTATTTTATATAAGTGCAATAAAAAAGCTACTATTGTAGGGCAAATAGCATGGGGAAATATGCTAAATATTGGATTAGTTTATGTTAAATCGTTAGATAGTATTTAGCCATCGGAAAACCAAATTCCTATCTTAAACAGGGGTTTCCGGCCATATTTATCGGATAAGCTGCCATACAATGGGGCCTCCTGTCTCCATGATGATGGCTCCGCCGGAAAAGGGTGCTAATTTAACATTAAACACAAACAAGTTATAAAAATGAAAAAAAATATTGCAGAATTAAAACAATATGATATAATTAACATAAACAGGGAAACAATTCTAAACAAGGAGGAAGTTTTATGAGCATCCAATCTGCAAAGTCTTTTGTTGAGAGACTTAAAAATGATGCCAAGTTTGTAGATGAACTTCGAAAGTGCAAAGATTTACAGGAAAAAAAAGAGTTAATTGAATCGGAGGGATATGATTTTACTGCTGAAGAAATAGAAGAGGTCAAAAAAGAATTGATTGACAATGTGGAATTGATTAATGATGTAGATGTACAATTAACCGGAAACAAAAGAGGAAAAGATGAAAAAGGGAAACTTTTTAATTTAGACCTATCTATTCCTTTCACCGATTTCAACTTGAAGCTAAATATTTAGTATGGTGGTGCTTAACAATTAAATTTAGGGAGGTATTGAAAAATGGGGAAAGTAAGAGAAAACCTAAAAAAAATTTTTTTCGTGCATCTGGCGGCTTACTTATTAGTAATGGGCATACTGGGAGCTATTAATTATCAACATACACCTGACACCATCTGGGTAATATACCCCGCAATTGGATGGGGGTTAGGTGTTTTGATACATTATTTTACAGTTGCATGGAATAGAGAAAGTTTTAGCGATACCAGGGAAGATTGGAAAAAGAATAGTTTGGAGAGAAGCTTTTTAATTCATTTTGCAGCTTTTGCGTTAATTATGGTAATGCTGGTATTCATAAACTTAACCTATAGTCCCGATACGCTGTGGGTTATCTACCCTGCACTCGGCTGGGGTATTGGAGTAGTCTTACATCTGGTATTTGTCCTGCTCTGGCGAAAGCCGGAGGAACAGGGCTAATATAACTTCGATAATACCGGTGGAGAAAATTTATTTATAAAAATATAAAGTGGTGATTAGATATGGATAATGAAAATATAACATGGATTGATTTAGACAAAGGACTTCCTACTATTACCATTGCTCGCTATGGCATTACCCTTAACTCGTCTGCAACAGAAATTATCAGCCAGTTTGAAATAGCCAGGGTTGGTTATCAAAAAGATGCGAAGAGATTGGTTATAGCCATGGCCAATCTCGGGGACTACGAAGGCAAATTGCCGGAAGGATGGTTTTCAGTTAAAGATAAAATCACCTCTCACGGTTACTTTAGGCTTAATAATAAGGATTTGGCCCGCATGGTTGCCCGTTATGCGAACATTAACCTGTCCAAGAAAAACAAGTTTATAGCCGAGTGGGAGGAATCTAATAATTTCCTGGTTATTGATTTGACAGAAAAGATAGAGAAAGATAGCCCGGACAAAAAACAAAATGAAATTTTTGAGATCTTGGACGAGATATGGTAAAAAAACATCCTTCCCTTCTGCTCAAGCCCTGTCGAATCCATTCCTCCCTGATATACCATGCTAAGTTACTTTTCACCACCAACAATCTCCTTTCTAAGATTTTTAGGGGGGAGCAAAATGTATTCATGCCTTGAAACTTTTTCGGCATTTTAAAAAACTTTTAGACCAGCATTATCAATCTTATTAGAATATATTGATCAACTACCCTTAGTAATTCCATAAATTTAGCTTGTTCTATCAGTAATAAATCGATAACCTAAGTACCTGCCTCATTTCCAGCAAACTAAAAAACTTTGCAAATCCTTATTGTATTCTCCGGGGTTAAAAGTGTTTGCCCCATGTCCTGCACCGGGTATTTCTCGGTAATCCAGGCGGGGATTTTCTTTCTGCCAAGTCCGACCCATTCTTTTGAAGAATTTAAGCTCTTTCTCTCCGTGTGTCATTCTAATCGGATGAGGAAGCTCTTCTTCTATTCCCTTGGCAATTTCCTGGCCTACCCCTCTGAACAGATGTAATACCGTTTTCTTTTCCAATCTGAAGAAAATATCCTTAAAGATCTCTTTTAAATCCGGGTCAAGTTCCATTTTTTCAGTCATTTTTACCATTATTTTTTTTGCTATCCCCCAGGGCAGAAGTTTGAACATGATACAATAGATCCGAAAAATAAAAGCTATCTTTTTTAAATCCACATGTAAAGGTGTAGAGCCTTCAATCGCCAGGGCTTTAACCCGCTCAGGATATCTATGAGCTATAAATTGACTAACCCATCCTCCCATAGAAACCCCGACCAATATAACTTCTTGAATTTCCAGTTCATTAAGCAGTTCGATAAAACAATCTGCTACAATGGCAAAATCAAAGTCTTTTTGGAGTTTAACCGACTGACCGTGTTCCGGCATATCCCATAACAATAATTTATATTCATCCTTAAATGCATCAATTTGCTTCTTAAACATCTGATGATTTAAAAGAATCCCATGCAAAAAAGCGACCACGGTGGTATTATTTTTACCGTGGATTTCATAGTATATGTCTCCGTAACTGCTCTTGAAATACATCCACAACCCCTCCCATAAGATAACCTGCCTCATTTTATAATATTAATTGAATATTATAGCGGGCATGACGGGCGCCGGCGATATCCATCAGTTCAGAATTAAGCACGCGCCGTAATATTGGCAACAGGATAAAATCAGGCAGGAATAGAAAGGATCTCATGGCGGGCGGTTCAACCATTATAGTGTGTCACATTCTGATGTCTTAAAGCCCGGCTCTTATTAATTGTGCAGCCAGTCTGAGGTTCTCTTTCTTTTTCATCATCCCGCCCACGGCAAAATGAATGCCATCTTTTTCTAAAAATACCATTCCCTTTACTCCGGGGACTTCCATTTTCATATAATCGCCCTTCTCATCTCCTACCATAACTTCTTCCAATTCATAACCAGGCGGTATGCTGGAATGCTCAAGTATCGATTGGGTAATGGTCAGGTAAGGGACAGATTGGCCCTGTAGATCTTAAAAAGTATATCTGAAAAAAGTATCATGTCTTTAAACTTTTTAACCAGCAATTTAAAGACTTTTATCACACTGACATTGAAACACTTAAAAAATATATTGCTGTAATCTATATTATAGTAAATCCGTAAATTCAGGTTGTCCTATCTTACGGATATAATTTTTACAAGGTACAGTAGCACTGTATATTAAAATCTTAATATCTATAGGCACAATCTAAAAATAATTTAGCAATTTTATCGTCAGGATTTTTTTCTAAAACTTCCTTTAATAACGAGGCCGCTTTTTCATAATTAGCTTTATAATAGTTGAATAATGCTTCCTGGAATAAATCTTTGGTCTTTAGTTTTAGTTCCATTTCCCCGGAAGGCAATTCGTCAAGAACTTCTATTATTTCCACCTCTTCAATCTTTCCCGTAACCGCTATCTTGCCAATAAATCTGACCCGGTATCTTTGTTTATCATCTATGTTATCAAAAGATGCACGGCTCATTATTACTCCTGTGCCGTAATCTTTAGTTAGCTTTTCCAGCCTGGAAGCCAGATTTACCGTATCGGAAATTACTGTTCCTTCCATTCTTTCTGCTTCTCCGATAGTTCCGAGAATCATTTTCCCAGCATGGATGCCTATACCGGCTCTTATGGGTGGGTAATTTTGTTCAGCCAGTTCGACATTCAAGGACTCTGTTTTTTTCTGCATTTCTATCGCTGCTTTTAGAGCATCTTCAGGGTCGTCCGGGAAAAGAGCCATAATAGAATCTCCGATATATTTATCAATGAACCCATTGTTACTTCTGATTATAGGTCCCATTTCTTTTAAATAACGGTTAAGAAAATTAAAGTTCTCTTCCGGAGTCATTTTTTCCGATATCGAAGTAAAAGATCTTATATCTGAAAAAAGCAAAGTCATCTCCGTTTCTACCTGGTTACCAAGCTCAATGTTAACAATATTATCCTTGTTGAGGAAGCTTAAAAACTCACTGGGCACAAATCTGCTATAGGCCCGGTTGGTATTCATTAAATCTTCGGAAAGTAGTTCGATGTTTTTATATGAACTGGCAAACCTGCTTGACAACAAGTACGCTTGGGAAAAAACGATAATCAACACGCCAAACTGCAACAAATAAACAGATTGTATAAGATGAAGCCTTAACAGAAAATCATTAAGGGCAAACAAGAAAAAAATTACACCGTTTAGAATAAAAATGTTTACTCCGGGACGCTTGTTTCGTGCTGCCAGAACAAGCCAATAAATATGGCAAATTAAAAATAATATCACAATTATCATTAAATAGTTCTCAATAAGGGAAATAGTCATAACTGGAACAATTAATATAAACAGTAAGAAAATAATACCAGCTGGAATAGCTATATTTCTGGAAAAAGACCTTGGTATTTCCTCCGGATAGAGGGATTGCAAGTAAAAGTGAAAAAAAACGGCTCCAGCCGCTATACTAATTAACAATAATTTATAATGCCACTCCCAGCTTATTGCAAGAAAATCGGTTATCATAACTTCTCCATCCGTCAGCAAGCGTAAAGCACCAGCAAAACATATCATCCCAAAATACAATGCAGACAATTCTTTTCTTCTTAAAAAAAAGATAGAGAGATGGTAAAGGGCCATGATAATAATTGCCCCTCTCATAAAAGCGTCAATAATCAGGTTTAGTTCCCTTTGCTGCGTTATTTGATTTGGCAAGCCAAAGAGGTAGTTTTCCCATATCCCTCCCAATCTGTGCTGAAAATTAGATACTTGAAGTATAACTTCCACCGTATCATCCTTAACTGGAAAAGAAACTGCCTTCTTTTTCCACTCCGCACTTGACTCTTCCTTTGAGATTCCAACCTCCCCGTTAGTAGCTATCAGGTCTCCGTTAACCCACATCTTGTATGAACTCATTAGGTATGGTAAGGACATAGCAAGTTTGCCCTCTTGCTCTTCCAGCAATATTGTAAGCTTGTAGGTACCATAGCCGGTTTCATTTTCCCACCAGCCGGGCACTTTCATATACCCCTGAGCTTTTGATAAATAACAATTAAAATTTTGCAACTCGCTGCCGTCATTATTCTTCCTGAAATCTTCGGGTGTTAGTAAGTGCTCCCAGTAAAACTCCCATTCACCATAAAGGGTGACAGGACCGTCCTCCTCCAAATTCCAATCCGCCAAATCAAGAACACCCTCAACGGCTTTGGGTTGAGATTCTTTGCTTACTTCACCGGCAAACACATTTGCGATTAAATATATGCCCCAACATATTAAAATCAAAAAAGTAATTAATATACTTTTATTCATTTATTTTGCCCCCAATCTCGATATGTTTAATTTTAACATACAAAAAGTTTGAGGGGCATCGAGAAAAAAGTTAACCCTTCGAAAATCTTCATAAAACAACTTCGCTACATTATTTGTTGTTTTTAAAAACTTATTAGTCTTATTTTATATCAGTGCAATTAAAAAACTACTATATGTAGGGCATTGTTTGGGGGAATATACTAAATATTAGATAGACTTATGTTAAATCGTCAGATAGTATTTAACCATCGGAAAATCAAATTCTTATCTCGAACGCATACAATATTATAATGCATCATGGCATCATTGCATACAAACTTTGTATAGAATTAAAGGGTAATATCGGATTTTACCATATACCGGGGAACAGGCGAAACCTGGTTCTTTCCGCATATGTTTTATAACCGGGCAGTTCTTTTAACAAAGTAGAATCTTCAATCCATGTCCTAATTACAAAAACAATTATCCCTGTAAAAACGGGTATAAAACTAACCAAAGAACCCAGAATCAATGGAAAAGCCACTGCTGCCATTATCCAGGCAGAATAACCAGGATGCCTGACGTACCGGTAAGGGCCTTTATCTACTACTTTATGTCCCCTGTCTTTCTGAATTCTAAGTGTTGTTTCAAAGTAAGAATTTACAATCATTGCCCAGTTCCCCAATACAGCTGCAATTAAAAAAATAATAATACCCGGAATAAAAAATGTACCCGGCATAACCGTCCATTCATAACGCATCGCATCAAACCCGGCAATAATTACAGAAGCAGGACTGAAAATAAGGTAAAAAAGCACAAATATTTTATCTGTCATTACAGTCCCCTCTTTTACCCCTTTGCCCCGTTCGTTTAATAGTACCGGGTTATAGATTATTAAAATCAAGATCAACACTGCCTGCTGTAAAAAAACCAAGGCCAGATAGACCCAGGCATTGTACCAATGAATAGTTCCCGCCGCCCAGAATAAGAAAATAGAGTTTAGCAAAATTAAAAAAATATCCCTGAATATCGCAAAAACACCATGGCCGCTTAGCTTCCTTACATTAGTCACCATATTAGATCCTTCCTTGGAAACACCTTATTTTTCCAACCAAACAAAATCATTGTAATAAAAACATGGATATACTACGTCACCTTGTATTGCTTAAGAAGCAAATACAATAGCATCACATACTGCTTCCTTAGTCAGTTATGAGTGGGCTTCAATTATCTGTTCATCTGTTTCAACCGCTGCAAGTTTTCAAAAAATAATTCTATCGTTATTCAGATATTAACAATAACCGGTTTTCCCGTCATTATTTCAGGGTAGAAACATTGCTTTTTTCCATTTTAAACAATCCATAGTAAAACCTAATTATCCGGTAGATTTTTTCTTTTTTTCGGGGTAGTTTTTATTTTCCCAGTTTCCAGTTGACCCCCAGCGTATATGATACTACTTCCTTTATTAAAGATGCTGCTTAGGCGCTGTCGTTTATATAAAGAATTTCATGAAAGGCTACTCAACTTATAAATCATTGTTATAATATGGAAAATTATTATACTTAATTTTTATTTATTATACTTAATTTTTATTTTTGCACACCGGCGCGCTCCCAGCGTCACGTTACTCGACTGTAACTGATTTTGCTAGGTTGCGTGGCTTATCGATAGGACAGCCGCGGGTTTCGGCGGCATAATAAGAGATTAATTGGAGAGGAACCGCAGCAAGGAGAGGGGCTAATAAGTCTTCAATTTCGGGAAGGTAGTAGACTTGCTGGGCATGATTTTCCACTTGTTCATTGCCTTTAAGGGTTACAATAAGTATATCCCCATCACGGGCTTTTACTTCTTGCACATTACTTATAGTTTTCTCCAGGACATGTTCTTGGGTGGCCAGGGCAATTACCGGAACTCCAGAGGTAATAAGGGCGAGGGTGCCATGCTTGAGTTCGCCAGCGGCATAGGCTTCGGCATGAATATAGGAGATTTCTTTGAGTTTGAGTGAACCTTCCATGGCTACGGCAAAATCCAGGTTACGACCAATAAAGAAGGCGTTTTCGCTGCCGGCCAGTTTAGCGGCGTAATCCTGCATTTTTTGGAGGCTCTTGGTCTCTAATATCTGATCTATTTTGTCCGGTATATCTAAAAGGCTCCGCCCGTAGGTAGCAAATGTCTCCTCTTCTCCGGTTTGCCGTATAAACGCAAAACCGATAGAGAGCAAATAAAGAACTACCAGCTGGGTAAGGTATGCCTTGGTAGAAGCAACAGCTATCTCCGGCCCTGCCCAGGTAAAAATAACATCATCAGCTTCCCTGGAGACAGTGCTACCAACCACATTAGTTATAGCTAAAACTTTTACCCCTTGTTGCTTGGCCAGGCGCAAAGCTGCCAGGGTGTCGGCAGTCTCCCCGGACTGGCTTATAACTATCACCAGGTCATGAGGCGATAGTAAAGGTTCCCGATAGCGAAATTCAGAAGCCAATTCCACTTCTACCGGGATTTTCAACATTTTTTCAAATGCATATCTTCCCACTACTCCAGCATGGTAGGCAGTGCCACAAGCCACAATATGGATTTTAGCCAGGGATTCTATCTCTTTTGACGATAGTTTTAACTCCGAAAGAGAAACTTCTCCCGTTTGGGCATCCACTCGGCCTCGCAAAGTTTCCCGGACCGCAGTTGGTTGCTCCATAATTTCTTTGAGCATAAAGTGGGGGTAGCCTCCCCGTTCTGCTTCTACAGCATCCCATTTTACCTCGAATACTTCCCTGGAGACAGAATCTCCTTGCAGGTTAAATAATTGCACTCCACTGGAAGTTACCGAAGCCATCTCTTCATCTTCAAGAATGTAAACCCGGCGGGTATGGGCCAGCAGGGCAGGTATATCCGAAGCAATAAAATTCTCTTCCTCTCCCAAGCCTATGACCAGGGGACTGTCTTTTCTGGCACAAACCAGGTGATCACCCTCTCCGGCAGCAACAGCCACCATGGCGTAAGAACCTTCTACAAAACTCACTGCCTGGCGCACAGCTTCAACTAATTCTCCCTGGTAATAATGCTCAACCAGATGAGCCAGTATCTCGGTATCAGTTTCGGAACGGAACTTGTGCCCTTCTCCTTCCAACCATTGACGCAGTTGTTGGTAATTTTCGATGATGCCGTTGTGGACAATGGCGAAATTCTGGCAGCAACTATAATGGGGATGCGCATTTTCATCAGTAGGCCGGCCATGGGTAGCCCACCTAGTATGTCCAATTCCGGCAAAGCTGTCTTTACCGTCACCATTAATTTTTTCTTCCAGTTTGTTTATTTCCCCGGTTCCTTTCACCACCTTTAAAGTCCCCGGATGGACAAGAGCCAGGCCAGCAGAATCGTACCCTCGGTACTCCAGCTTTTTAAGCCCTTCCAACAAAATTTCCTTGGCATTTTGAGCTCCAGTATAGCCAACAATTCCGCACATAGTTTAAAACACCTCATAATTTCAAATTAAACTTTCTAACTATATACCTTGCAAACTTACTAATATGGAAATTTGGTAAAAAATTTTGTGCGTTCAAATTAATTTAATTCTTTAGAAAGGATCTCGCTTAGTTCAGCAGCCAAAGACTTTAGCTCCTCTTCGTCCTTCTCCCCTTCAACCATTATGCGCATTTTGGGCTCAGTCCCCGAAGGGCGGATGAGGACTCTGCCATACGGTCCAATCTGGTCATATGTCTTTTGTAATGCCTTTTGAAAGGAAGTTATTTCTTCCCAACCCTCTTTACGGCTAACCTTACAACTGGAAACTACTTGAGGCAACCGGTTAAAAGAAGAACTATAATCTGACAGGTTTTTACCCTCTTCTTTCAAGATTCGGCTCAGTTGCAAGGCAGTAAGCACTCCATCACCGGTGGTACAATAATCGGAAAAAATTATATGCCCGGATTGTTCTCCTCCCAGGTTATAACCACCTTCTACCATCTTCTCCAATACAAAACGGTCCCCCACCGGAGCCCGAACCACCCTGAAACCATTTTGCTCTGCTGCTATGTCCAGCCCACCATTGCTCATGATGGTGGCTACTAAGGTATTTTCCTTTAATTGTTGATTTTTTTTCATATACAGGGAGAAAAGAAGCATCAAAACATCTCCATCAACTATCTCCCCTTTTTCATCGACAGCAATGAGGCGATCGGCATCTCCGTCAAAAGCCAACCCCAGGGAAGCCCCCGATTCTTTAACCACTTGCTGAAGTTGCGAAGGATCGGTAGATCCACAATCTACATTTATGTTTACCCCATTGGGTTCATTGTTAAGGACAGTTACTTGCGCCCCAAGGGAACGAAATAATTCAGGAGCAATACTGTAAACTGCCCCGTGCCCGCAATCCATAGCCACATGCATTCCCGATAAATCAGGGGCAATCTTACGCAAACTCTCCAGGTAAATTTCCAGGGTTTCCCCGTTTTCAGTTACCCGTCCTATTTCTCCGCCTTCGGGTCGCGGCAGTTCATCTTCCCGGGCTAAAATTTGTTCTATTTCCTTTTCGGTTTGATCTGAAATTTTAAAACCTGTTGAAGAAAATATCTTTAAGCCATTGTCTTCAATGGGGTTATGGGATGCAGAGATTATCACACCGGCAGCGGCCTTTAACTCGCGAGTGAGAAATGCCACCGCAGGGGTTGAAAGCACTCCTAAACAACGTACATCCATGCCAGATGAACAGATTCCCGCAATTAAAGCACCTTCCAGCATATCTCCGGACCTGCGGGTATCCTTACCAACCAGAGAAAAAGAATGTTCTCCCTTTTGCTTCATCAGATAAGCACATATACGACCTATACGAAAAGCCATTTCCGGGGTCAGTTCCCGGTTAGCCACACCTCTAACGCCATCAGTTCCAAATAAATTTTGCACTTTTGCAGAAGCCTCCTTACTACTTAAGTTATCTCTTTTTACCACCATGATTTAAATTAACTAATATTTAAAACAGGGTTGTGCAAAATGATGATAAAACCATAAATAGATCAAATTATTTGTCAAATAATACTTTTCCCCATTATAATAACCTTTTTCATTTTATGAAATAAAAAGCAAAAATGCTACCTATTTTTTTTTAAAATTTGATTATGATTGCTTAAATAGTTATTCCTCTTCGATATAAACCTGCATTTGGGAAGGAAGATAAGTTACCAATGATAAATCTTCCGGGGGATTGATTTGAACCTCAACATCCTCATGCAACCCGGGGCCTTTATCGGCGAGATTTACAAAAGCCACCATATTTTCAGAATCAATATCACCAAGTAATTCGGGTACCCCCTCCAGAGTAGCTGCAACATTTTCTCTTTCCAATGTCGCTTCTAAATCGTTATCCAAATTGACATAAACCACGGGAATATCTCTTATATTTTTTCTATCGGGCGTCACCTGAAAAGGAACCTCGCCAACCACAAAAAGCCAAAGTATTACTGCCAAAAATACAGCCAAGATCAAGGCAAAATAATTACTTCTTAAGAACTTGTTAAACATTTATGAAGACCTCCACGGCCAAATATTTATGCCATTGCTATTCTCTTCTTCAGTTCGGGGCGCACACAGCTCTTCCAGCAAATTGCGAAGGGATCTTTCATCCAGATAACGGGTTAAGCGCCCTGCATAGGATAAAGATATTATACCCGTCTCCTCGGAGACAACTATAGCTACTGCATCTGTTTCTTCCGTTACACCTAAAGCAGCCCGGTGTCTGGTTCCTAATTCCTTGCTAAGGTTGGGCTTTTCAGTTAGCGGCAAGTAGCATCCTGCCGCTACAACTTTGTTGCCACGAATAATCACCGCACCGTCATGCAGCGGACTGCGGGGAAAGAAGATATTTATGAGAAGCTCTGCAGAAATTTCCCCATCTACTTTAATTCCTGTTTCCACCATATCTTCCAGGCCTGTTTCCATTTCTATTACGATAAGAGCACCAATCCTCTTTTTCACCAGCACCATAATCCCTTTGACTATTTCGTTGAGGAAATGGTCAAATTCTTTAGGCCCCCAGATACTCCGTTGAAATATCTTTCCTCGGCCTAATTGCTCCAGTGCCCTGCGCAGCTCCGGTTGGAATACAATAGGGATAGCTATTAGGCCTACTGTCATCACTTGACGGAGCATCCAACTCATGGTTGTCAATTGGAGATATTCACTCACCACCATGGTCAAGAGGAGTAATGCCAGCCCTTTGACCAGTTGCTCCGCTCTAGTTCCCCTGATGAGCAAAATCAGGCGATAGAAGACGAAAGTCATAATGGCAATATCTATTAAATCTCGCCATGTTACGTTAATTGATAATATTCCATCCATGATATGCTCACTTATTTCCAAGTAGAACCCCTCTATTCTATTCTTGTCTTTTGCTGGTTCCTGAGCCCTGGCTTACCTATTTCTTAGCTTATCTATTTCTTAGTATGAAGAAAACAAGCAAAGCACCTTTAATAGCGTGGACAAATTATGGAGAATTACTTTCGGAACCAATGCTATTTATATACCTATAGTAAATACCTATAGTATTGCTATTCGTGCTGAAGATGGCAATTACCTTCCTCTTGAACACTTATTATTATGGCAAATAGATCATTTTTTTTCCATAAGATAAACAAAAAAAGAATTATGGCGCAAGCTTAATTAAGATGGAAAGCTTCCGGTAAGATGTATTTTATAAGCACACTTGGAGCATAGTCTTCCGTTAAGCCCCGAATTGGTTGCTCTGTATCCTCCTCGCCTTATTAACACTCGCGAACAGCGCGGACAAAGAGTATTGGCATAAGTAGAACCCGGTACATTGCCAATATAAACGTAACGTAATTTCCTCTGCGCCTGCCTTCGCACTCGGGTAAGTGTTTCCACCGGAGTAGGTGGCAGGGAAAGTTTATACTGGGGAAAGTAACGAGAAAAGTGAAGGGGGATATCCGGATTAAGACTGGCCAGCCAATCTACAAACTCTTGTATCTCCTGGCGCGTATCATTTAAGGTAGGGATAATTAAACAGGTTACCTCCAGGTGAAAATTACGGGCACAATATTCAACAGTTTCCTGGACTGCCTGCAAGCTACCTTTGCAATATCGCTGGTAAAATTCATCTTGAAAGCTCTTTACATCTATATTGAGGGCATCTATATAAGGCGCAAGCTGCTCCAGCGCTTGTGGGGATATAAAACCATTAGTTACCAGCACATTTTTATAACCGTACTGGCTCACCAGTTTGGCAGTATCATAAACATATTCAAACCAAATAGTAGGTTCATTATAAGTAAAAGCGATTCCCACCGAGGAAGAATGTTTTTGTTCCAATAGATTTAAAACATCTAAAGGCTCTAAATACTGAGTCTCCCTGGCCATTGACTTTGCACATCCCCGGGCCAAAGTCCAGTTTTGACAAAAAACACACTGGAAATTGCACCCCCAGGTCCCAAGAGAAAGAATATCCCTTCCCGGGTAAAAGTGATAAAGGGGCTTTTTTTCGATAGGATCCATTGCGGCAGCCACACACAAGCCGTAATTGTTAACAAGCAATTCTCCATCCTTCACCTGGCGGGCACCACAAAGCCCTTCTCCACCCTCTTTTATTTTGCAATAATGATTACATACCCCGCAACGAATCTTTCCATTTTCCTGGGTATAGAGACGTGCCTGTTGCAGGATCAACAACCTCCTTTATTGCTACCTGACTCAGGATACCTGGTTACTGTAAATCGATAAATCTCGTAAGATTTACGGGGCGATATTCCTGCTTTCTGCAAAGCAATTTCTAGCTGCTTTTCTACCGTATCTATTCCTTCTAGATCGGGAAGCAGCAACCCCTTTTGGGGCCCTCTGCGAACCACCACCCCGTATTTATGTGGATCAAGAGAGGACATATCTTCTACTGGCTCCAGGGGAGATAATACATCAACTGATATATCCACTTCCTCTATTTCCTCAGGTTTTAATGGTGGAAAACGAGGATCCCGGGAGGCCGCTCCCACAGCATTACTGATTATCTCTTCTGCCAAGTTGGCCTGCACCGGCTCAACTGTCCCAATACAACCGCGCAAGTTGCCACCTTTTTTTAGGGTGACAAATGCCCCCTGTTGTCTACCGGTAAGTTCTTCAGGCAACTCCGAAGGAATTGAGAGCAATCGCCCTTTATTCAAAAATTCTTCTATACTTTTACGAGCCAGCCAGGGATATATAGTTCCATCCTCACTTTCAGAGTAATTGGTTTTTGATATATTTTCGGCAGGATTACTG
>Ga0207421_10002092_pt1 | contig 25126 bp, 17 predicted proteins | sample SodLakKL_010_SED_4_FD_187542 | JGI IMG/M metagenome (GOLD analysis project Ga0207421, IMG submission 187542) | Alkaline sediment microbial communities from Lake Tanatar, Kulunda Steppe, Russia - 8KL_010_SED (SPAdes) (version 2) | ecosystem: Environmental > Aquatic > Non-marine Saline and... | reverse complement strand
TAAGATCTTACGACCAGGTGGATCAGAAAGTCATAAAATGGATGGCACGAAACGGTATCCTGCTGCTTCGAATCAGCATTGGACTAATCTTCATCTGGTTCGGGGCGCTGAAGTTTTTCCCGGGTGCCAGTCCGGCAGAGGACCTGGCCGGCACATCCATTGAAGTACTGAGCTTTGGACTCGTATCTGCACAAACAGGGTTGCCCATCCTGGCCGCATGGGAATGCCTCATCGGCATCGGCATGTTCTTCTTCCGGTTCATGCGGGTCACCATACTGCTTCTCTATGTGCAGATGCTTGGCACGTTTTCCCCGGTAGTGCTCATGCCGGATGTGGTGTTTGAATCCATTCCACTGGTTTTGACCATCGAGGGCCAGTACATCGTAAAAAATGTAGTGGTGATTGCCTCGGCACTTGTGATTGGCGCTACGGTCAGGGGCGGCCAGCTGAAAGCGAATACCGGGTAACCGCACAACCCGATCGTGTACTGGTCCGGTGCCGACATTTCCTCCACCTGAGCGATGGCGTCATCCAGTTTTTCAATGATGGTGTCGGGGTAGCGTTGATCCTCTTCTCCTGTGCAGTGCAATATATACAAATGGGAATGATTGCGGCTGCATAACTCCCAAATCGTCCTGTCATATCTTCTTCTTAATAATCTGCTGCTGCTACTGCATATGATAGAAATTTTGACTATATAATGCTTACGTATAAACGTAGTATAAATAAAATCCAAAGCGACCTGCCATGAAATACACGATATCTGAAAAATACAACTGTGTTATCATTGCGCCGAAAGGCAAGATTCTGGGTGGACCGGATGCCGAGATCTTCAGAAACGATCTGCAAAAACTGATTGACGAAGACAAGAAAAACGTCATCTTTGACCTGGCAAAGGTTCATTTCATGAACTCGTCTGGTATTGGTATCCTGATCGGCGGATTCAAAACCATGAGAGCCAATGGCGGTGATATCAAGCTCTGCAATGCCGACAAGCGCATCACCAGCCTGCTCATGGTTTCGCATCTGAATACCGTTTTCGATACACATCCTGACCTGGATTCGGCCATCAAGGCATATGGTAATGGATAATCATCATCGCCGGCATCTGTGACCACCACACTTACACATGAACCGAACATGACAGCCTCCGGCTGACACACAGGAGCATGATTACATCCTGTCATGTGAATTCATTCTGACATTATGAATCGAAATTGATTTAAACAGATGAAATCTTTCCATGAATGATTTCGAATTGAAATACCGCCAGTATGAGGCGGAAAACAGAAGGTTAAAAAAGGCTGTCGGCGAACTATCTATTCTGAACGATCTGGCAATTGCCATAAGCGGCAGCCTGGACAGTGAAAAAATCGTACGGGCCATCATATCCCGGTCCATAAGGGCAATCGGGGCGGAACAGGGTGACATCACCATGGTTGTTGAGGATAAACAGAACCCGACCCGGACCCTCGTTCGAAGCATGATCAGTTCGAGCAACCACTCCCCGCTGCACCTCAACCAAAATCTGCTGGGATGGATGCAGATCAACAAAAAGCCGCTTCTTATCAATGACCCCGGAACCGATGAACGTTTCCGAAATGTAAAATGGGATGAGTCCGTGCGTTCCCTGCTGTGCGCTCCACTTATGGCCAAATCAAAGCTCACGGGGATCCTTACTGTTTACAATAAAAAGGGGGATGGTCTGTTTGATGAGTCAGACCAAAGGCTGCTATCCATCATCGCTGCCCAATCTGCCCAGGTGGTTGAAAACGCCCGGCTGTACCAGGAGGAGCAGGCTTACCAGGAGTCACTGCGGGAAATGAAAATGGCCTCCGGCATACAGAAAAAGATGCTGCCATCCTCACCGCCCGAAATTGGTGGTTACGCCATTGATGGAAGAAATCTGACGGCTCAATCTGTCGGCGGCGACTATTACGATTACATCCAGATGGACGATAGCAAATGGCTGGTCTGCCTTGCAGATATCAGCGGCAAAGGCATGTCGGCAGCACTGCTGATGTCAAACCTTCAGGCCATTTTGCGCGGACACGTGCTGCACCTGAATTCGCCTTCGGAAATTCTGAAGCACGCCAATATCCAGCTGTACCGAAGCACACATGCCGAGAAGTTTGCCACCGTGTTTCTCGGAATGGTCAACACAAAAACCAACACGCTGCAGTTTTCCAGTGCCGGCCATGAATATCCTTTTCTGATGAGCTTGGATGGACGTTCCCGGCGGCTGATTGCAAACGGGCTGCCTCTGGGCATCTTCGACATGTGTGAATACGAAGATGCAACCATAGAACTGAAACCTGGCGACTCTTTATTTGTGTATTCCGACGGTATAACCGAATCGATGAACCAGGCCGAAGTGGAATTCGGGGAAGAACGATTGGCAGAAGAACTCGTATCGGCCGGCGCCGATCGCTGCGAACCGGCAAAGCTGATCGACATAATTTTCAATGCATGCTTTGCTTACAGTGACAATCAGCAGCTCTTTGATGATATGACTGCGCTGGTGCTTTCCAGAAATCCATAATTGAAATGGAGGCCTCATGTTTCTGAGAATTGTCAAGGCAGGCATCCGGCGTGATAAAGGCCCGGCACTGGAATCGGTTTACCGGGATGTTCTGATGCCGGAACTTGAAAAAACCGATGGCTGCCTGTTTGCAGGGCTGCTCCAGGGCGTCGACAGCTCTCAGCACTACGCTTCACTGACCCTGTGGGAGTCGGCCGGACAGATTCGTGACTATAATGAATCCGGTTCCTTTGAGAGAAACATGGCGCATATCCGTTCATTCCTGGAAGAAACATCGGAATGGTCAATTCAACTGTCCGATGAGGATACGATAGAATACGTCCCGGTAAAACAGGATCCGGTCATTAAAAGCTATCCTGTAGACTCCGGCGGGTCAAATCTGCCCGACTACCTGGAAGGAAACCGGCGGTTCATGAGGATGCTTTCACTGAAAATAAAGCCCGGACAGGAAGAGGAGTTCAAGCGAATCTACAGAAATGACATTCAAACCACTCTGAAAAAAACTTCGGGCTGCCGTTTCTCGGTTTTAATTGACAACACAGTAAAGGAAAGAGAATTTCTCTCCCTTTCCATCTGGGATGATCCCGAATCGGTTAAGCTGTACGAGGAACAGGGCGAGTTCATCAACCTTCTGAAAAAAATCAGGCATACGCTGACCGAACTGTACCAACGGAAAATGGCATTGGACGACAAATCAAAATCACGGTTCTCTGTAACCAGTGAGGATGCTGAGATCAGCAAGTTTACACTGGTTGCGGGCAAAACATTCAGATAGAATAATCCAGGCCATGATCGGATCCACTGTATCACATTACAAAATCATCAGCAAGCTCGGCGAAGGCGGAATGGGGGTGGTTTATAAAGCTCAGGATACCAAACTCGACCGCATTGTTGCCCTCAAGTTTCTGCCCGATCACTCATCTGCCACAACCGAAATCCATGAGCGGTTTCTCCAGGAAGCGCGCTCCGTCGCAAGACTCAATCACGTAAATATCTGCCAGATATACGCTATCGAAGAGGAGAAGGATAGTGCCATCGAAGGCAAAGGTGGCGGCCGGCAATTCATTGTAATTGAATATGTTGACGGGGTCACGCTGAGCCAGAAAATCAAAGAGGGATCCGGCGCCCCGGATCATTCATCATCTGATGGATCCGTCCTGACATCATCGCAGAGCCCGGAAGGTCGCATCACCCGATTCACAACGATACTTAATTATGCCGTCCAGATTGCAAAGGGACTTCAGGCTGCTCATGAAAAAGGGATCGTTCACCGGGATATAAAGTCAGGAAACATCATGGTCACGGAATCCGGTGAAGTCAAAATTCTGGATTTCGGATTGGCAAAAATGTCGGGTGTGGCCCAGGTGACAAAGACCGGATCAACACTCGGAACAATTTCGTACATGTCACCGGAACAGGTCCGCGGTGAGCCTGCAGATGAAAGATCGGACATTTGGGCAACCGGTATAGTCTTCTATGAAATGCTTACTGGCCGGCTGCCTTTTAAAGGAGAGTACGAGTATTCCATCATCTATTCCATTGTCAACACAGACCCTGCTCCGGTTGCAAGCCTGAACGACCAGGTCCCGCAGGTAATGGAGCGGATTGTCCATCGATGCATGGCCAAAGATCCTGCCGACAGGTATCCGTCGGCTGCCGAGCTGCTGCAGGACCTCCGGAAAGCTTCACATACGTTTCTTACCGGTGAAACAGCAACGGTTGATGCCACAGGTAGTCGTACCACTGGCAGTCGTGCCGCAGGTAGTAGCGCAGCAGACAATACCACAACAGGCCATTCCACAGACAATACCACAACAGGCCATTTCACGGCCGGCCGTACTTTGCAATGGATCCATAAAAAGCGCCCTGTTGTCATCATGGCATCGGTCCTTCTGGCCGGTCTGGTTCTCCTTGCTTATTTCGCCATCCCGGACCGGCACGCCATGCAGACCGGATTCACATCCGCTTCTGACAGCGAATCCATTCATCTCATAGTACTTCCATTTACAAATATTGGCAATGATGCCTCCAGGCAGGTTTTCAGTGATGGACTTGTTGAGACCATCACCAGCAACCTGACGCAGATGGAGCAATTCCAGAAAGATCTCTGGGTTGTACCTGCGGGTGAAGTTCGCAGTCATGAAGTCAGGAGTGCCGGACAGGCCCGGCAATATTTCGGAGTGAATTATGTGGTTGCAGGCAGTCTTCAGCCCATCGCAGACAGACTGCGGTTAACCATCAACCTGATCGACACAAAAAGTCTTCGTCAAATCAGCTCTTCTGTCATTGACGTGGATGCCCACGACGTACTGGCGCTGCATGACAAATCCGTTGAGCGCCTGATGTCCATGCTGGATCTGGAATTGAACCCGGATTCCAGGGACGTGATACAGGCAGGTAAAACCACCGTATCCGCTGCTTTCGAGCAGTATGTACAGGGACTTGGTTACTTGCAGCGCTATGAACGGTTGGCCAATATTGACAATGCTATTTCATCTTTTGAAGATGCCATAGCGCGTGATCCCCAATTTGCACTGGCATATTCCGGACTTGCCCAGGCTTTCTGGCGAAAATTCGAATATACCAATGAGCCGGTTTGGGTCGAAAAGGCCAAGAAAAACTCCAAAAACGCTGCTGATTTAGACAATAAGCTCGTTCAGGTCAATATCACCCTCGGAATGATCGACAATGGCACAGGTAATTATGATCAGGCTATTGCCCATTTCGGCAATGCCCTGTCTGCCGACCCTGTCAATGCGGAAGCATACCGCGGACTTGCTCAGGCATATGAAAATACGGGTGATTTTGAGCAGGCAGAGGCAACCTACCAGCGTGCTATTCGATTGAGGCCCGAATACTGGGCCGGTTATAATGCACTGGGTGCGTTTTACTTTCGCAATAATAAATACGAAAACGCGAAAGATCAGTTCCGACGGGTAATTGAGCTCACACCGGATAATTACCGCGGTTATATGAACCTTGGAAGCATGTACTATTTCACGGAAGAACTGGACGAAGCCCGGGCACTCTATGAACATTCGCTCCAACTTGAAAAAACATTTGGTGCCTCCTCAAATCTTGCAACCATATACTACGCCGAAGGACGATTCAAGGAATCTGCACGCTTGTACGAAACCGCTTTGGAGTTGCACGACGGCAGCTATGTGCTCTGGGGCAATCTGGCATCCGCCTATTATTGGACTCCGGATGAACGGGATAAAGCGGAAGCAACCTATCAGCGCGCCATTGAACTGGCAGGGAATCATAAAAAGATCAACCCGAATGACCCTGACCTTTTAATAAGTCTGGCCGGTTATCATGCCATGACAGGCAACGGACAAGAAGCAAGGCGATACATTAACAATGCGCTGGAAATCGCGCCTGACAACGCAGATGTGATGTTTCGTGCCGGTACGGCATTTGAACAGCTGGGCGAACGTGAAAATGCCCTTTACTGGCTGGGTAAAGCGATTGATAACGGTTATTCGCAATCGGAAATTAAAAACCAGCCAGAATTGCGTGAGCTGATAGCCGACAGTCAATTCGAAAATATGATACGGAATAGTGCTACGGAAAAATGACAGCAGAACAACAGAATACATGTTTCAATCTTATAAACGTAAACCAATGAGGATATCATGACCATAAAATCAGTCTTTATCAGTTTGATAGTACCAGCTGCACTGCTGCTTGCTGGTGGTTTAAGTGCTGATTCACTGAATCAGCAGCCGGTGGAGCAGCCGGAACAGGCACGGACCGAGCACAACGTTTTAATCAAACTCATTGATGATGAGTGGCGAGTTGTTCTGGCTGAGGACGAAAGCAGAAGCAATGTCATTGTACGAAGAGGTGACAGAATCAGATGGATTGTAGAAGGCTCCGATGCTTCGTTTCAATTCTCGGATGAAAAAGTGGTGGGACATAGCACCAGGACCGTCAGAGATGGAAGGCCTTTGGTGCTGGCAATAACGAATGAAGCCTCAAGCGGCTCCTATCCCTACTCGGTCTTCATTCATAAAGACCAGACGTTCGCCCGCGGACAATCACCGCCAAGAATCATCGTGCAATAAGCTGACACAACCTTTTTCAGTACCTCCATCATCCCCGAGTCATGGCTCCGTATTCATGACTCCTGTACATACAAAAACAAAAAAAGGCCCGGCAATTAACTGAGTTTCAATTAACTGCCGAGCCTGATTGTGGAGGTGCCGGGAGTTGAACCCGGGTCCGAAGTGACGAACCAACAAGCTTCTACATGCTTAGTTATCCTATATGATCTCACCTGAAGGGTCGCCGGATAACAGGGCAATCTTCAGGCCAGGCCGGATAAGGTTTCGCGCATCGCCACCGACCGAGACGATACACTAGCTCACCATTATATGGCGCCCTCAGAGACCGTCGGCAAGCGGACGATCAAGAGGACGGGACAGCGCTGTTAGGCGGCCATCCGATACTGATAGTTGTCAGCATTTACATTTAAAGTACCACCGATTTTTTTACGAGAGATCCGTGATGGAAACTCGGCATGCCACCTGTGACTACGCTCACCCCGTCGAAGCCAAGTCACCCCCTTTCGGAAGCTCCATTAGCGCGGTTTGAACCGATCGCAAGTACTATCGTCATTATTTCACTGATACTTTCGCAAAGTTACTTACAAACTTCGCTAACTACAATAATAGAACGGAATACGCTGCTGATTTCTTGCCCGGAAACATTCTGTTATGTTACACGGCCAGGCTCGCTGAAATTATCAGGATTTACTGCGTCCCGGCTTTTTTTGACCCGGATCGTCAACATCCTTCTTTGTCTCTGAACCTTTAGCGATCGATTCACGCATATCAGTATCAGACATCACATTTTTCATATTGTAGTAATCCATAACGCCCAATCTTCCTGAGCGGAACGCTTCTGCAATGGCTTTCGGGATCTCTGCTTCGGCCTCTACAACGCGTGCCTGCATCTCTTCGATCTTCGCACGGTTTTCCTGCTCTACAGCAACAGCCATCGCACGGCGCTCTTCAGCACGGGCACGGGCCACCTGCAGGTCGGCACTTGCCTGATCGGTCTGCAGTTTTGCACCAATGTTCTCGCCGACATCCACATCAGCAATATCAATTGAGAGGATGTCAAAGGCCGTTCCACTGTCCAGGCCCTTTTCCAGTACCGTCTTGGTGATCTGGTCCGGGTTCTCGAGCACCGCCTTGTGATCGGTTGAGGAACCTACCGTGGATACGATCCCCTCACCCACACGGGCAAGCACCGTCTCTTCGGTGGCGCCACCAACGAGGCGGTCAAGGTTCGCACGCACCGTGACGCGGGCGGTTGCCTTCACCTGGATGCCGTCCTTGGCAAGCGCGGTGATTACCGGCGTGTTGATTACCTTCGGGTTAACGGAGATCTGCACCGCTTCAAATACATCACGTCCTGCCAGATCAATTGCGGCTGCCCGCTCAAATCCGAGCGCTATGTTGGCCTTGTCCGCCGAAATCAGAGCATTTACCACACGCTGGACGTTTCCGCCAGCCAGATAATGCGCTTCAAGCATACCGATCTCCACATCCTTCAAGCCAGCTTTGGTCGCCGTAATGGCTGCCTTTACAATCGGTCCGGGAGGCACCTTGCGGAGGCGCATCGCCACCAGGTCGCTGAAAATGCCGATGCGAACACCGGAGAACAGCGCCGTGATCCAGAGCCCGATCGGCACAAAATAGAAAAAAACAAAGAGCAGAAGGATAATCGCTGCAATAGTGCCCAGAAGAAAGATGGTATCCGGGGTGACAGCGGTCTGCAGTAAGAAGAACAGATTCATATCGGTTGTAATTGGTTGGTAGGAAATTTCCAGCGAAAGATAACCAGGACAGGTGTTGTTTCCAACCGAAAGCGAATTAAAATGCAACTGATAGGTGCATTATAAGGTGTTGTTAACGGGTGACGAAAAACAATGCCCGGAATCACCAAAATGCAATGCCGCACAGCACAACCGGTCGGACAGGCGCCGTCCATCCACGAGCAATCATGAAATGGCCATGACAGCCTCCGTCTGGCTCAATGGAGGATGATTAATAATCTGTCATGTGAATTCATTCTGACCATAGAACCGAAGGTCACGAAGTGCCCAGTGAAACGCGTAAGCGAAATCCAAATTGATTTAAACAGATAAAACCAGTTCATGAACCCGGTGTGCGCTTACGCCTGTCTAATACCCGGGTACGCGTGTGACGTACACTTGTCCGGAGTGCACCGCCACCACCTTGACCCGGTCACCCTTGTCGATGTAGTCTCCGTCGGAGATCGCATCCACCCGGCGGTCGCCAATACGCACGGTGCCGGAAAGGCGCAGCGAGGTCAACGCCACGCCTTCCTGTTCCAGCAATTCGGACCGGTCGTCATAGGAGGTGTAACCGGATGCCCGGTCGGTGGATCTGGTCAGCACCAGCCGTCCGAACACCGGCGTCTTCATCACATACCGTAGGGTAGACGCAACAAAAGCAATGGTCAGCAGCAACGTGATGGTGATGGTCCAGAGTTCGGTGCGCATGTCTTCGAGGCTGGGGAAGTTGAAACCGACATTGCCGACCAGGGAGGCGAAGAGTCCGAAGATCAGAAGGATCACCCCGGCAACGCCCGCAATGCCGATACCGGGCAGTACAAAAATTTCCACAATGATCAACGTGACCCCGATGATCACGATGAGAATCTCCCAGAACTGGGCCAGCCCCATGATATAGAGCGGCAGGAAGAACAGCAGCGCGCCGAGCAGCGCAATGCCCCCGGCGAAACCGACGCCCGGTGACTGCAGCTCGAAGTAAAGCCCGCCCAGCATCATGAGCAGCAGCAGGCTCTGAAGGATCGGCGATGCGAAGAAACGGATAACCGACTCCTGCCACAGTTCCTGTACATTGAACAGCTCGGCATCCTCCCAGCCCATTTCCGCGGCCACCTCGCTCAGGGAGCGGACGGTAGCGGTGGACACGCCCAGCTCCAGCGCCTCGGAAGCGCTGAGCGTGAGCAGCACGCCCTCGGCGATAATATCCTCAATCTCAATGCGCTCGTCGACCATGGCCTCGGCAATGCGCGGGTCGTATCCCTTGGCCTCGGCCGTGGAGCGCATCAGTCCGCGCATGTAGCTCTGAATCTTCTCGTCGGCCTTCTCGCCGGCACCGTCCACCACCGTGGCCGCCCCGATGGAGCCGCCCGGCGACATGAAAATATTGTCGGTGGCAAAGGAGATGAGCGCACCGGCCGATGCCGCGTTGGCATCGATGTACGTCACCACCGGCAGGTTGGCCGCCAGCAGGCGCTTGCGGATCTTGTCGGCCGCATCCACCAGTCCGCCGAACGTATCCATGTGCAGGATCACCCCGACAGCGTCTTCATCACCTTCGGCCGCTGAGAGACCGCGGTCGATGTACATGTTGAGGCCGTTGTCAATAAGGCCTTCAACACGGATGACATAGACCTTTTCGGAGGCCTGCGCCGTATGGGACCAGGCGGTCGGCAATCCCGGCAGCGCCAGTATCATCATCCAGAATAAAAATATCAGATTGCGTGTTCTCATGGCTGTGTTGCATCTTGTGATTAGCCCGCAATGTACGAAAAAAAACGTATTATGCGGATAACATGCTTGTGGCATTTTTGTATCATCCCTGCAGCATGCCTGTGACATTCTTGTGGCATCCCTGTGCCATGCCTGTAGCATTTATATATCCTCCCGCAAGGTTCGCCACGAACATACCGTGGACAACACCAACAGTGAAGGAAACGTTTTTCACAAGTTGACTATTGTTGCAACCGGCGTGTGCCTTTTTCCGTAATACCCGTCCGTTGCCTTATGCATCCGTTGCCAGATGCACATCCCTCAAACCTTCTGCCCCTTCCCGTTGTTATTGACCACATGAACCCCGTGAAACCACATGCAGCCCCGGCACTCTTCGCACTGCTCCTTTTCGTCTTGGCAATATCAGCAGAGGGCCATGCTTCAGACGCCGTTCCGGAAGGCGAAGATGATCAAACCCATCCGGTCGGTGCATATATCCATGCGCGTCCAGGCGGTGCAGATTCCCACGCACGACCAAGCGGCGCCAATGCCCCCACGCCGAAGGAAGAGCTGCAGTCACGCGCATCGGTCAACGGCTTCCTGCGCGATGCCGAAACGGGCGAGACCCTGCTGGGCGCCAACATCCTGCTGGAAGACACCGGCCGCGGCAGCACCACCAACCACTCGGGCTATTACGTAATCAACAACATCCCCGCCGGTGCCTACACCCTCCGCTTCACCTACCTGGGCTACGACGACAAGCGGATCGACATCGTCCTGAACGAAGGCGACAACCTGCGGCTGGATGCCGGGCTCAACCCGACCGGGTTCACCATGGACGAGCTGGTCATCACCTCCAAACGCGAGCTTGAGGAACGCCAGAACATCGGCAGCGCCTCCGTATCCACCGAACTCATCAAAAGCGTACCCTCCGTGCTGCAGGCCGACGTGTTCCGGGCCGTCCAGCTGCTGCCCGGCGTCAAGGCGGCATCCGACTTCTCGAGCGGACTCTACATCCGCGGCGGCGGACCCGACCAGACGCTCATCCTCCTGGACCGCACCACCGTCTACAACCCCTCCCACTTCTTCGGTTTCTTCTCCACCTTCAATCCCGACGCCATCAAGGACGTGCAGCTCTACAAAGGCGCCTATCCAGCCATGTACGGCGGCCGGCTCGGATCGGTGCTGGACGTGTACAACAAGGACGGCAACCGCAACCGCACCGCCGGCACGCTGAGCCTGGGCATGCTCTCCTCACGGGCCATGATCGAGGGTCCCTATCCGGGTGGATCCTATATGCTGGCCGTGCGCCGGTCAACGCTCGAACCCCTGCTCGCCGCCCTGCGCGGCACGGTGGACAATGTGCCCGACGCCTTCTACTTCTACGACATCAACGCCCGCGTCAACTACGACCGCTGGGAAAACAACCGCCTCAGCATCGCCGCCTACACCGGAACCGACGATGTGCGCTTCCCCTTCGGCGACGACAGCCAGTTCAACCTGTTCTACGGCAACCGCACCCTGAGCATCGACTGGACCCACCTGCTCTCCCGCCGCACCTTCACCAACCTCACGCTCACCGGCTCGGAGTATTTCAATGATCCGGTATTCGAGTTCGGCGGCACCGAGTTCGAACGCCGCAACCGCATCTACGACCTCTCGCTCAAAGCCGACATCGAATGGCTCCCTTCGCAAAATTACGAACTGCTTGCCGGCTTCTGGGGCGGACGTAAAATCTTCCGGCTGGAAGACTATTTCGACGGCAACCAGACCATGAGCGAGGAGATCGTCTCCGACTACGCGGCCACCTACGTGCAGAACATCTGGCGACCGGGCACCCGCTGGAAGATCAATGCCGGCCTCCGCCTCAACTACTACGCCAACGGTGATTACCTGCGGCTGGATCCCCGGCTCAGCGTCGACTACCGGCTCACCGAATCGACCCGCCTGCAGGCCGCCGCGGGACGTTTCCACCAGTTCCTAACCCTGCTCACCAACGAAGCCATATCCGCCTTCGACATCTGGCTGTTCACCGACGAGGGCGTGCCGCCCGCCTTCGGCGACCAGTTTGTGCTCGGCGTGAAAAACACCAGCCTGCCCGGATACAATTTCGAGTTCGAGCTCTACTACCGCACCATGCGCGACCTGTTCGAGTTCGACCCATTTCTGGGGGATGCGGCCGGCCTCGCCTACCCCGATCTTTTCCGTTTCGGCGAGGGATATGCCACCGGTTTTGAAGCATTCCTCGAAAAGACCCGCGGACGGCTTTACGGCTTCATCGGCTACACCTGGGGCCTCACCCGCCGCAAATTTGACGGATTCAATGAAAACCGTTTCTATCCGCCCAAGTACGACCGCATCCACGATGTCAACCTGGTGGCAAACTACCGCCTGAGCCGGCGCTGGACCGCCTCCGGTGTGTTCAACTACGCCACCGGCCAGGCATACACCAGACCGCTCGGGCGGACGGAAATGGTCACCAATCCCTTCGATGGCGCCGCAATTGATGTCATCACTGTCGGTCGCGTCAACGCATCGCGCCTCCCGGCCTACCACCGGCTCGATATCGGCTTTACCCGGAAAAGCACTTTCTTCCGCATCACCGACGCTGAATGGCAATTCCAGATCATCAACCTCTACTCACGCCGCAATGTCTGGTTCTACATCTATGATTTCGATGAGAACCCGGTCAAACGGGAGCAGGTACGCATGCTGCCCATCATCCCGGCCGTGAGCTACACCGTAACCTTCTGAATCCGGCTTGATCCCGACCCTGCTCATGAGACACATCCTGACTTCAGCCTTGCTTCTTAACCCCTGCTCAACGCCGGACCTGCTTTCTGATAACCCAAATGGCTTTCATAACCAATGGCTCTTTTAACTCAAATGGCTTCTATATTCCAAAATCCTGATATGATCGCATCTGTCCCGCCGTCTGATCCCCCCGTGAAGCGGTCCGCATCTGCCATAACAAGGTTCTTTCCCGTAATCTTGGCGGCTGCGCTGCTTGCCGGATGCGACCTGTACGGCCAGGATGATTACACTGAGCAGTACGTCGTTGAAAGTTATCTGGTTGCACAGCACCCCATGCCCCAAATCCGACTTTCCACAACCGCCCCGTTCACCGAAACATACCAGTTCGAAGAGCGGGCTGTGCCCGGAGCCGAAGTGTTCGTCCACAGGTACGATGAGGATGGCGTCCGCGACAGGGTCTACGAGTATGTTGAGGATGCGCCCGGAGTATACCGGCCGTTGCAGCCGATCCGCGAGGAGCTTGTGCTTCCACGTTTTACGTACCGGCTTGATATCTCTTTCCCGAACCGGAACGATCATCGCATAACCGCAGAAACAAGCGTGCCCGATACGTTCTCCGTCCGGGAAGTTGTCCGCAATGAAACCTTTTACCAAAGTCCGGAACAGCTGGAATTCCGGATCACGCGCAACCGTACCAACGACCGCCAGAACTACTTCATCTATGCCACCGAGTCGCTGGAGCCGCTGGAAGAGAACCTCACCCCGTTCTGGCGCGATGCCGCCGAAGAAAATATCGATGAACTGGCCCGCATCCGCACCACCATCGTCAACGAAGAGAATTTCGACTTAAATCCGGATGGCACACTGACCCTGCGCATGCCCTGGATCGGCATTGCATTCTACGGAAATAACATCATCTCCACCTTCTCGCTGGATGACAACAGCTACGATTTTTTCCGGTCACAGCCCGTACAGACCGGCGGCGGACCCGGAACGCTCTCGCCCGGCGAGATCCAGAACATCATCTACAACATTGACGGGGCCGTCGGCCTCTTCGGAAGCATGTCGGTCCTGGACATCGAAGTGAATGTGCTGAGACCGCCGTTTCCCTGACCGGCATAACTTCTCTGACTTCAACAGCCGGACTACACCAGACAAATGTCCGGCCAGCACAAGATCATCACCCGGCCAGCACTCGCTTGCCTCCCGGGTAACACTCTGCGATCATCCCGGCACCTTTCGGCAAATATCCGAACGGCGCTATCCTAGCGGCTCACCGACAACTCCAGTATCATCGGGGTCATCCCCGGCACTTCCAGCGTTTCACCCAAAGTGTGCCGCGTACCGGTAATGACATCCCGGCCATAACGGTATCCGCCGAGCAGCTCTTCAAAACGCTCCAGCTGCAGGACGTGCGCATCCTGCGAGCCGTTCAGGACCACCATAACGGTCTCCTCATCATCGTACCGGAAATACACATAGGTGTTTTCTTCGGGCACAAAATGGGTCAGGTTGCCAGTGTGGATGACAGGCTTGTCCTTGCGCCACCAGGTCAGATTCCGCACAAAATCGAACGCCTCCGCAATCGGACGCCCGCGCTTCTCGCCCAGTTCACGGCGGCCCTCTTCGGTAAAGGCATTGATCGGATCCTCCGGCCAGCCGCCGGGGAAATCCTTGCGCTTCAGCCCATCCGGACCCGCGCCCGTTTTCAGGATCTCCGTTCCGTAATAGATCTGCGGAATGCCACGAGTGGTATAGATCAGCGCCATGCCCAGCCTGAATTTGTCGTAGTCCTCGCCGATACTTGAGTAAAACCGGTCCAGGTCGTGGTTGTCTGCAAAAATCACATTCAGGAACGGATCGGTATAGAGGAAATCCTGTCCCAGCGTCAGATAGATGCGGAACATGCCGGTATCCCATCCCGGATCCTCGTTGAGTCCGGATACGATGGCATTGTACAGCGGGAAGTCGGTAACACTGGGCAGGTAGGAGTTGTAGCCGCTCTGCGTCGGGAAATCGTACTGCCACCATGCCGTTGTGGCCACATTGGGCATCCACGCCTCGCCGACGATGTTGAAATCGGGATATTCCTCCAGCACCACGCGCGTCCATTCGGCCATGTAATCCTTGTGCGGATACGGGTGCGTATCCATCCGTATGCCGTCGATCCCCGCATACTCGATCCACCAGATGGTGTTCTGGATCAGGTAGGTGGCAAGCAGTTCGTTGCGCTGGTCCAGGTCGGGCATCTCATCCACAAACCAGCCCTTCACCGTGGTCTCGTAATCCCTGCGGGATGCGTACGGATCCATGATGGTGTTGGTGCGGAACGAGGTGTTGCCGTACTTCTCCTGGTCGTGCACCCAGTCGCTGGCGGGCAGGTCCTTCATCCACCAGTGGTGCGTGCCGATGTGGTTGTGGATCATGTCCATGATCACCTTGAGTCCCATGTCGTGGGCGCGGTCGACCATCTCCACGAATTTCTCGTTGGTTCCGAACCTGCGGTCGACGCGGTACTTGTCGGTGGCGGCATAGCCGTGGTAGAAGCCGATCTGCTGGCTGTAGTCGTAGGGCATGTCGTTTTCGAGGATGGGGTTGAGCCAGAGTGCGGTCATGCCCAGGTCGTAGATGTACTCCAGGTTGTCGATGATGCCCTGGATGTCGCCACCGTGGCGTGCAAAGGGCTCGTCGCGGTCGACCCCCTCGTACATGCCCTCGATCTCGCTGATGGACGGGTCGCCGTTGGCGAAACGGTCGGGCATGATCAGGTAGATCACGTCGGAGGGATCGAACCCGCGGTGCCGGTTGGTGTTGTCGCGGCGCTCCAGCAGCTCGTATTCGTAGGTGAACGTGCGGCCTTCCCGCCGGAACGTGATGCCCACCTCTCCCGGCTCTGCCTCATCTCCGATCAACAGGTTCAGGAACAGGTAGTTCGGGTTCTCAACGGCGATGATGCGTTCGAGCGTGACATGGGCATGGTCTACCGTCGGACGTGCAAGGGCAATGTCCTCCCCGTAGACCATCAGCTGCACCTCCTGGCTCTGCATGCCGGTCCACCAGAACGGCGGCTCCACCCGCTCGGGCTGTACGGCATGTGCCGCAATCAGCGGAAGCAGGAGCAATGTGACAAAAAAAGCGGCAAATACTCTTCTGGACATGGTTTTTCTCGTTAATTTCAGTATCGTTTGGATTCCATTTCTGGTAAATGTAAGCCCTTACAAAATAGGGCAACCTGCGCTTATTTGAAAATAAATCGCGAAACAACGTTCGAACCGGTTCGTGCGTTATACAGTGATGAATTTCACATTGAATTTCCCGAATTCCATTACCGAACTGCCACTACCGTGATGTCTGCTCATTACCTTATGCCAGCCATACTTGCATGCCTGCTGTTTGTCCAGCCGGCATTCGCCGGTTCCGGCACCGGTGCTTCCGGCACAGCCGCACGCGCAATCGCTGGGGATACCCCGCGCAACAACATCCCCGAAGAGGACAAGATCCGGATCGCCCGGATTAAATACCGCGGCGGCGGCGACTGGTATAACGACCCCTCATCACTCACGAATCTGATCGATTTCGCGGCGAAACACATCCCGCTTTCCATCCAGCGTTCCTATGATGACGTGGCCATCGGCAGCCGCGATCTGCATCAGTATCCCTTCGTGTTCATGACCGGTCACGGCAACATCGACGTCAATGCCACCGAAGCGGCCAACATGCGGGAATATCTGGATAATGGCGGCTTTCTGTACATTGATGACGACTACGGATTCGATCCCTATGTGCGCCCGGTCATTGAAAAGATTTTTCCGGATGAGGAACTGGTGGAACTGCCCGTCTCGCATCCCCTCTATTCCATGGTGTTCGAGTTCCCGGACGGACTCCCGAAAATACACGAACACGACGGGAAACCGCCCCGGGGATTCGGTATCTTCCGAAACGGACGGCTGGTCCTGTACTACACCTATGAAACCAACCTGGCGGACGGATGGGCTTTCGATGTGCACGACAATCCCGAGCACCTCACCGAAGCATCCCTGCACATGGGAGTGAACCTCCTGGTGTACGCACTTACCAGCCCGGATTGATCTTGTTGCCTCTTTAATATCAGCTCTTTTTTGCGGATATTTAATGCTTGAAAAAAAAGGATTGCAAACAGTCATGAAAAACCACTCACCCGTGAATAAAATCATCCCCATTGCCTCAGATCATGCAGGTTTTGAAGCCAAGGAACTGGTCAAGAAAATCCTGAAGGAAAACGATATCACAACCATTGATTATGGAACAAAATCGGATGATTCCGTGGACTATCCCGATTTTGCGATACTGGTCGCCCAGGCTGTGAACAACGGCGACCATGAAATGGGTATCCTCATCTGCGGGAGCGGTCAGGGCATGTGCATGACCGCCAACAAATACCCCAAAGTACGTGCCGCGCTTGCATGGAATGAAGAAGTTGCAAAACTTTCCCGGCAGCACAACAAGGCCAATATCCTCTGTCTTCCGGGCAGATTGATCGACGAAGACGAGTTGCGCAGTATTGTCATCTCATGGCTTAAGACCGAATTTGAAGAAGGCCGCCACCGGCAGCGAATAGAAAAGATCAAACAGAAATAGCAACCGGGGTACCTCTGGCAGCAAGACAGAATCCCTTCAAAACCGGAAGCACCGTAACATAACCACCAGCGCATAACTTCAAAATCAGAAACCGATGAAGAGATTGAAAGACCACGATCCCGAAGTATACGGCCTTATTGAAAAGGAGACCGAGCGCCAGAACAACGGCATGGAGCTGATTGCCTCGGAAAATTTTACCAGCAAGGCGGTAATGGAGGCCATGGGGTCTTCTCTGACCAACAAATACGCTGAAGGGCTGCCCGGCAAGCGTTATTATGGCGGTTGCCAGTATGTGGATATCGTTGAAAACCTGGCACGTGACCGCGCCAAAATGCTCTACGATGCCGAATGGGTGAACGTGCAACCGCACTCCGGCGCCACTGCCAACGCGGCCGTCTACCTGACGTTCCTCAAGCCCGGCGACACGCTGCTGGGCCTGGACCTGTCGCACGGCGGACACCTGACACACGGTTCCCCCGTCAACTTCTCCGGCATCACCTACAATGCCCGGTTTTACGGGGTCAACAAAAAGACCGGCCGGCTGGATATGGATGAGATCCGCGACAAGGCGAAAAAAATCAAGCCGAAAATGATCTCCATCGGCGCATCGGCCTATCCGCGCGACTTCGACTACGAAACGTTCCGGAACATCGCTGACGAAGTGGGTGCATTCCTCTGGATGGATATGGCGCACACTGCCGGACCCATCGCCACGAAACACCTCAACAATCCCCTGCCTTTTGCGCACGTCGTGTCCACCACCACGCACAAAACGCTGCGGGGGCCGCGCGGCGGCATGCTGCTCATCGGCCGGGATGCGGAAAACACCCTTGGCAAAGTGGCTCCCAAATCGGGACGTGTAAAGAACTGGAGCGAGCTGCTGGATTCGGCCGTATTCCCGGGAACCCAGGGCGGGCCCCTCATGCATGTCATCGCCGCCAAGGCTGTCGCCTTCGGGGAAGCACTCCAGAAAGACTTCACCACCTATCAGGAAAAAGTGTTGAAAAACAGCAGGACAATGGCGGCCAAATTCATGGAACTGGGATACGACCTTGTCAGCGGCGGCACCGATAACCACCTCATGCTGGTCGACCTGCGCAACAAAGGCATCACCGGAAAAGATGCCGAGGACGCGTTGGGTCGCGCCGAACTGACCGTGAACAAGAACATGGTACCGTTTGACACGCAGAGCCCCTTTGTAACATCGGGCATCCGGATCGGCACCCCGGCCCTGACCACCCGGGGCATGGGTCCCGACGAGTTCACCCGCATCGCCGAACTTATGGATATGGTCATCACCAACCATGCCAGCGAGGATGTCATCCACAAGGTTCGCGGAGAAGTGCATGACATGTGCGAACGCTTCCCGCTATACGATTTTGTCACGGCGTAACGGCATGACAGATTACGATCACAGATATACGGCACAAGCATACAAGCATACAACCGCATAACAGCATAACTGATTCTGCCACATGGCAACAACCGAAGCAACAGAGCGCAGAGTGATGGGAGAAATACCGCCGCAGGCTGCTTCTCCCGGACTGCCGGCTGAGATGTCCTTCCTGGATCATCTCGAGGAGCTCCGCTGGCGGATCCTGAAAGGTCTGCTTGGCATTGGCCTCGGAGTGATCGTGGCATTCATCTTCTCCAGCTTCATCATGGAGCAGGTGCTGCTGGGTCCCGCCAAGGGCGATTTCTTCATGTACAAACTGGTGGGCATCAACGCCACGGACCTTGACCTGCAGAACCGGCGCCTTCCCGGGCAGTTCTTCACCTACTGGGGAACCCTGCTGGTGGTCGGGTTCATCATCGGCATTCCCATGCTGATATACCAGCTCTGGGCGTTCATCCTCCCGGCCCTGGAGGAAAAAGAGCGCAAGGGCACCCGCTTCATCGTTTTTAATATCACCGCCCTGTTCATTATCGGCGTCTCCTTCGGATACCTGATCCTTACCCCGTTTGCCGTTCAGTTTTTCAGCAATTTCCAGATATCGGAGGCGGTGCGCAACGACATCGACATCAATGCCTACTTCTCTGCACTGACCATGTGGAGCCTGTCCAGCGGCCTGGTTTTCCAGCTGCCCATGATCAGTTACATCCTGTCGAAAATCGGAGTGCTCACACCCGAACTGATGATCAAACACCGGAAATGGGCGATCATTGTCTGCTTTCTGATGGCGGCTTTCCTGACCCCGCCCGACCCCGTGTCCCAGATCATCATTGCCGTCCCGCTGCTCCTGCTCTATCAGCTCGGCATTTACATCAGCCGGGTAGTGAACAGGAAGCGCGATCGCGAGATCTTCGGTCCGGAAGGCCGTCCGCAATAACCATCTGTCCCCCATGCCCAGCGAAAGCAACGGAAACCGGAATCCTGAACATCCATCCGGAAAGCATCCATCCGGGGAATATCCCTCCGGGAAGCAACAATCCGGAGAAAACCCGTCCGGGAAGCAGCAGAAATCCCGGAAGCCAAACCGGCTCATCGACGAATCTTCCCCCTACCTCCGGCAACATGCATGGAACCCGGTCGACTGGTATCCGTGGGGCGAGGAGGCGCTGGAACGCGCACGCCGTGAAAACCGCATGATCTTCCTGAGCATCGGCTATTCCAGCTGCCACTGGTGCCATGTCATGGAGCGCGAATCCTTCGAGGACGCCCACCCGGCCCGTCTGCTCAACAAATACTTTGTGAACATCAAGGTGGACCGGGAAGAGCGGCCCGACGTGGATGCCGTCTATATGGAAGCGCTCCAGATGATGACAGGCCAGGGTGGATGGCCGCTCAACGTATGGCTCACACCGGACCAGGTCCCGATTTTTGCCGGCACCTACTTCCCCCCGCAGGATATGCACGGCCGGCCCGGTTTCCCATCCGTGATCACCAGGCTGGCGCAGGTCTGGCAGGAGCAGCCCGAAAGAGTGCGCAAGCAGGCGGACGAGATGCGCAAGGCGCTGGCCAGTGATATCTACGACCATCTTGACCCCGTCAACATCAGGGAAGAGCATCTGCAACAGGCATACCAGGGTTACACCCAATCTTTTGACGAGACAGACGGCGGTTTTTCAGGAGCACCCAAGTTCCCGTCCGCCATGGGCATCGGCTTCCTGCTGCGGTATGGACACCAGCCCGGTGCCACAAGTGAAAAATCACAGGATGCGCAACTGGATGCAGAACACGACACGCACCACGACGAACACCGCAACGCGCACCACGACGAACACCGCAGCAGGCATAACAACGCGCACCATATGGCGCTTTTCAGCCTGGAAAAAATGATAAGCGGCGGCATCTACGACCAGGTCGGCGGTGGTTTCCACCGCTACAGCACCGACAGCCAATGGCTGGTGCCCCACTTCGAAAAAATGCTCTACGACAATGCCCTTCTGCTGATGGTGCTTGCCGAAGCAGCACAGCTGACCGGCCGGGAGCTTTTCCGGCGCGCCATCGACGAGACCATCACCTTCCTGAACAGGGAAATGCGCCACCCCGATGGCGCCTACTACTCGGCTCTTGATGCCGACACGGAGGGAGAGGAGGGAAAGTTCTACACCTTTACATACGAAGAGCTGAAGGAACAACTTGATGATGCCTCCTTTGCCCTGGTAAGTCAGCACTATGGGGTAAAGCCCGGCGGAAACTGGGAAGGCGCCTCGGTGCTCCACCGCGCCGTTCCGCTGGAAGAACTGGCCCGGAAAAGCGGCTCGGATCCCGCAAAGCTTCAGCGGCAGCTCGACACAGTCAGGCAGCAGCTGCTCTCCTACCGCGACAAGCGCGAACGGCCCGGACTGGACGACAAGATCATCACCTCCTGGAATGCCCTCATGCTCATCGCCCTGTGCCGCTGTTCCCGGCTGCTCGGACGCGATCCCGGCGACGCCGTCCGCCTCGGTACCTTCCTTGCCGAAACAGCAGTGCAGGATGACAACCTGTATCGCATCATCGACCGGGACGGCAAGGTAAAGCAGCCCGGTTTCCTCGACGATTATGCCCTCCTGGCCGACGGCTTTTCGCATCTTTTCGAGATTACCGGTGAAATGCGATGGCTTTCCCTTTCGATCTCACTCACCGATATAATGATCGGCCGTTTCCACGATAAGGAAAAAACGGCATTCCGCTACCATCCATCCGACGGCGAGCAGCTGGTCGCACAGACCAGGGACCTCTTCGACAATGCGCAACCCGGTGGCAGCACGGCCGCCATCACGGCGCTGTACCGTGCCGGACAGCTGGCCGCCAAACCGGAATGGACCCAAATGGCCGTCTCCGCCATGGAGCCCCTGTCCGAAACAGCGGCAAAGCATCCCAATGCCTTCGGCTACCTGCTCCAGACCATGCACCGGCTGCTCTATCCCGGACGCGAAATCGTCATTGTTCCCGGCAAAGATCACGCCGGTCCCCCGGCAAACACGTTTCTGTCCGCCTGGAGAAAACATTACGACCCGAACTCACTGGTCATCACACTGCCCGCCGGAACAGACCCGAAAAGCGCCGGATACCCGGAACCGTACGCGGACAAAACCGCCCGAAATGGCAAAACCACCGCCTACATCTGTGAATCGTTTCAGTGCCGCTCCCCGGTGCAGACACCGGATGATTTCCGAAAAGAACTTGCCACCTGACATCAGTAATTCCGCAGCTTCATTCATGCAACTTCACGCCCGCGGTTTCGTTATTCCATTTTCCCATAATTTTGTAACTTGTCTGGTCTGGCCTGATAATCTGGCCTGATACACAACTATAACTCATTTGCACTCATGATTCAGCGTTTCCCCCGTAAGACATGGCTTATCATTCCGCTTGGATTGATGCTCGCTTTCCTTTCCACATCCTGCGACGACAACAGCTTTGGCACAGTCCGCTACGATAACATCGGACCGTATGACACAACCGGGGTGGACCGGGTAACTGCCCCCAACGGCCTGGTCATCTATTTCCACCAGCAAGGCAGCGGCGAAGTGGTCACGGAGAATCAAGCCGTCAACATCCGGTACACCGGACGCACCACCGACGGAGAAATTTTTGACAGTTCCTACCGCAATGAGGTGGATATGCCCACGGTCCTCACACTCAGGAACATGATTCCCGGGTTCATGCAGGGCCTGGCCGGTTACAACGAAGTGGTCGACGGCCAAAACGTGCGCATGCACGCCGCCCGCGAAGGAAGCAAGCGAACGCTGGTCATCCCCCCGTCACTGGCATACGGCACAAGCAGCACCCATCAGCTCCGCAACGACACGCTTGTGTTCGACATCGACTTCATCTCGATCACCGGGACGGACTGACGTATTCAAAAATCACACCGTGCGCACAAGCACTCCCGCCGGACCAGACTGTGTCATGCTGTGTCCAACAGCGCTTATGCTGCGACCAGCATCTGGCCGTATCCACCAGCGATCACACCATGCACCGCGGCACCTTGGTGTGGATGCCGCAACAAATCTCGTAGGGAATGGTGCCGATCGTATCCGCCATGATGCCGGCATGGTTCTTCTCCCCGCCCATCACCAGCACTTCCGTCCCGGGCGCATACCGGTCACCGTCCAGCCAAACCATGATATAGTCCATCGTGACACGTCCAACCTGCGGATACCATCGCCCGTCAATGCGCACTGGCAGCTTCCCGGACAGGCTGCGGCGGTAACCGTCGGCATATCCCGTTGGTAACACCGCATAATAGCCGGGTTCCGGCGCCTGCCACGTAGCGCCATAGCTCAGCGCATCGCCCTTGTGGATGTACTTGCACTGAGCCACCCACGACCTCCACTTCATGGCTGGACGCAGCTGCTCAGACGGTTCCGGAGTCGGATCGTAGCCATACAGCGCAATCCCGTGACGCACCATGTCCAGATGCGTATCCGGATAATCGAGCGATGCCGCCGAGTTGGCCGCATGCAGCGGGAACTTTCCGCCGAACATGTCACGGATCTGCCCCAGGACACCTATCTGGTGCTGCATATAAACACTGTCCCCCTCATCGGCCGAAGCGAAATGGGTCATGACCCCCTTGCAGGTGATCCTGCCCGAAGACGCAATGCGCTTGCGGACACGTTCCAGATCGTCGGGACGGATCCCCAGCCGGCCCATGCCGGAATCGATCTCCACATGGTAGGCCGTTCCCTGCTCAAGCAGGTCAAAGTGCTCATCGGAACTGACGACAGCTTCCAGTTCGTACTCGGGATAGGCTTTGACCGTCTGCGGCACCGGCACGCCAAACACCATGATCGGATGCGTGATGCCGGCCTTGCGCAGGACAACGGCCTCGGTCACATTGGCGACCGCAAACATGTCATACAGATCGCCCACCGCCCGTGCCACATCAACGGCGCCGTGCCCGTATGCGTCGGCCTTGATGACCGCAACGGACCGCGTCCCGCTCTTCAGGTTCCGGTGGAGGTAACGGGCATTGCTCTGAAGCACTTCCCGGCTGATCTCAATATGCGAATGGTAAAACGGGTAATCGGCCATAGGTTTCATTCAAACTGTGATATTTGCGGTTGGGTTGGAAACACCGGGTTTTTTTGCTGCAACAGCCAGAAACGGATCTCGTGGGCATCACTCATCCCCAAAATCATTCCCTCATTGAGCACCGGCAGGAAATCCGCCTTCAGCGCAACACCCTGACGGTAGGTCGACCTGTCGGCCACATCCACAAAAAAACCTTTTTCGACCGGACGGTAAAGATGTGTGAGGTTGTCCCCTTCATCCGGTATCGCGGAAAGATCCTTGCCCATGATCACCGACCGGAGCTCACCGTCCTCTGTCACCGGTATCACCGCATTGCGCAGATACCTCGCATCCATCCGGTTGATCTGCCGGATGATGGCAACCGGCGTCTTCTCCCCGCTTATCCGGAAGATCAGATCACTGAATTTTGGACTGTAGATCAGCTCGTCGCGACCCGTGTAGGCGGTATACCAGAGATAGCCGGCCAGCAGAGCCGCCCAGAGCGCGGTGGACAGGCCCTCGATGACAAGCAGGGCCACAGCCAGAATCATGATCAGCAGAATAAACGCAATACTGATGTAAAATGTGAGGATGGACGCCTTGTAGTAGTACTTTTTTATGTGCCAGATGACGGCGCGCAGCGTCCGTCCGCCATCCAGAGGAAAAATGGGCAGCAGATTGAACCCGCACAGCAACAGGTTCATGTAAAACACGAACTGCAGCACCAGAAAGGCCTCGTAGTTGGATGGCCGCACATACTCCGCCGCTCCCCATGCCAGTCCCGCAAACAGCAGGGAAGCCAACGGCCCGGACAGGGCAATGATCAGCTCTTCCACCGGCCGGACCGGGCGCTGTTTCAACTCGGCCATGCCGCCGAACAGGTACAGATGGATGCGTTCCAGCGGCAGATTGAGCCACCGTGCCGCCAGCGCATGCCCGTATTCATGGAAAAAAATGGAAAACGTCAGAAAAACCGAGGAAGTCACACCCATCGCCCAGTAGATCCATCCGTACTGGGTGTACATGATCTGAGGGAAATAGCGCTCACTCAGAACCCAGGCCATGAAAATAATGACCAGCGGAAGCAGCGGGTCGATGGTGATGCGCATCCCGCTGAAAGTAACTCCGAATCGCGATAACCCTGTGTATTGCTGACTGTGCACGTAACTCTGTTGCTTGTTGACCGTACGCTGTTGCCTGTTGACCGCACGCTGTTGCCTGTTGACCG
>Ga0207421_10002091_pt1 | contig 25128 bp, 17 predicted proteins | sample SodLakKL_010_SED_4_FD_187542 | JGI IMG/M metagenome (GOLD analysis project Ga0207421, IMG submission 187542) | Alkaline sediment microbial communities from Lake Tanatar, Kulunda Steppe, Russia - 8KL_010_SED (SPAdes) (version 2) | ecosystem: Environmental > Aquatic > Non-marine Saline and... | reverse complement strand
TTGCGGTAGGCTTTGTCCAGGGCTGAATCCACTTCAGCGGAGTCCACTTCTATCTCCATCTTGATCTTGTTTCCCTCAATTTTTTCCCAGTTTTTTAACATGTGCCTACTCCTCACTTTCCTTTACTTCTTCCTTGTACAACCCAAGATAGTATGATATCATAAAATCAAACAAAATAAAAACCGGGTATAATAAAAAACGCCTACGATATAGGCGTTAAAGCAATTATATATTAACACAGATAAAGCGTTGTTACAATAATTAAATAAGAAACCCTGCTCTCCCAATAATACTGTCCTGGTTTTAATTTTTCTTAAAAAATGAGATTAATCTTGATTAATATATAAAATTAATATACAATGTTAACGAATGAAGCCTCATTCATTTGTTTGCTCGACTGGGAGGGTAAGTGTGGTCAAACGCACCGGAGAAAAGCACCAGGTAATCCTAGAAGCAGCTGTAAAAACTTTTGCCCGCACCGGGTATCATCGCACCCGGATAGCTGATATTGCCCGAGAAGCCAACGTGGCAGATGGAACCGTCTATATATATTTTAAAAACAAAGAAGATATCCTGATCTCTTTATTCCAAAACATGATGCACCGCTTTGTAGAAGAACTAAAAAAAGAGCTTACCCAGTGCCGAGATGCCAATGAAAAACTTGAAAGAGTAATTGCCTACCACTTGACCACCCTTGGCAATAACCCGGAACAGGCCAAGGTCACCCAAATTGAATTGCGACAAATCGATCAAACGATTAACGAAGGCATCTCCAGGCCACTAAAACAATATTTTCGCCTTATCGAGGAGGTGATTAACGAAGGCATAACCCAGGGACTCTACCGGCAGGATTTAAACGTCAGGACCGCCCGCAAGGTTGTATTTGGGGCAATCGATGAAGTGGTAACCTGCTGGGTAATGTCCGGCAAGCCATACAGCCTGGCTGAACTTAAAAGTTCAGTATATGACATGCTGGTAAAAGGTTTGCAGTAATTTGCAGTAAAAAGATTGTTCCAACTAGCTCCCCAAATCGGTTACTTGAAGTCGAAACATAAGCCATAAAGGAGGTATTTTAATGGCCTTGAAGGAAATCAAGAAGGCTGCTGTCCTCGGTGCAGGTGTCATGGGCGCCACCATCGCTGCCCACCTGGCCAATGTAGGCATACCAGTCTTGCTGCTTGACATTGTTCCCCGTGAATTAACCGAAGAAGAACAAAAGAAAGGCTTGAGTTTAGAAAGCCCGGAAGTCCGCAACCGTCTGGCAGTCAATGGGAAAAATGATCTGCTCAAACAAAAATTCAACCCACTTTATCGCAAATCTTACATCGAGCGAATTACCCCGGGCAACTTCGAAGACGATATCGACAAATTAAAAGACTGTGATTGGATCATAGAAGTTATTGTGGAAAACATGGACATCAAGAAAAAGATGTTCAAACAGGTTGAAGAAAACTGGACTGAAGGAACTATCGTTTCATCAAACACATCAGGCCTTTCGATCAACGAAATGGTCTCAGAAAACTCCCCTGAATTTCGCAAACATTTTCTGGGAACGCATTTCTTTAACCCCCCTCGTTATATGAAACTCCTGGAGCTGATCCCATGCAGCGACACCACGGATGAAGTGCTTAACTATATGCATCGATTTTGCGAAAAAACCCTGGGCAAGGGTGTGGTATTTGCCAAGGATACCCCTAATTTTATTGCCAATCGCATCGGTATATATGGCATGGTTCATACGATTAAACTCATGGAGCAGAAAAACATGAGTATAGAAGCAGTCGACGCAATTACCGGACCACCAATGGGGCATCCTAAAAGTGCTTCTTTCCGGACCAGCGACATGGTCGGGCTAGATACATTCGTCCATGTAGCGCGTACAGTTCAGGAAAAATCAGATGATCCGGAAGATAAAGAAATGTTTGTACTGCCCGACTTTGTTAACAAAATGGTTGAAAACAATATGCTCGGTGATAAAACAAAACAGGGCTTCTACAAAAAGATCAAAGGTGAAAGCGGTTCCGAAATACTTGCATTAGACTACGAAAAAATGGAATACCGCCCCCGACAAAAACCTAAATTTGACATACTGTCTAAAACTAAACAGGCCGGCTTAAAAGATGGATTAAAAATGCTGGTTGAATCAGATGACGAAGCAGGACAATTTGCCTGGAATCTTACCAAACGCCTGCTACTCTACACTGCCAAGTTGATTCCGGAAATTGCCGATGATATAGTCAACGTAGATCGTGCAATGCGCTGGGGATTCAACTGGAAACTCGGCCCCTTTGAAACATGGGATGCCATTGGGGTAAAAGAAAGTGTAGAAAGAATGAAAAATGAAGGCGAAACTATTCCTGCTAACGTGCAGGAAATGTTGGATAAAGGCTTCGAAAGCTTTTACAAAGATGATGAAGAAGGCTTCCTGTATTACTACGACTTTACCTCTAAAGACTATAAGCAGGTGCCGATTAGCCCTGAAATAATTAGTTTGCCCGCACTGAAAAAGCAGAATAAGCTAATTATCGGCAATGACGAAGGAAGCCTGGTTGACTTAGGTGACGGAATTTGCTGCTTGGAGATGCACACTCAACGGCAGGCAATTTCTCCCGGCTTTATAGACTTCATTTATGAAGCCTTGGAAGAAGCCGAGAAAAACTATCTTGGCATGGTAGTCGGTAACCAGGAAAACAACTTTTGTGTCGGAGCAAATGTGGGACTGGTAATGATGGCCGCGCAAGGCGGTGAATGGGACATGCTTAATGATTTTGTTAAGAAGTTCCAAGATGCCATGATGGCAATGAAGTACTCAAAAATCCCTGTGGTTGGTGCACCTTTCCAAATGACCTTAGGTGGTGGCATGGAAATAGTTCTACATTGTAACCGTATTCACGCCGCGGCTGAAACTTATATGGGACAGGTTGAAATGGGCGTTGGCTTATTACCAGGCGGAGGCGGAAATAAGGAACTACTGATTCGCTTTACCGAGGGATTAAGAGATGATACTAAAGTAGATATGTTGCCTTACGTCCAAAAGGCATTTGAAGCAATCGCCATGTCAACCGTAGCGACAAGTGCTCGCCAAGCTCAAGAATTAGGGTTTATGCGATCCACCGATAAGGTAACCATTAATCAAGACTTCCTCCTTCATGATGCCAAAAACACTGCTTTGGCCATGAACCTGGAAGGATTTGAACCGCCCGAACAAAAACCAATCAAAGTTCTCGGCGAGTATGGCTTTGCCACTTTTAAAACAGGCGTTCAAAATATGCGTTGGGGAGAATATATAAGCGATCACGATCAAAAAATAGCCAACGAAATAGCTTTCGTGATCTGCGGAGGCAATATCAAACCAAACTCATATGTAAGCGAGCAATACCTTTTAGATATTGAAAGAGAAGCTTTCCTGCGTCTATGTGGTGAAGAAAAAACCACGGAAAGAATCAACCATATGCTCACCACAGGTAAACCTTTAAGGAATTAAAGGAGGAGGTTACAAGAATGAAAGAAGCTGTTATAGTTTCCACAGTGAGAACAGCAATCGGCAGGGCGCCACGCGGCACATTGCGTAATACCCGGCCTGAAGATATGGGCGCTACCGCCGTAAGAGAAGCAATTGCCCGAGCTAAAGGTCTGGAAAACGCTGAAATCGACGATGTTATTCTCGGCTGTTCCTTCCCCGAAGCGGAGCAGGGTATGAATATCGGCAGGATTGTCGCCCTGCAGGCCGGCCTTCCGGATAGCGTACCCGGGCAAACAGTAAACCGGTTCTGCTCTTCCGGCCTCCAGTCTATCGCTATGGCCGCTGAACGAATTATGAGCGGTTTTGCAGATGTAATCGTAGCCGGCGGAGTAGAAAGCATGAGCCTGGTTCCCATGGGGGGGAACAAAATGGCCCCAAGTCCCAAACTGGTTGAAGAGCAAATCGAAGCATACACCCCGATGGGCATTACCGCGGAGTTTGTGGCCGAGCGCTTCAACATCTCCCGGGAAGATCAAGACCAGTTTGCCCTTTCCAGCCATCAGAAAGCTGCAGCTGCAATCAAAGATGGGCGCTTTAAGGATGAAATTGTTCCGTTAAATATAGTTGAACGCGAAGTCGGACCGGATAACAAAATCGTGGAAAAAGAAAAAACGTTCGAAGTCGACGAAGGGGTCCGCCCCAATACAAGCATAGAAGCCCTTTCCAAGCTGCGTTCTCCCTTCCACGCAAAGGGGAGTGTAACTGCCGGCAACTCCTCGCAAACAAGCGACGGAGCAGCAGCCACGGTTATTATGTCTGCTGAAAAAGCAGCAGCCCTCGGCTTAAAGCCAATCGCCGTTTTCCGCGGTTTTGGTGTAGCCGGGTGTCCACCTGAAATAATGGGTGTCGGTCCATCTGTGGCAATTCCCAAGCTGATGAAACTGACCGGCAAAAAAATAGAGGATATAGACCTGTTTGAACTAAATGAAGCTTTCGCTTCCCAGGCCCTTTACTGCATCAGAGAACTGGGCCTCAACCAGGACTTAGTGAACGTAAACGGTGGAGCAATCGCTCTGGGGCACCCTCTTGGCTGCACAGGGGCCAAGCTAACCGCCACCATATTACATGAAATGACTCGCCGCAATTCGCGTTACGGAGTTGTCTCCATGTGCATCGGTGGTGGCATGGGCGCCGCCGGTTTATTCGAAAGAGCTTAAACCAAAAACCTAAAATCATAAAATCCGAAAAATGGGGCCTTTTGCTTAATTCTAACGCTGTTTTATGTTATTATTATAGTAAAAGTGCCCCATTTTATTTTTCTTGCGATCAATAAGCAAATATAAAATAAACTTGCGGCAAAAATAGAAAGACAATACTTCAGCCAAAGCGGGAGGTAGTTTCTAGTGACCCCACAGGAAGAGCTGGACCACAGAATAAAAAAACTGCAGGAAGCCATGCGCAAAAAAGAAATCGCCGGAGCGCTAATCATGCAGCGGGCTGACCTATTTTATTTCAGCGGGACCGGCCAAAATGGGCACCTTTTTGTTCCCGCTGAAGGAAAACCAACCTTAGTAATAAAAAAATCACTTACCCGTGCCCAGCAGGAAAGCGCCCTGGAAAACATTATTCCCTTCGGTGGTTGGGATCAGCTAACCGGTTTGATAAAAGACAATATTCCTGCCGGATCCAGGATTGGCCTGGAAACTGACGTCTTACCTGCAAACCTTTACTTCCACTACCAAAAAATGCTTGATGGATATGAGCTTGCAGATATAGCAAAACAAATCCGAAAAATTAGAGCAGTTAAGTCGGACCATGAAATCAGAGTGATGCAGGAAGCGGCAAAAATCAGTGAATCGGTCTTCACCCATGCTCGCAAAGTGATCCAGGAAGGCATGAGTGAAGTGGAGCTGGCCGGCCAACTGGAATACCACGCCCGCACCCTGGGACATCAAGGTGCAGTGCGCATGCGCGGTTTCAACCAGGAAATGTATTACGGTCACATCATGAGCGGAGATAACGCTGCCGCAATCACTTTTTTTGACGGCCCTACCGGAGGGCAGGGATTAAACCCTTCCTACCCCCAGGGAGCGGGAATCAATCCCATTCTTCGCCACGAACCAATCCTGATCGATTTTGTTAGTGTGCTCGGTGGGTACATGGTTGATCAAACCAGGATCTTCAGCCTGGGCAAACCGGCGATGCATTTAATGGAAGCATATCAACAGGCCGTTAAAATCAAAAAGGAAGTAGCCGAAATGGCCAAGCCCGGGGTAACCTGTGACAAACTATTCGCCAAGGCAGAAGAAATGGCTACCAGGGCCGGACTTAACAACCACTTCATGGGCTATGTCGAGAAAATAAATTTTATTGGCCACGGGGTAGGCCTGGAACTTGATGAGTTTCCTGTACTTGCCCGCAACCTGGATATGCCCCTGGAAGAAGGCATGGTTTTTGCTTTAGAACCCAAGTTTATCTTTCCCAGCGAAGGAACTGTTGGAATTGAAGACACCTTCGTTGTCAACTGCAACCGCGCGGTTCAGCTAACCGGTTTAAACGACGAGCTACAAATAATTTAAACTTTTTCTTGGTAAAAAAGCGGCTTATTAAGCCGCTTTTTGCATCTTCCCTATGATCAATTTAAATAATGAAAACATAAGGAACCGGACCCGGTTCCAGAAGTAACCTATCAGACACCCCCGTTGCATCCAAACATAAACAACAGTGAAAATACAAACACCGCCATAAGCAAAAGTTTAGCCTTGTTCATCTATCATCCACCTCCCCTTCCTAGCAGTTATTACATTTATTAATAACACAGGTTCTTAGTATTTGCAAATTATATTTTTTTTGTATACTTAAAAGAAAGTTGATGCCGGGACTTTATGAAAAAGTATTATGTAAACAAATAATATGATAAAATAAATTTATCCCCGCAAAATTAGGGTTTTCCCAAAGGCAAATGCCCGTTCTGTTAACAGTATACACAGAGTTATCCACAGGCAAAAGCCATTTTCCACATACCTTAACCTTATTTTCCACACAGTCCGCAGGTGGTAACCATAAAATTGCTGTCACCGATTCTTTTCAATGATGGCATGTAAATTGAAACATATGCAAAACACTTTAACCCTTTAACCCTGAAACATTTTAATCATTTTCCCCCATAGTTTTTGCTCTAAAAAAAAAGGGAAAATGAAATAATTAGCGAATAGTGTGTAGTGGAAAATCCCTAATTCTTATAGAAGGAGGCATTAGCATGGAAATCTTTGTAAACGATGATTGCAGCGCTTGCGGTATTTGTGAGGATATTTGTCCGGAGGTATTTGAACTGGGCGATGAAAAAGCTGAAGTCAAAGTAAATCCCGTGCCCTCGGAACACGAAGAAAGTGTTCGTGAAGCAGCTGAAGAGTGTCCTACTGAGTCGATTGAAATAAGCTGATTGTCAAATTAAGATTAGTTTTTCGCAGAGCCCGCATATGCGCGGGCTCTGTTTCATATATTCGCTAAATTACGGGCTGCTGTTTAATCTTGACAGCAAATACAACTGCCACTTCACCGACCAGTACCTTAGGTTTCGTTTAACTACAAACATGCGGTATGCTTACATTTGTAAATTGGGCCCGCAAACTTATTAAAAACAGCAACAACAACCAGGCAAGATAAATTGACGAGAACATCCGGTTAACTTAGACTATACTTATGGAGGTTTTAGCTTGGACCAGAAGGAACTTCTAAAAAGCGTTGATATAGTTGAAAGCAGCCACGGAGAATTAAAACCGGTAACCGGACTGGCTTACCACTCCAAAGAAGCCAGTCCCGGTACTATGTTTGTTTGTATCCGCGGTTATAAAACTGACGGCCATCATTACCTAAAGCAGGCCGCCGCCAACGGGGCAATTGCCGCCGTTGTAGAGAGCTTTGTCAATGGGGTTGATATCCTTCAGCACCGGGTTGCAGACAGCCGCGCAGCCCTGGCTGCCCTGGCCGATCGTTTTTACGACCATCCTTCAAGCAAAATTAGCGTTACCGGGGTAACCGCTTCCAACGGCAAAACCACCACTACCTACATGCTTAACTCTATCCTAGAAGAGTTCGGCTTAATCACCGGCCTGGTGGGGACAGTAATTGTAAAGACCGGCGATAAGATAATCCAGGCCGGTTTAACAACCCCTGAATCTTTGGACTTACACCGCTACTTTCACCAAATGGTCACAGAAGATGTAACCCACGCTGTAATGGAAGTATCTTCTTCCGGTCTCGAGCTCAAGCGGGTTGGCGGCGTTGATTTCGACATTGTAGTTTTAAACAATATCAGCCGCGAACATATCGACCTGCATGGTTCTTTCGAAGCCTATTTTAAAGCCAAAGCCTCCCTGGTAAGGAAGGCAAAAGAAAACAGCTGGGCGGTTTTAAACTTAGACTGCCCTTACACCGCTTCACTGATTCCTGAGACCAAGGCTAATCCTTTCACCTACAGCTTAAAACATGAAAACGCTCACTGCCTGGTGCGTAACCTTGACTTAAGCACCGGCCGGGCCCGCTTTACCGTGGAACTTGCCGGTAAAAATCTGCCCCCTGGAACAGGCGACCAACCCCGTTCCTTCCCTATTGAGCTTTCAGTACTCGGCCTGCACAGCGTTTACAATGCTATGGCAGCAATTCTAGTCGCCTTGCTTTATAAGGTTCCGGTCGAAGTTATCCAGGAAGCTTTGCGAAAATTTGGAGGTGTGGAAAGACGTTTTGAGCTTATTTTCGAAGATGATTTCCAGGTTTTGGATGATCACTTCGCCAATAGCCTCAACATCCACGTTACCTTAGAAACGCTACAGATGATGGAATACAATAACCTCCACCTGGTATACGCAATTAGGGGTGGTAGGGGAGCCATCGTAAACCGTGAAAACGCAGAAGCGCTGGCCCAGTGGGCCCCTTCGCTCGGGTTGAACAAAGTAATTGCCACTACCAGCGCTTCCCATGTGGAAGAAAAAGACGTTGTCACCGGTGAGGAACGCCGGGTTTTCGAAACAGTAATGGCAGAAGCCGGGATTGATGCCGAAATCCACGAAGAGCTGCCGGAAGCTATAGCCAGTGGCCTTGAAAAAACCGGGCCGGGTGACGTTTTATTGCTTGCCGGGTGCCAGGGTATGGACTACGGGGCTGCTACCTGCCTGGAACAAATATACCGGATGAAACCTCACCTGGATAAAGAACGGGTCTTTGCCGCTTTAAAAAACCGGGTAGCCGGTGTCTAACCGGATGCCTCCTTAACCTCAATTCCGCCCATAATGGCCCGGCCCTGGATGCGTACATAAGTAGTTGTGCTTTCATCGATATTATGCTCAATTTTACGGCCACCAATAACTCCCCCGTCTTCATGGTCAACAAAGGTAACCCCGCCCAACACGGCGGAGCCTTCAAAGATAACGGGCATTCCTTTCGGTATTTTTACTTCAATACCCCCCATGAATGCAGTCAAGTCAAGGACCGCCTCCCCCTCGGAGAGTTCTGCGTTGGTCAAATCCATTTCAATACCACCCATCATGGCAAAATAACTGCCGCTTTCCAATTTCCAGGGCTGGGAGCTTCCCACTTCAGAGCCGCCCATAAAGGCAAGACGGCTACCTTGTCCGGAGGTATTGACCCGCCCGCGAAGCAGGCTGACCCCGATCAAGATCAAAACAACCGGCCAAAGGATATTAAAAAACAAGGAAGTATCGAGATAGAATAAGTCAAGGTTACGCCCGAGGAAAATTACTCCCACCGCAATTGCAATCAGTGCTGTAATAAACTGCCCCCAGGAAAAATAAGTCCTTTTACCGGTTTCCGTGGATGCAGAGCCGAAGGAAGCAAACAGCCAGTTAAAACCAAGGACCAGTGGGATTACCGGCCAAAACTGCAGGATTTGCCTGAACTCGAGGTCAATATCTACCCCGGGAACCAGGTTGTCCAAAAGGAGGATCACCCCCACAACAACAATCACCAAACCAATCAAAAATCTACCGCTTAAAAAACGCAAAATAACCATTCCTCCTGTAAATAAATCAGCCAAGCCTGTTATTTTATTAACAACAGGATTTGCTGGCACTTATCAAAATGCACTTCGTTAATTCTGCAAAATACAGCTTTTTCCTGCTTGCTAAAAAAATAATTAGCCACGGCGTTGACTTTTAATTTTTTGCGTGCTAAAATTAACATCGCAAAAAGAGAAAAAATTGCGGTGGGTGTAGCTCAGCCGGTTAGAGCGCCAGGTTGTGGCCCTGGAGGTCGTGGGTTCAAGTCCCATCACTCACCCCATTTTATTAATCACATTGCTGGGGCGTAGCCAAGCGGTAAGGCACGGGGTTTTGGACCCCGCACGCGCAGGTTCGAATCCTGCCGCCCCAGCCATTTTATGTACTCCATCAAAAATGGCGCAGCATCTCTTAGCTTTACACATCTCTCCGATCATAAAAACCCCGGAAGCAATGTCCCCGAGGTTTTGAGCCAAGGCTTACTAAATAGATTAGATTAAGTTATTTTCTAAATCATCCAGACAGCATGCGGTGACCCCTGAGACACTTCAAAAATCCCTGTAATTCCTAACAAACAATAGGTAAACTGCCACAAAAGCACCTAAAACAATAGCGATAAATATTATTGCATTTATATACATCCATATAGCTTCCCAGATGCTTTCCACTACTTACACTCCCCTTATTCTCTATTCCCCGCAAATAAATTCTGGCGATATTGAAGTGAGATCTGTTATTACGTTCATTTAAATGAAGCAAAGCCGCAAAGCATAAAAGTCCTGCACAATAACGCATATAGCTTGAGCCTGAATTCTTAAACTAGTTCGTCATACTTTTCAGAATTTCCTGCCCACAAATGCCGGGAACCAATATTTTTTTAATTTTTTATTAATCTTTTGAAGGAGATCTGTATTTCTTGGCGAATGAGTAGAGTTACCTGAAATATACAAACATACTTGTTAATAAAAACTGATAGCTAACAGATTGATATATTTGGATTAAAACCTTGCTCTTGAGTTTTAGGCAAACTGAAATTGCGTTAAGTATATTAAAGTTTAAACTAACAAGACTGTTAAAGGCAAACCCACCGCAATGTGGGGACGCAAAGCCGTGGGCCCAATATTATTTGGGCTGCCAGGCTGCCAGTCAAATATTATTTGAACAGTAATCGTTCATTAGTATTGATAAAGGCAGCTATGCAGCTGCCTTTATTTGTTGTTTAACACCAAGATTTTAAACAAAAAATGGATAAATAAAACAAAGCAGGGATGCTCTAACAGAGGTGATTTATCAATGCTTCAAACAAGCATTAAAGCTCCCGGCAAATACAGGCTGTTAGCCTTGATTATCTGTATCGGCCTGTCCGCATTAATAATCTTCGCATTCGCCACCGAAATAAACGCAGAAACAACAAGCCGGGTAGCTGAAGTCTACCCCAAACCGGACCACACCTTCGTCTTGACCGAAAACGGATCACTGTGGGCCTGGGGCAACAATCAGTACGGGAAGCTAGGTGACGGAACTACTACCAACCGCTACCTTCCTGTTCAACCGATCCTGAAAAACGTTGCCGAGCTCTACCCACAATCCTCAGGACATACCTTTGCCCTTAAGGAAGACGGTTCGCTGTGGGGCTGGGAACGTAACTGGAATGGACGCCTGGGAGCAGGAAACGACGAATCTGCTTACCCCACTCCGATCCAAATCCTGGATAATGTTGAGGAAATCTTCCCCCACGAGAGGCATTCCTTCGCTTTAACCACCGACGGCAAACTATGGGGCTGGGGACGTAATAATCATGGCCAGGTCGGCGACGGCACCACCAGCAACCGCTTTGAACCGGTGGAAATTGAACTGAATAATGTAGATAAAATAATCCCGGGAGATAACAATACCTTTGCCCTGCTTAATGACAATACCCTGTGGGCCTGGGGCAACAACCGTTACGGCAAGTTAGGTGACGGGACCGCTACAAATCGCACCCAACCAGTAAAAATCATGGAAAACATTAAGGCGGTCTACCCGCAGGAAAAACATACCATTGCCCACCGGATGGATCAAACCTTATGGTCCTGGGGGTACAACTGGTATGGACAATTAGGAAACGGCAACAACGAAAACCAGTATTCTCCGGTCCAAGTAAACCTTGATGAAGTGGCTGAAGTGTATGTGGAAAAATCTCATGCATACGCAGTACAAGAGGATGGTTCACTGTGGGCCTGGGGCAACAACTGGTACGGCCAGCTAGGTGACGGATCCATATCGAATCGCCACCGCCCGATCCAGATTCCCTTAGAAAACATTACTGAAATACATCCCCAACAGCATCATGCTTTTGCCGTGAAAGAAGATGGCTCCCTTTGGGGGTGGGGGCGCAACTGGGACGGACGGATCGGTAGTAATAGCAGCGCCCATGTCCAATCGAGCCCAGAGAAAATCGCCGAAAACATTGAACGGGCATTTATCAAAGATACTCATGCCTTGGCCCTGGACAGTCAAGGTTCGGCTCTAAGCTGGAGCAACAACAACAGCAGCCCGCTCGGCGGCACAACCGATGAAACAAATAATCCCTCAAAGCTTGAACTGAAAAATGTGCAAAAAATTTATCCCCAGGAAAATCACGCATTTGCCCTGAAAAATGACGGTTCCCTGTGGGCATGGGGCGACAACTCAAGGGGGCAACTCGGTACAGGCAGTAACGAACGCCAGGAAAACCCGGCCCAGGTACTTTTAGGTGAAGATTTGCCCGCCTACAACATATTGGCCAACACCAAACCGCAAGAAGGTGGCACTGTCAGTGGCGCCGGCACATACAGGCACGGTGAAAGCGTTACCCTGGAAATCACCCCTGCATCCGGCTATACTTTTATCAATTGGACAGAGGCAGGAGGAGAAGAAGTAAGCACAGATAAGGAGTTCTCCTTCCTTGCAGACCGGGACCGTGAGTTTACTGCCCACCTAGAAGCGGCCGAAGAAGAAAAACCAGAAGAAACTACAGCGGAAGAAGAACCCGAGCCGGAAACTTACAGCATCGCCCTCTCGGTTGATCCCGATGAAGCCGGAAAAATTCAAGGTGAAGGCGAATACGAAGCAGGTGAAAAAGTCACCGTTACCGCAGAAGCAAACGAAGGTTATGAGTTTATAAACTGGACCGAAATAGTTGAGCACGTAGATTTCAACGAGGAAGAAGATAGCACCCCGATCGAGGTGGAGTACAGTGACGAAAAAGAATACACCTTTACTGTCGAACGCGATCGCGAACTAATAGCTAATTTCGAAGCGGCAGAAGAAGAACTACCCACCTATTCACTCAAACTGGAAACAGAACCGGAAGAAGGCGGCACTGTGGAAGGCGCAGGAGAGTACGAAGAAAATGAAGTAGTAACTATTACCGCTGAAGCAGCCGAAGGATATGAGTTCAGCAAGTGGACTGAAGAAACTCAAACTGAAGAAGAAACTGATACAAGCGAAGAAGATAAGCAAAAAACTGTCAGTGAAAATGAGGAATACACTTTTAAAATAGAAAGCGACCGGACACTTATCGCCAACTTCGAAATTGAAGATGAAAAAACCGAAACCGCAATCGAAGCAGTTTCTGTCGAAAACGGTGCAATAGAAGTAACATTTTACGAAGAACTTACAGAATCCCCGGACATCGAAGATTTCCAAACCTTCTATACAAGTAATGCCCTGAAACCGGATGAAGAATCCGGAAACGAAACAGATGACAGCGAAACTAACGAGATTAGCGAAGATGCAGCAACCAATTTTGCCTACGAATATTATAACGATGATGATGAAAACGATAATTCTGAAGAGGATAACCATACAGGTGACGAGGATAATCCGGATAACATCGAAGACGAAACCGGCGGAGATGATGAGCAGTGGGAAAACCTAACCATCACCGGCATCGAATGGGGCGAAGAAACTGCCGATGAAGCTGTGTTAACCTTTGATGCTTTTGAACCATCTGAAGAAGCAATTAACTACACCATCAAGATCGCCTACCTCGACGAAAAGCCCATTGAAGCCCCACCTTTTGTAGTGGAAGCAGAGCTTCCCTCCTATTCACTGACCCTGGAAACAGAACCTGAAGATGGCGGCACTGCTGAAGGTGCCGGGGAATATGAGGAAGGTGAAGAAGTAACCGTTACCGCTGAAGCAGCCGAAGGGTATGAGTTCAGCAAATGGGCCGATGACGGAGAAACAATCTCTGAAGACGCCGGGTTTGCTTACACCATACCTGATGACGATGTAAAATTGACTGCACACTTCGAAGAAAAAGCCCAACTTTACGAAGTTAACCTCTCCACAGACCCGGAAGAAGGCGGCACTGTTGAAGGCGCAGGAGAGTACGAAGAAGGTGAAGAAGTAACCGTAACCGCAAAACCAAACGATGGTCACATATTCACCGGTTGGACCGAGGATACTGAAGCACAAAGCTTTACCGGACCTCAACAGGATCATGCTGGACATTATACTGCAAACACAGAAGATAATTCCCCCGGAGAAATAATCAGCGAAAACAAAGAATTTAGCTTTGAGATCGAGAGCAACCGCAACCTGACTGCTAACTTCGATACTGAAAAACCGGAAATCCAAGACGCTGAAATAACACCGGAAAAAGATAACTATGATTTGAATGAACCCGGCGATATAGAAACAACAATTACCTGGAACGATGCAGAATCTGTCGAAAATATAAGTGGATCAGAAATCGAAAAAGAGAACTGGGCAGTTGAAAACAACACCCTGAGCATAAATGCCGATTTCTTTGAAGATTTCATCGAAGGCAAAACCCTTGAATTTACTATCAGCTTTGACGAAGGTAAAGATGCAGAACTAACCGTAAACATTATTGATACAAAAGACTACTCTCGTTTTGATCTAAATGCACCGGATGAAGTTTACGAGGACGAAGAATTTAAACTACACATCACCAATGCTGTCAACAGTGAAGGTCGCGAAATTGCCGGAGAAAACAATTTAACTGTAACAAGCGATACTGAAGAAACGGCAGAGGTTTTTTCCGAGGAAATTTTATTCGAAGCTGGCCAGACTGAGACCGATATCAGCTTATCCGAAACCGGCGAGCATAAACTGGTTGTTGAGGTAAAAGGTGTAACCGAGAGCAAAGCAACCACAGTAACAGTAAACCCCGAAATAGAAACTGCCGAAGTGGAGCTTACAAGCATAGAAGGTAGCGGTGAGATAAACGCTTCTTTCGGTGACGAAAATAAAACCTTAAGCGAAGAAAACGATAGCTTCACCGTTGAAACAGGCACTGAAGTCAGCTTCAAAGCTGTCCCCGATGAAAACTATAAATTTACAAGTTTCGGTGGTGAAGCTTCAGGCAAAGATAAACAATTCAATATCACTATCGAAGAAAACTATCTGATTGAAGCAGTGTTCACCGAAATTCCTGAGGAACATGAACTTGCTTTAGAAATAGAACCTGCTGAAAGTGGCAAGGCAAAGGGCGCAGATAAGTATGAAGAGGGCGAAGAAGTAAACCTCTTTACTGAAGCCAGCGAAGGCTACAAGTTTGCTTATTGGACCGAAAATGAAGAAAAAGTCTCTGAAGATGCTGCGTTCACCTACACCATGCCCGGTGAGGATACCGTGCTAACAGCTCACTTCGAAGAAGAAGCTGAATCTTACGAAGTTAATCTCTCCGCAAACCCCGAAGATGGCGGCACTGTGGATGGAGAAGGCGAATATGAGGAAGGTGAAACAGTAGTAATTGAAGCGGAACCGGCAGAAGACTATGAATTTGCCGAGTGGAGCATGGAAGACCAGGAGCTCGATGAAAGCTTAAAAACCGAAGAAAAAGTAACCTTAGAACCTACCAGGGACAAGGACCTGATTGCCAACTTTATTGAAACCGAGGATAGCAGCGAGGACACTGAAAAAAGAGATGATACACCTGGGATTTACTCTATCGAAGTGGATGTCAACGATGATAACAGGGGCACAGCAAGTGGTGGAGGAGTTTACGAAGAAGGAGAAAATGCAGAGGTCTTTGCTGAACCGCAATCCGGTTACGCTTTCTTCGGCTGGGAAGAAAACGGCGATAATGTAAGTTTTGATAAAAAATACAGTTTCATAGTTACCAGTGATCGCAAACTTACTGCTATATTTGAAGAAAAAGAGCAAACCGCAACCTATTATATTACCCTGGAAAGCGAATCCGAGGATAAAGGTAAGGTAAATGGCGAAGGGGTCTATCCAGAAGACGAAACCGCAGTAATCAGGGCTGTTCCGAAAGAGGGTTACAAGTTCAACCACTGGGAAGAAAACGGCGACAAAGTCAGTGAAGATGCGGAATACAGTTTTACCGTTGAAGCTGACCGGGAATTAACCGCTCTTTTCAGTGAAGCAACTTCCTCCGAAGAGGAACCTGAAAACGACAGTGAAGATATTTCTTCGCTTGAAAACCTGGAAACCCGGCAGGTTGGGGGCGATGATCTCGAGCTGCCTGATATAGAAGAAAACGAAGATGACCCGGCAATCAAACATAATGTAACCCTCTCTGTTGAACCTGAAGAAGGTGGAACAGCAAGCGGTGAAGGAGAATATATCGAAGGAGGGCTGGTTGGCCTCGATGCATTCCCGAATGAAGATTACTACTTTACCGGCTGGGCCGATGAAGAGGGTGACTATGTCAGCATGGCCAGAAACTATGCCTTTCTGATTGAAGATGATCGCAAACTTACCGCTACCTTCGACAAACTGGAAAACGGACGGGGCGAAAGAGGCGAAAAACAAAGGATCAGCCTGGTCCCCAGACCTTTCGAAGGCGGTCGGGTTTACGGCTCAGGTGAATATTTCGCAGGTGAAACAATTACCATTGCCGCTCTACCCAATATGGATTTTGAGTTTGCCAACTGGACGGTAAACGGAGAAGAAGTAAGTGATGACATTATTTTAACCTTCATAGTGGAACGGGAGCTAAAGATAGAGGCTAACTTTGAGCCAATTGCCGGAGAAAACGACGAAACCGCTTCCACAAGCACAAATACAGCTTACTACCAGTTCCTGGACAACTATCTTGCCAGGCACCTTTTGCCGAAACAATACCGAGATGATAGCATTAGCATAAACATAATTCCACCGATGGGCGGTGCTCCTGAAGAATAAGCCCTGGTAGCCGCCTATAAAGCAAAGAATAACCAACATAAGTGTATTTAACTGTTAGTAATATTTTGAGTGAGTAGCTCACATGGCGCTTTTCCTTTTTGGAAAAGCGCTATTTGTTACCCTCAATCCACCCGAGAGACCGCTGCACTGCCCTGCGCCAATCATAATAAAGCATTTCCTTCTTTTCTTCAGCCATGCCGGGACCGAAAGAGGCACTTTCCCGCCAACCACTTGACAACTCTTCTGTACTTTTCCAAAAACCGGTGGACAAACCAGCCAGGTAGGCAGCACCCAGGGCGGTAGTATCAAAAGTGTTTGAGCGGCGGACAGTAGAACCGGTAATATCAGCCTGGAACTGGAGCAGCATGTCCATTACACTGGCTCCCCCATCAACCCTGAGTTCTACCACCGGCAATTCTGCTTCCCGGTGCATAACCTCGAGCACATCTTTGGTCTGGTAGGCCATAGCTTCAATAACTGCCCGGGCCAGATGAGCTCCGGTAGTGCCCCCGGTAATGCCAATCATCAATCCCCGGGCATAGGGATCCCAGTAAGGAGCACCCAGTCCGGCAAAAGCCGGAACCAAATAAACACCCCCATTATTATCTGCCTGCCTGGCAAGAGCTTCCAGTTCAGAGGATTTGTCGATAAGACCAAGGCCGTCTCTCAACCACTGCACTGCTGCACCGGTTATGAAAATGCTTCCCTCCAGAGCATACTCGACCCGGTTATTGACTCCCCAGGCTATAGTGGTAAGCAGGCCTTCACTGGAAGAAACCGCTTTTTCACCGGTATTCATCAACAAAAAAGAGCCGGTGCCGTACGTATTTTTTGTCATACCCGGGCTAAAACAAGCCTGCCCAAAAAGAGCAGCCTGTTGATCACCGGCTATTCCGCCAACCGGGACACTACAATTAAAAAACGCCCCCGGCTCTGTGCTGCCAAATACACCGCTGCTGGGCATCACCTCAGGCAAAATACCTTTAGGAACCTTAAACAAGTCAAGCAACTCTTCATCCCAGCAGAACGAGTGAATATTATAGAGCAATGTCCGAGAAGCATTCGAATAGTCAGTGGCAAAAACTCTCCCGCCGGTCAAACGGAAAAGCAAATAACTGTCTACCGTCCCACAGGCAAGGTTTCCTGAATCAACTGCTTTTTTTACCTCAGGCAAGTTTTCCAGGGCCCAGCGCAGTTTGCTTCCTGAAAAGTACGGGTCTAAAAGCAACCCGGTTTTTTCGCGCACCATTGCCTCGTAAGACTCTCCTTTTAGCATTCGACACATCTCCGCAGTTCGACGACACTGCCAGACGATAGCTTTGGTTACCGGCTTTCCGTTCCTACGATCCCAAAAAACTAAGGTCTCTCTTTGGTTAGCGATACCGATCGCTTCCAGGTCGGCAGGTTCCGCTCCCGCTTCTTTCAAGGCTAAACCGGTAACCTCCAGCACATTGGCCCAAATTTCTTCGGCATCGTGCTCAACCCAGCCGGGCCGAGGGTAATACTGCCTGTGCTCACGGTTCACCCGGGCCCGGGAAAACCCTTCCTGGTCCCATAATATTGCTGTAGTGCCCGTGGTCCCCTGATCTATCGACAAAACATATTTTCTGATTCTCCTCGCCTCCTTGGAGTTCTTTGTTATCTAATAACGCTTCCCAGGAATTTTTCAGATCAATGAAAAATATATTGTCCCGCTAATCTCTTCCCGCTTAACCTTCCCTTCTACTTCAAGGAACCGGATATGAGCCAGCGCTTCCCCCGTGGCAAACCACTGCTGCATCAGCGGAAAATCATCCCAGCCTTCTGCCAAAAAATCCCAGGTCATTTGAGAGGCCACTATGAAAGCATTGCTTGGGCCGGAGTCTCTTAGAATATTTAACACCTCTTCGAGGCGGCTTCGGTGATGCTTTTTCAACTCCTCAATCCTCCTAAAACAATCCCTGACCAAACTACGGTGCCCGGGTAAGACCAGTTCAACCGGCATTTCAGCCACCCGATCCAGGCTTTTAAAATAATCGCCCAGGGAATTGCCTTCATCCAGCCAGGTTGAAATGTTAGGAGTAATGTCGCCCAGGATATGGTCCCCTGAAAATAAATATTTCCGACCAGGTTCATATAAACAGGTGTGTCCCTCGGTGTGGCCGGGGGTAACCACACATTTAAGCGTGTAACCTCCATATTCTAAAGTGTCACCGTCATTAACCATGGTAAAGTCTAGTGACTCCCCTGGGCTATAGCGCTGTCCGGGGTGGGAATTAATTGCCTTTTCTACCAGTTCTCTGGGAAATCCATGCTTGCCACTAATGCTCGCAACCATTGTCCAGAGTCCCTCATAGTTCAAAACACGGGCATCGGGACGGTTGAAATAAACCAGGGTCCCTTCCCTGGATAAATAATCGGCCAGGCCGACATGATCAGCATGCAGGTGGGTGACGAAAATGTCTGTTTTGCTGAGGTCTATATCGAGTTCCCCCAGCACTTTGCCCATGGCTGAACGGCACTCTTCCCGGTTCATCCCGGTATCGATAATCAAGTTGCGCCGTTCATCTTTAATGATGTAGGAATTAGTCGCTTTCAGTGGATTTTTTGGTAAAGGAATCTCGGCTTTAAACAAACCGGCACCAATTTGTTCTACTGCTGCTTCAGCCACTTCTTCACGTCCTTTCTCGATGATAATATATATTTCTTTAAAAGTGCGGAAAACTCCTTTTTTAGCTGCCGCTTCCCCGGTGTGATATAATAAATGAAGTAAAAAAGATCATCAGCCAGTCCAAATCACCTGGGGGTGAAGCATTTGAAAGGTGCCAAGTGGTTCTTACTTTTGCTTGTCATTGTCCTCGCCACCGGGGCAGTGTTCAGCTGCGCAGGCGAAGAAGAAGCGGTTGAACCGGTTAAAGAAGAAGCTGACGAGGAAAATAAAGAACAACCAAGCAACGATCTGGACAAAGAAAAAGACGAAACTTCCTTTGATCATGAAACAACTTTCGAGCATGAAGTAAATAAAGAAATAAACGGTGAGGTAAGATACGATCAGGGCGAAGAGTGGTGGAAATTAAACGGTGAAGAAGAGGAAAGCGATGAATAGATGACGAATGTTTAACTGCTTAGCCTGAATAATCTTTAATTGTCAAGGTCCATGCTGCCCGAGCGAAAACCGTCCAAATCCATTGCTACATAAGTAAACCCCATTTCTCTTAGCTTAGATGATATTTCCCGGCGCCGGTTAATCACAAGGGGCAGTTCCTGTTCGTTTACTTCGATGCGGGCAATCCCACAATGCATGCGAACCCGCGACTCTTTTTTAATTCCCAGGCCTCTTAAGTATTTTTCAGCACCTGCAATCAGCTGCAGTTTTTCCGCACTCAAATCCTCGCCGTAAGGAATCCTTGAAGCCAGGCAGGCTGCAGCCGGTTTATCCCAGGTTTCAAGGCCTCGTTCTCGTGAAAGGATCCTAATATCTTGTTTTGTCAGCCCTGCTTCCATTAACGGGCTGCTTACTGCAAGCTCACGTAAAGCCAGCAGGCCCGGGCGGTAAAAATTGGCATCATCGGCATTTGAACCATCCAGCACCACCCTGTAACCCCTCTTTTCAGCTACTTCCATGAGCAGGGAATATATTTTCTTCTTGCAAATATAACAGCGGTCCTGTGGGTTTTTTCTTAATTTTTGATCGCTCAAAACATCAAACGGCACCTGGAGGGAAAAAGCTTCCATCCGGCCGGCAATTTCCGCCGCTGCGGCCACCTCCTCCCGGGGCACCAGGGGCGAATCAATCGTAGCAGCCAGGACATTATTAACTCCCAGCACCGAAATGGCACAGTCAAGCAAAAATGAACTGTCAACCCCGCCTGAAAAAGCAATCACCGCGCTTTGACAATTGCCCAGGATTTCCTTTAGGCGATTCATTTTTTTGTTTCTCTCTATGGTGCGCTCATCATTTCTTTCTTTCATCAATACCACCAGTTTATTTCTATAAGACTAAATGATCTCTTTCCTGTTCAGCTCTTCGTTCAGGTAACCCAGAAACTCTTTTGCTTTATTTTCAGGTGGCCGGGTAAGCAGGCTGACCCCGATAAAAAGCACAGTCGCAATAATCCCGCTCCAGACACCTGGCCAGAAGCCAAGTGGCTGCCAGCCGCTGTACTCGAGCACCGTAGCTACCGTGCCCCCGACAACGACGCTGACAATAACTGCTGGAGCTGTTCCCCTTTTCCAGTAAAATGTCCCGATTAAGGCGGGGACCATTACCAGTAGGCCTGCTGATGAAGCTACCGACAATGCGGCAATCAAATCCAGGCGCAAAGTAGCAAAAGCAAGAATGAAAATAGTAAACACGGGAACAAAAACCCTGCCCACAAGAAGTTCTTTTTGTTCGGGGGCATCTTTACGAATATTTTTAAACACATCCCGGGTGACCATCGAGGAAAGAGTTAAAATGATTGAATTAACCGTTGATATAGCTGCAGCGCTAATTCCCAGCATAACCAGCAGGGCGATCGATGAGGGGACTATATCAAGCCCCAAAAGGGTTGGCGTTGCCGCATCGGCTACTTCAAGATCCGGCAACAGCAAACGAGCCGAGAAACCCCAGAGAATTGATACCAGGGTATAAATGAATCCAAAAACCAAAAACCCCATCACCATGATCCGCATCTGGTTTAACGAACGCGGCATAAACAGGCGCTGGCTAACCTGAGGATTAGAAAGGGAAAAGAAAAACCAGGGAAGAGTTAAACCGATAAAAGCGTGGATATTGAAAAAACCGGGCCCGGGTACAGTCAGCCATTCCGGATAGCGCGTCTCTAAATCGGCAAACATGGCTCCAAAACCGCCAAACCCGCGATAAACAATAAATAAAACAGACAAGACCGCTACGATAAGCATCATTCCTGCCTGCAAAGAATCGGTCCAGGCCACTGCTCGAAGGCCACCAGTCCAGGTCCAATAAACAGCAATAACAGCGGCAATAACCACTCCTGCCAAAAAGGGAATCGCTCCTCCGGAAATACCTTCTGCCAGGGCGCCAATACCGATCAACTGCACCGCGCTGTAAGGAATCAGAAAAATTACCGAGGCCACCGCTGTCACAATAGCAACCATCTTGCTCTGGTAACGGTCACCGAGCATTTCCGCTGGAGTGAGGTAATTGTAACGTTTACCTACCAGCCAGAACCTGGGCCCAAAAAATGCTACCAGTACCAGGCCGGAAAGATAAATCAACTCAAAACCAAGTGCTCCCACTCCACCGAGGTAAGTAAAACCGGCTAAGCCAACCAGCATGAAAGCGCTGAAGGTGGTAGCACTGTAAGTCAGCGCCGCTATTACTCCACCGAGTGTCCGTCCGGCCAGGAAAAAATCATTTACTCCACTGCCAAGCGTTTTACGGGCTCTTTGAGCAATGATACTACCGACGATAAAATAAAGGAAAAGTGCAATATATATAGTGCTAGCTTCCATCAAAATCCCTCCACCTGACCGTAATTAAGTATAAACAGAAAATCACGATCAGGGCAAACACATTCCAAAATAGAAAAGAACCGTAAACTTTTGTCAGATCTCTAAAAAGCGGTGTAAAGGGAACGATAAATGCCGCCAGAATCATGATTGTAAAAAGAACCGCCCAAAAAATACGCTGCGATCTCAAGGACATCTTTTTCCCCCATTTCTCGTGCTGTTTCTTATTAAAAGCAATTATATCATACCAGTAGAAAATTTTTGACCGGCACACTATATATCAAATCATTTACAGCTTGACCGGCTTGTTAAATATTTGCTATAATTAGTTAATCTTAACAATTGCCATTTTTTTACCTGCCATAAAGGTGGTTGTTTCACCATGCTGCGCAAAAAAATTAAGTTATCCCTTTACTGCTTATTGTTTATTTCCATTGCTATTACTTTAGTAGTCTTTCCTATTAGCGCAGCTGCGACAGACTCACCAGGCTCCAGCTTTGTATCTGACTGTCCCGACGTCGTCACGAGGAAAAATCCCTGCCGACAGGTTATCCAGGTTATCAACAATGAACTATACAAATGGAACGAGTATACCGGCCCCGGCAACACTTTTTGCATCTACCTGCTTGAACCTGAAGAAGAGCCCTTAAGTGCTACCAGGGCAAAAGCGCTGCTCAAACTATCCAAACAATGGGAACTCCAGGTAAAATTTTTGTCAGCTAATGATTCAATTGGCCCGTCTTCGGAAAGTATGCAACTTCTCCGGCGGGAAGAAATCAGTGATGATCGCACCGCTATCGAAAAAAACATGGTTACAGCCTACCCTTACAAAACAATTGGCTTTTTAAACGCACGCTTCCCTGACAGCGACATGCGAAGTACCGCATTCCTGGTAAGCCCACATCTGGCTTTGACCAATGCCCATAACGTCTATGCCCCCAAACTTGGCGGATGGTTTGAAAAAATCGATTTTTCACCCGGGCAGCATGAAACCCGGTTTCCCTCTAGAAAGAAGCCTTACTCCACTTTAAACCCGGTAGAAACTGAGATCAACCGGCACTACTTAGACCAGGAAAGCAAAAATGACCGGGATACAGCTGTAAAATATGATTATGCCGCCCTCTTTTTCGAAGAACCGTTCAGCGGCATCAATACCTTTATGCCCCTTGAATTTAACCATGTTCCGGAAAACATAAAAGTGGTTGGCTACCCCGGGTTTGTCAACGATACCGAAACCTATGACATGTGGAACTCTGAAGGGAAAGTAATCGGCTCAGACAACTATCTTCTCTATTACGACGCTTTCACCAGCGGAGGCAATAGTGGCAGTCCTGTAATCGTTTACAACCCACAAGCCGGCACTTACAGGGTGGTGGCCATCCATACCTTTGCTTCTCCCGGCATGGTAAGCGGCGGCCCTCACTTGAACAACAGGAATAAACCGGTCATAGAGAAATGGCTGCAGATGGCTTCTGACTACGTTACTTGCCCGGTCGAATCAATTGATCTGAACAAAAACACTCTCACCCTGGTAGAAGGAGAAAGAGAAGCATTGATAGCTTCCTGTACCTTTGAAGAAAAGCAAGAAATCAAGCTGACCTGGCAAAGTAATGACCCGGAAATCGCCCAGGTTGACGCTAACGGTGTAATCAGTGCCTTAACTCCCGGTGAAACAATTATCTATGTTTTTCCAGAAGGCAGGTGTGTCGAAGCATCTTGTACCATTACGGTTACAGGAAAAGAAGGACAATCTTCGCATAATAACGAGGAACAGCACACTGAAAAGGAACAAGTTTTAACTGGCGACTTAAACGATGACGGCCAGGTAAACGTACTCGATGTAGTTCTGCTTGTCCACCATGTTCTTGAAATAAATGAGTTAGATCAAGAGGCCCTCTCCAGGGCTGACGTGACCGAAGACGGAAAAATTAATGTCCTTGATGCCACCCTGGTTATGCGCTACGCCCTGGGCATTATAGAGGGTTTCTAAAACTTTTCTCAATGCTGGAAGGCCTGTATCTTAGCTTTTTAAGTATTAACAAAAGGAACAGGACTGCCGGTTAACGAAATATAAACGGGGGACTGGATTATGAGCGGAGATGAATATAAGAAATGTCCTTTTTGCGGGAAAGAAATTAAAAAAATGGCTGTCAAGTGCAAACACTGCCATGCGTTTATTGAGGAATCAAGTAATAACTTGCATTTAGATAACCACAATCCCGGCTACACTGAACATATCGCACAAGGAAAGGGGTTTTTTGCCTCTCTATTTGATGTATCGATGAAGGAAATGATCACTCCGAGAATCATCCGTTTTATTTATGTCATCGGCCTTGTCGCTATCGGCATAGGAGCCCTGGGTGCAATTATCGGCGCTATTTTTAGCGGTGTGGGAAGCTTTTTAGGAACGCTAATCGGCGCACCTCTCGGAGCGCTGGTTGCCGTAATATTTTTAAGAATCTACATGGAACTGATCATCCTGCTTTTCAATATTTACGAACAGTTAAAAGAAATCAGGAAGGGCTTACGCTAACAACTCAACATTATTTATGCATAAAAAAAGCTGCCTCGTATGCGCAGCCTTTAAAATAATTAGATTATCCGGCGGGGACCTACTCTCCCGGGGGCTTTCGCCCCGAGTACCATCGGCGCTGGAGGGCTTAACTTCCGTGTTCGGGATGGGAACGGGTGTGGCCCCTCCGCTGTGCCCACCGGATAATATTGCGTATTAATTGCTTGTCCGTGTCATAATGTGACATTGGGGACGGATCAATTTTGTCTTGCCTTGTCACTTAGCTGTTCTCTAAAAGCTGCATAGTGGTGTGTTTTTTATTTTAAGGGTTAAGTCCTCGACCGATTAGTACCGGTCCGCTAAAAGCATTGCTGCTCTTACACTCCCGGCCTATCAACCAGGTTATTTTCCTGGGGTCTTACCCTCATACGTTGGTATGAGGCGGGAAACCTTATCTTGAGGCTGGCTTCGCGCTTAGATGCTTTCAGCGCTTATCCGCTCCAGACATAGCTACCCAGCTGTGCCGTTGGCACGACAACTGG
>Ga0207421_10002090_pt1 | contig 25144 bp, 21 predicted proteins | sample SodLakKL_010_SED_4_FD_187542 | JGI IMG/M metagenome (GOLD analysis project Ga0207421, IMG submission 187542) | Alkaline sediment microbial communities from Lake Tanatar, Kulunda Steppe, Russia - 8KL_010_SED (SPAdes) (version 2) | ecosystem: Environmental > Aquatic > Non-marine Saline and... | reverse complement strand
GGGTCCCGCGGTGGTGCGCGGCGCCCGCCCGCGGCCGCCCGTTGCGCGTCGGCCCGCGACCGGCGATGCTGCCGGCGGGGCGCAACCGCACGCCGTGGGAGGACCCGAGACGATGACCGCGCAGCCGTCCGCATACCACTGGAAGGGCCGCTGCGGCCCGTTCGACCTGGAGCTGTCCGAGCACACCTTCCCGCCTTCGAGCCTGTCGCAGATCCTCGGCGACGCCCTGGAGCTCGAGGGCGGCGAGCGGGTCATCGACGCGGGCTGCGGCTCGGGCGTGCTAGGCATCATCGCCGCGCTGCTGGGCGCCGGGGAGGTCATCGGCGTCGACAAGGCCCCCGACACGGTCGCGGTGGCCGGGGCCAACGCCGAGCGCCTCGGCGTGGCTGACCGCATGCGCTTCTACCAGGGTGATCTGTTCGCGCCGCTGCCCGCCGACGCCACCGCCGACCTGATCATCGGCGATGTCTCCGGGGTGGCCGACGAGCTCGCGCGCGTCAGCGGCTGGTTCCCCGACGGGCGGGGCGGCGGCCCCCGCGGCGCGGAGCTGCCGATCCGCCTGGTGCACGAGGCCCCGGACTGGCTGCGTCCCGGCGGGCGCCTGCTGCTGCCCACCGGCACGATCCAGGACGAGCGCAGCCTGCTGGCAGCAGCCGAGGAGGTGTTCCCCGCGATCGAGCAGCGCGCCGAGCGACGCTTCCCGCTGCCCCAGAAGCTGGCCGAGGCACCCGAGGTGCGGCGCCTGATGGACGAGGGCGTCATCGAGCTCGAGCAGAAGGGCAGCCGGCTGCTGTGGTACGGCCGCGTGTGGGAGTGCGCGCTCGAGCCGGTGCCGTCGCGGTCGTCGTGAGCCCGCAGAGCCTGCCGGGGTCGTGCTGACGGCTCCGGCGGTTCACCGCGCCCGCTTCCTGTCGACGAGGCGTGCATGAGCCGTGACCGCCTCTGGCTGTCGCTCCTGGTCGCAGGGGGCGTGCTGCTGGTCGCCTACGCGCTGCTGCCCCCAGCGCTGGCGCGCACGCTGCTGCACCCGCTGGCGGTGCTGCTCGCCCTCGTCGGTCACCTCGTCGGGCTGCGCCTGCACCGGCCCCGGCCCCGCGGCCCGTGGCTGCTGTTCGCGGCGGCAGCGGGCGTGCTGCTGGTGTCGACCCTGCTGGCCTCGCCGCTGCTGGGATGGCGGGTGCAGCAGCCCTGGCACGACGCCCACCAGCTGCTGGAGGCGGCCGCGTTCGTGCTGCTGGTGATCGGCGGGGCCTGGATGCTGCGCCGGGTGGCCCCCGAGGGCGACCGGGACACGCTGGTGGAGGGTGCGGTCGTCACCGTCGGTGTGTTCACGCTGCTGGTCTCGCTGGTGCCGCTGGGCCACGGCGACCTGCGGGCGGCGCTGGCGCTGAGCCATCTGGCCATCGCGGCGGTGCTGGGCGCGCTGACGCGGCTGCTGCTGCTCGGCGGCCCTCGGCTGGTCTCGGCGGTGCTGCTGTTCGCTGCCGGCGTGGCGGTGACCCTCGGCGACGTCGTGCGGGCGGTGGCGGGCACGGGCTTCGACGGCGGCGCGGTGGACCTGCTGTGGGCCAGCGCCTACGTCCTGGCAGGAGCGGCCGCGCTGCACCCGACGATGGGCGAGGTCGTCCAGCGCCAGGACCACGGCGTGGAGCTCGGCTGGGTGCGGATGGGGATCTTCACCGTTGCGCTGCTGACCGGGCCGGTGGCCATGACCATCGCCGCCACGACCGAGGCGGTCCCGTTGACGATGCCGCTGCTGGGCGGGGCGGCGCTGGTCGGTCTGGTGCTGGTCCGGGTGAAGATCCTGCACGATCGCCGTGCTGCGGACGCATTGGCGCTCGCGCGCCGCGCCGAGCAGGCGGACGAGCTGGCGCGCCTGGGGCAGCGCGCCGCCGGGGACGCCGAGGGTGAGCAGGAGCTCGTCATCGCCGCGAGGGCGGCGGTCGCCCGGGTCGTGCCCGCGGCAGCGCTGCGCGTCGAGCAGGTCGCGCCCGCCGGCGACAGCGAGCGCGTGCGTCGTGACCTCGACGCGGAGCAACCACAGGTCGGCGCGCCCGTCGACGAGCGCTCCACCGTGGTCGCCCACGTGCCCGCCGGCGCCTCCGCAGACGAGCACCGGTTCCTCGAGACGGCCACGACGCTGGTGGCCAGCGGGCTGGCGCGGCGACGCGCCGACGCTGCGCTGCGCTACCAGGCCCGCCACGATCCGGTCACCGGCCTGACCAACCGCGTCGGGCTCGCCGCCGAGCTGGCAGCCTGGTTCGCCCCCGCATCCGCTGTGGCCGAGGCGGCGTCCGAGGAGCCACGGGCGCAGACGGACCTCGCCGTGCTGGTGCTCGACCTCGACGGGTTCAAGACGATCAACGACACGCTGGGCCACCACGCCGGTGACGAGGCGCTCGCTGCGGTCGCGGCCCGCTTCCGCACCGCGGTGGGCCGCGGCGACCTGCTGGTGCGCTACGGCGGCGACGAGTTCATGGTGCTCGCCGGTGGCATCAGCCCCACCCAGGCCGAGGCGCTGGCCGCGCGGCTGGTGGCTGCGCTGACCGAACCGGTGGTGCTCACTGACGGCGCCTGGACGCTGCGTGTCAGCGTCGGCGTGGCCACGGGGCGTGTCACTGACCCACCCGCGGCGCTGCTGCACGCAGCCGATGCGGCCATGTACCGCGCCAAGGACCGGGGCGGCAGCACCTGGGTGCGCGCCGACCCGGGCCCGGCGCCGGCCACCGACGTCCCGGCGCGCCACGATCTCGGCGCGCTCGGGGGCGAGGGCTAGGAGGGCAACCCGGCGCCGAGGGTGACCTCGAGGATGAAGGCGAGCACGATCAGGGCTGCCGAGGTCGCCAGCAGCGTGACCAGGAAGCCGCGCAGGCTCCGGTCGCCGTGGGGCGGCGTGGAAGGCGTGTCGTTCATGGTCTCCAACGTAGTCGGCTGCGGCGCGAAGCCGCAGCCGAGGGATCGTCGTTGCTGGGGATCAGTGCTGGAGGGCGGGCTCCTCTGCGGGCTCGCCGGCCTCGCTCGGCTCGCCCACGGTCGCGGCCGGGGCCTCGAAGGTCTCGGACTGCCACTCGTTGGCCTCGCCGTCGGCCATCATCACCTCGCGGGCGTCGGCCTCGGGCGGGGCGGGGACGTCGCCGTCCTTCCACACGCGCGGCGCGCCGCCGTCGATCGATCGCAGCGTTGCGAGGTAGGCGATCGTGCGGCGCGTCTCCCCGCCAGTGGCGCGGATGGCGCTGATGGCAGACCGTGCCCCGACGGTCACCCAGCCGCAGTCGGAGCTCCAGCCCTCGGACCGGAGCCGTGCACGCAGCTCACCGGCCTCTTCGGTGGTCAGCGCACGGTCGGTGGTCTCGGCGTTCATCAGCGGTTGATCCTCCGTTGGGTGCAGCATCCTGTGTCGTCGCCGTTGGTCCGTGGGGTTGGCCGGCCCACGGTAGCCGGATCCTCGTCCAACGCTGCGTACGGCTGTGATGTTCCTGTCGGAGTGTTCCCCAGACGGCGAAGCGCTCACCCTCTGGGACCTATCCTGTCGAGGTGCAGCGAGCGCGGATCGCGCACCGGCCACCGGCCGCCGTCGCCGCGGCGCCGGCCGGTCGCGCGCCATCGCGGAGAGGAGGCGCCCGATGAGCCGTCGTGAGCAGCCGTGGCACCCCGATGTCGTGCCGCCGCCGGGCTCGGTGGTGCGCGTGGCCGCGCCGGGCAGCTCCCTCGGGCTCTCGGCGACGGTGGTCGAGGTCGACCGGGAGCTGCTGCGCATCACCCGCCCCGGGTCGGTGGTCACCACCCCGCCGGAGGGGCCGGTCACGGTGTCGTGGACCGACGTGGACGGGCTCCATGAGCTGGCCGCCGAGCTCGGAGGCGACGAGGACGGCAGCCGGTGGCACCTGTGGCCCCGCGGAGCGATCACCGTGCAGCAGCGTCGCGAGCGCGGCCGTGTCGTCGTGGAGGGCGAGGAGGTCCTCGTGGCGGCCGGGTGGCGGTTGCGCGCGAGCCTGCTCGACCTCGGCCCGACCGGTGCGCGCTGCCTGATCGCCGGCGACGTGGTGCTCGAGGAGGGTGGGGCCTGCACGCTGTCGCTGACGCTGGTGACCCCGCAGCTGGTGGTGCCCGGGGTGATCATGCGGGTGCGCGAGGCCCTGGACGCCAACCTCGAGGTGGCGGTGCGCTTCACCACCCTCGACGCCGAGGCGCTGGCCAGCCTCGAGCGCTTCCTCGACGACCGGGCCGCCCGCTCTGACCGCTGACGCGCCCTCGGGGCCGGCCGGTGCTGGGGCGCCTAGCATCGCGGCCCTGCCCCGCCACCGCCCCCCAGCTCCTGGAGGCCTGCACCGCCATGACCCACCCCGCTGATGCCACCGCTCCCGCGACCGCCTCGGGCACCTTCGCCATCGGCGGGGACCTGCCCGTCATCCGCCTGGGCTACGGCGCCATGCGGCTGACCGGCGAGGGCGTGTGGGGCGATCCGCCTGACCGGCAGGCTGCCAAGGCGGTGCTGCGCCGGGCCGTCGAGCTCGGCGTCACCCTCATCGACACCGCCGATGCCTACGGGCCCTACGTGTCCGAGGAGCTCATCGCGCAGGCGCTGCACCCCTACCCCGACGACGTCGTGGTGGCGACCAAGGCCGGGCTGGTGCGCACGGGACCGCACCAGTGGGTGCCGGTGGGCCGGCCCGCCTACCTGCGTCAGCAGGCCGAGATGAGCCTGCGGCGCCTCCGGGTCGACGTGCTCGACCTGTGGCAGCTGCACCGCATCGACCGGGACGTCCCCATCGAGGAGCAGCTGGGGGTGGCCACCGAGCTGCAGGAGGAGGGCAAGGTGCGCCATCTCGGCCTGAGCGAGGTGACCGCCGGGCAGCTCGCCCGCGCCCGCGAGCTCGCCACGATCGCCACCGTCCAGAACCGCTACAACCTCGCTGACCGCGCGCACGAGGACGTGCTGGAGGCGTGCTCGGCCGCGGGCATCGGCTTCATCCCGTGGTTCCCGGTGGGCACCGGGGACCTGGCCCAGCCCGGCACCGTGCTGGACGTGGTCGCCGCCGCGCACGGGGCCACGCCCGCCCAGATCGCGCTGGCCTGGCTGCTGCACCGCGACCCGGTCGTCCTGCCGATCCCGGGGACCTCGCAGCTCGCCCATCTGGAGGAGAACTGCGCGGCCGCGGGCGTGTCGCTGTCCGACGCCGAGCTCACCCAGCTGTCCGAGGGCGCCGACGGCACCGCGCTGGGCTACCTGCAGCGGCGCTGACGGCGGCGCGCGGCGCGTCAGCCCAGCACGCGTCAGCGCGGCGCGCGTCAGCCCAGGCCCGTGCCGCCGCGGCGTGCCGCGTCGAGCTCGGCCAGGAAGCCGTAGGGGTAGTCGGGGGCAGGCACCGCGCTGGCCTCGTCGAGGCGGGCTCGGGCGTCCTCGGGCAGGGTGAGCTGCGCTGCGCCGAGGTTGTCGGCGAGCTGATCCACGGTGCGCGCACCCAGCACCGTCGAGGACACCGTCGGCCGGTCGGTCACCCAGCGCAGCGCCACCTGCGCGGGGCTCGCGCCGAGCTCGTCGGCCACCGCCAGCAGCACCTCGATCACCTGCCAGGTCCGCTCGGTGTTGCGCTTGTCCCACGCCTCGATGCCGCGCTGGGGGTCCTCGCCCAGGCGCGTGGCGCCAGTGGGCTGCTCGGCACGCCGGTACTTCCCGGTGAGCCAGCCACCGGCCAGCGGGGACCACGGCAGCAGGCCCAGGCCCTCGTGCTCGCACAGGGGGGTGAGCTCCCACTCGAGCTCGCGCCCCAGCAGGTTGTAGTGCGCCTGCAGCGACACCGGCACCGCCAGCCCCTGGGCGCGGGCGCGCTCCAGCGTGGTGGCCAGCTGCCACCCGGCGTGGTTGCTGATGCCGACGTAGGCGACGTGGCCGGCGCGCACCAGCTCGTCGAGCGCCTCAAGCGTCTCGTCGATCGGGGTGAGCGGATCCCAGGCGTGGACCTGCAGCAGGTCGACGTCGTCGACGCCCAGGCGCGCCAGGCTCGCCCGCACCGCGCGATGGACGTTGGGACGTGACAGCCCCCGATGGTTGGGGCCGCGGTCGGCGCCGACGGGGAAGTTGACCTTGGTGGCCAGCACCACGTCGTCGCGGGCGCCGCGCTGCTCCAGCCACCGCCCGAGGATCTCCTCGGAGGCCCCGGCCGAGTAGACGTCGGCGGTGTCCACGAACGTGCCGCCGGCCTCGCGGTAGGCGTCGCAGATGCGAAACGCCTCGTCGGCATCGGTCTCGGCGCCGAAGGTCATGGTGCCAAGGCACAGCTCGGAGACGAACGTGCCGGTCGGTCCCAGGGGTCGCAGCTCCACGGTGGCTCCTCTGCTCGGGTGCGCGTGCTCGGATGCGCGGGTGCGCGGGGCGGCTCGGGTGCGCGGGTGCGCGGGGCGGCTCGGGTGCGCGGGGCGGCTCGGGTGTACGGGGCGGCTCGGGTGCACGGTGCGTGCGCCGACCCGGTCACGGCGCGCTCGCCGGGCGCAACGGTAGCCTTGCGGCTCGATGTGCCCTCGCGCTCGCGTCTCGCACCCCTGGCCGTGGTCCGCCACGGCCGGTGGCGGCGCGCGCTGACGCCGATCCTGCTGCCGCGCCCGTGACTGCGCTGACGGTGCGTCTGCGTGCCTGGCAGCACCGAGCCCTGTCGGCCTGGCAGGCCGCGAGCAGCCGCGACTTCCTGGCTGTGGCCACGCCGGGTGCGGGCAAGACGACGTTCGCGCTGGCGTGCGCGCTCACCAGCCTCGCCGAGGCGCCGCACCGCCGCGTGGTGGTCGTCACGCCCACGCGCCATCTGCGTCGCCAGTGGGCCGAGGCGGCCGCGCGCCTGGGCCTGCGCCTGGAGCCGGACTGGTCGCCGCGGCGCGACGGGCGGCTGCCGCGCGATGCGCACGGCGCGGTGCTGACCTACCAGCAGGCTGCGGCCACCCCGGTGGCGCTCAGCCGCGCCACGGTCGGGGCGCTGGCCATCGTCGACGAGGTCCACCACGCCGGCCAGGACCGCTCCTGGGGCGATGGCCTGCGTGTGGCGCTCGAGCGCGCCCACCGGCGCCTGGCATTGTCGGGCACGCCGTTTCGCTCCGACGATCACGCGATCCCGTTCGTGCGCTACGAGGGCGCCGAGGCCCAGCCGGACTTCTCCTACGGCTACGCCGACGCGCTGGCCGACGGCGGCGTGGTCCGCCCGGTCCGCTTCCCGCGCCTGGACGGGCGCATGGAGTGGCGTGATGCGACCGGCACGCGCTGGGCGGCGACGTTCAACGACCCGATCGCCCGCCAGCAGGCCAACCAGCGCCTGCGCACCGCGCTCAGCCCCGACGGCGAGTGGCTGCCGCGCGTGCTCGCCGCCGCCGATCAGCGCCTGCGGGCGGTGCGCCGCGAGCACCCGGGGGCCGCCGGGCTCGTCATCGCCGCCGACGTCGACCACGCGCACCGGTGCGCCGAGCTGCTGCGCGTCGAGTGCGGCCAGCACGCCGAGGTGGCCGTCAGCGACGACCCGCAGGCCAGCGCGCGGATCGCCGCCTTCGCCGAGGGCGAGGCGCCCTGGCTGGTCGCGGTGCGCATGGTGTCCGAGGGCGTGGACATCCCCCGCCTGCGCGTGGGCGTGTACGCCACGGCCACCACCACCGAGCTGTTCTTCCGGCAGGCGGTCGGGCGCCTGGTGCGTGCCCTGCCGGGGCTCGGCGAGCAGCCGGCGTGGCTGTTCGTGCCCGATGACCCGCGCCTGCGCGCGCACGCCGAGCAGATCGCGCAGGAGCGGCGCCACACCCTCGGCGACACCGCCGACGCGGCGGTCGTGGCCGACGAGGCCGCCGCGGCAGGCGAGGGGGGCACGCCGACCGAGGCCGCCGACGCTGCGGTCGACCTCGCCCACGGGGTCGCCGACGACGGGCAGCTGTCGCTGTTCGCGCCGCTGTCGGCGGTGGCGCTGGGCGACCCCGACGAGAGCGCGCCCACGACCGGCCCGCACGGCGCGGCATCGAACGGCTCGCCCGCCGGGTCGGGCGCCGACCCGGGTGCGGCCTCGCACGCGCGGGCCGAGCGTGCGGCGGCTGCCGACGCCGCCGGGGGCACCACCGAGGTCCAGCTGGCCGCACCGCCACCGCTGGAGGGGGCCGTCGCCGGTGGGGGCGCGGGCGCCGCGGGCGCCGCGCGCAGCCCAGCGGCGCACAAGCGCCGGCTGCGCACCGCGAACACCGAGCGGGTCCGCGCGATCGTGGCGCGCTCGGGGATGGGGCACGCCGCGGTCAACCGCGAGCTGAACCGCCAGGCGCGCATCACCACCGTCGCCGAGGCCACCGAGGCGCAGCTGCAGCGCCGCCTCGAGGTGGCCGAGGCGTGGCTCGATCGCCTCTGATCATCGCCGAGGCCGGTGCCGGATGGAGGCCGGTGCCGCTTGGCAGGCCGGCGCCGCTGCCGGGTGACCTACCGGCGCATCTGCTTGGGCACGCGCCCGCCCTTGGGCAGGGGGCCCTTGGGCATGGGCGGCTGGCTGGTGCCGATCGACTGCAGGCGGCGGGACAGGTCGCCGATCTGCTTGCGCTTGACCGCGCGGGGCAGCTTCTGCAGGTGGTCCTGCAGCTTGGTGAGCGGCACCTGGCCGGGACCGTGACCGACGTTGACCTCGTGCACGGGGGCGTCGGTGACGCGCTGGCACTTGCGCTTCTCCTGCTTGAGCAGCTGCGCGGTGCGCGAGGGGGCGCCCTCGCCGACGAGGACCACGCCTGGGCGCCCGACCACCCGGTGGACGAGGTCCTCCTTGCGGGTGACGGCCACGCCGGGCTCGACCATCCAGGCCCCGCGCATCTGCTCGAGCACCGCCGCAGCCGCGCCGGTGCGGCCCTCGATGGACGTCAGAGCGGCCCGCTGGGAGCGACGCCCGAAGATGGACACGAACACCAGCAGCGCGATCGGGACGCCCAGGGCGAGCCCGAACCCCCACCAGGCGGTGCCGGTGATGAGCAGGCCGAGCACGGACGCCAGCCCCACCACGGCCGCGAGCGTGACCAGCGGCACGGTGATGGCCACTGGCAGGAACCGCGGGTCCGTCTGCCGCGTGGTGCGGAACAGGATCCGGAACTGCCGCAGCCGCTCGCGGAACCCGACCTTCTGCTTGGAGTCCGCCATGGGCTGCATGCTAGGCCCCCGCGCTGGTGCGCGCCGACGCGTCGCAGCCTGCCTCAGGCTGCCAGCGGCGAGGCCTGGACGGGTCCGGTACGGTCGAGGCGTGCGCGGGCCGGCCCGCCGCCGCAGCCCGCCGGCAGGGAGACGAGGAGGGACCCGATGGCGAGGGTCTGGTGAGGGAGCACCGTCCGCAGCGCTCGCCGGCGGATGGCCGAGGCGGTGCCGCCACCCTGGCGCGCCGCCCCGAGGTGGTGTCCGACATCCCGGCGGCGGTCCTGCTGGTGGACCGCGAGACCGGCACCGTCGTGCACGCCTCCGACCAGGCGCGCGAGCTCGCTCCTGACATCGACCTGCCCGCCCCGGTCACCTCCTGGACGCATGCGGCGCACCTGTGCGACGAGCGGGGCATCCCGCTGGCCGAGGCCACCTCGCCGCTGCAGCGGGTGAGTGCCGGCGAGACGGTGCAGGGCGAGCCCGTCGTCAGCGCGCACCCCGACGCCCCGCCGCGCACCCTCGTGGCCACCGGGTTCCCCCTCGACGAGATCGACGAGCTCGCGGACCGGGCGCTGCTCGCGCTGTTCCCGCTCGACCTCGCCGGGGTCGAGCAGCTGCCCGACCCCACCGGCCTGGCATGGCTGCGCGAGCGCGCGGTCAGCGCCACCGACGTGTCGTTCACGATCTCGGACGCGCGCCAGCCCGACAGCCCGCTGGTGTGGGTCAACCCCGCGTTCACCCGCACCACCGGCTACGCGTTCGACGAGGCGGTGGGCCGCAACTGCCGGTTCCTGCAGGGGCCCGACACCGACCCGGAGGCGGTGGCGACCATCCGCCGCGCCACCGAGGCGGGCGAGGCCGTCAACGTCACGCTGCTGAACTACCGCCGCGACGGGACGGGCTTCTGGAACGAGCTGACGTTGACCCCGGTGTTCGAGGCCGACGGGACCCTCGCCCACTACATCGGCGTCCAGGCCGACGTCACCGACCGCGTGCGCGCCGAGCAGGAGCGCGAGCGTGCCTACGAGGCCGAGCGCACCGCGCGCGCCGAGGCCGACGACGCCCGCCAGAAGCTCCACCGCCTCGCCGAGGCGACCCAGCTCGTCTCCGACAGCCTCGACGTCGGGGTGGCCCTGCAGCGGCTGGCGGGCCTGTGCGTGCCTGACCTGGCGGACTGGTGTGTGGTCGACCTCGTCGAGTCCACCGAGCCCATGCGGGTGCGCCGCGTGGCCATGTCGCACGGCGAGGACGACACGTCCCTGGAGCTCGAGCGCCTGCTGCAGCAGCGCGCCGGCCAGCGCCACGGGCCGATCCAGCGCGTGCTCGAGCGGCCCGAGCCGCTGCTGCTGCGCGATCTGACGCCCGAGGAGATCGAGGCGCTGATCACCGGTGGCGACGCTGCCGAGCTGGCCGAGCGCCTCGGCGGCCACACCGCGCTGCTGGTGCCCCTGGAGGCGCGCCGCACCCTCATCGGGGTGCTGACCCTGGTGCTCGCCGATGCCGAGCGCGACCTCGGCGAGGACGACATCAACCTCGTCAGCGACCTGGCCGCACGAGCCGCGCTGGCGGTGGACAACGCGCGCCTGTACACCCGCGAGCACACCGTCGCCGAGACGCTGCAGCACAGCCTGCTGCCCGACCTGGCCACTGATGGCGTGCCCGGCGTGGACGTGTGCGCGCGCTATCACGCCTCCGGCTCGGGGCTGGAGGTCGGCGGCGACTGGTACGACCTGCTGGTGCTGCCCGACGGCGCCGTGGGCCTGTCCATCGGTGACGTGATGGGCCACGACCTGCGCGCGGCCACCGCGATGGGGCAGCTGCGCAGCCTGCTGCGCGCCCAGGCGTGGCAGCACCAGGACCCCGGCGAGGTGCTCACGCGCACCGACCGGCTCATGCAGGGCCTGGAGGTGGCCACGCTGGCCACCGCCTGGTTCGCGCGGCTCGAGGGCCTGCACGACGAGGGCCCGGCCACCCTGCGCTACGCCGACGCCGGCCACCTGCCGCCGGTGCTGCGCACCCCTGAGGGCACCACCAGCTTCCTCGAGGAGGCCAGCGCGGTGCTGCTGGGCTCGCCGCTGGACGCCGAGCGACCCGAGGCCACCGTCGATCTGCCCTCGGGAGCGCTGCTGCTGCTCTACACCGATGGCCTGATCGAGCGCCGCGGCGCCTCCCTGGCCGAGGGGCTCGACTGGCTGCGCGACGAGGTCGCCGGGCTGCCCGGCCAGCCCGGCTGCGAGGAGCTCACCTCCCACCTGCTGGCCACCGTCTCCGACGAGGCGCTGGTCGACGACGTGGCGCTGCTCGCGCTGCGGCTCCACTGAAGGGCAGCGCGGCGCCCGGCCCGTCAGCGCGCCTGGGATGCAGCCAGCGCCACCCGCCCCAGCACCGTCACCGCTCGCGCCTGCAGCTCCTCGGCGAGGGTCGGCTGCTCGCCCTCCAGCGCCTGGCCGGGCGTCAGCGGGAGGTGCGCGAAGCCCGCAGGGACAGCGTGCGCCTCCGCCCAGCCCAGCAGCCGGTAGGCCAGCGCGTTGCACACGAACGTCCCGGCCGACAGCGACGCCGCCGCCGGGACGCCGGCTGCGCGCAGGGCGTCCACCGACCGGTCCACGCCGAGGCGGTCGGCGCGGGCGGTGGGGCCCTCGGGCTCCAGCGGCGTGCCGGTCGGTGCATGGCCGAGCTCGTCGGGCTCCCGCGCGTGGGCGAGGTTGACCGCGAACCGCTCGGGCGTGACCGCGCGGCGCCCGGCGGCCTGGCCCAGTGCCACCACGGCGGTGACCGGCGCGCCCTCGGCCGCGGACTGCTCCAGGGCGGTGGCGAGCTCGTCCCAGGCGGCGTCGAAGCCCACGGTCAGCTCGAGGGCGCGCACGGCCAGCCCCTCGTCGGCGAGGTCGTGCGCCGCGGCGCGCGTCGCCTCGGCCGAGGGGTTGCGGTCCCGGCCGCCGAAGGGGGCGAAGCCGGTGAGCAGCAGCACGGGGTCCTCCCGGAGCCGAGGGCTGGCGCGCGGCGGCATCGGTGGCGCGCCGCGCACAGCGTGCCGCGCCTACACCGTCGGGTGCATCCAGTCGCGCGTCAGCGGCGCTGCCGGGCGGTCCCCGGCCAGCACCTGCACCACGCCGATGTGCCCCGCGGCGAACGAGGCCGCCGCGCCGCTCATGAACAGCCGCCACACGCGGTAGTCGGCCTCGCTGGTGGCGGCGATGGCCTGCTCGGCGCCGGCCTCGAGACGCGCCACCCACTGGCGCAGCGTGAGCGCGTAGTGGTGGCGCAGCTGGTGCACGTCCACCGCGGGCAGGCCGGCCTGCTCGACCGCCTGGAGCAGGCGCCAGGCCGGCACCAGCTCCCCGTCGGGGAACACGTGACGCTGGATGAAGGTGTGGTTGCGCAGCGGCCACGGCGGCGCCTCGCCCTGACGGGTGATGGCGTGGACCAGGGTGAGCCCGCCGGGAGCCAGCAGGCGGCGGGTCGTCTGGGCGTACTCGGTGAGCTGCGCGTCGCCGACGTGCTCGACCATGCCGATCGAGCAGACCGCATCGAAGGGCTCCTCGGTTGACAGCTCCCGGTAGTCGGCCAGGCGCACCTCGACGCGGTCGGACAGCCCGGCGCGCGCCAGCCGCTCGTTGGCGGCCTCGGCCTGGGTCTCCGACAGGGTGACGCCCACGCCGGTGGCGCCGTAGTGCTGGGCCGCCCACGCCAGCAGCGAGCCCCAGCCGCACCCGATGTCCAGCAGCCGCGAGCCCGGCCGCAGCCGCAGCTTGCGGCACACCATGTCGAGCTTGCGGCGCTGCGCGCGGTCCAGGTCGGTCGGTGCGGCCTCGGCGAAGTAGCCGCAGGAGTAGACCAGCTGCTCGTCGAGGAACGTCTCGTAGAACGCTTGCGGCAGGTCGTAGTGGAACGACACGGCCTCCCGGTCGCGCTCGCGCGTGTGGGCGCGCCCGCCCAGGCGTGCGCGCCGCTCCGACCCCAGGCGCGGTGGCCGCGGGCCGGCCAGCAGGTGCCGGGTGAGCGGGACGAGCGCCTCGGCATCGTCGAGGCTGGGCCGCAGCGCGCGGCTCGCGGCGATCGCGGCGACCGCGTCCCCGGCGATGTCGATGTCGCCGCGGGCGTAGGCCTCGCCCATCGTGAGGTCGGTCGGTGGGACGAGCATCGCCCGCAGCGACCACGGCCGGGGCAGCACCAGGCGCCAGGAGGCCTTGGCGGGCCCGAGGCGCACGCCGTCCCAGCGGTCGATGGGCAGGTCGAGGCCGGCGGTGCGCTGCGCCAGGGCCCGGAACGCGTCGACGGCCTGGCGGGCGTGGCGCTCGGCCTCACGTGCGGCCGCGTCAGCGGTGGTGGGCTCGGCGCTGGCGGTCTCGGCGCTGGCGCCCTCCGGTGGCGCGTCGAGGTCGCTGCGCGCCTCGTCGCGGCGCGTCGAGTCGGTGTCGGCGGTCCGCTGCAGCGCGGTCATCGGCGGCTCCCCTCCGTCGGCGGTGACCGGTGCTCACGTCTCCTCACTGCTCACCGTGTCCCACCCGTGCAGCGGGACAAACGACCGATGGTCCCCGCGTCGTGGGGCCGGGTCCCTGATCGGGCGCGGCGCTAGGACCTCGAGTCGCGCTTGCCGCCCGCCTCGGCCGCGTCCAGCATCCCCAGGGCCTCCTCCTCCTGGGCGTTGTGCAGCCCCATGATCGCGTGCAGCCCGTACAGCAGGCGGCGGAGCTCGGTGCGGTCGGCGTCGTCGGGTGGGCCCTCGCCGATCGCGTCCAGCGTGTGGCCCAGCAGCCGGACCAAGCGCACGATCTCCCGGTGGGTGTGGCGCAGCGGCGCGGTCGGGTCCTCGTCGCCGGCCGCCTCCGACAGCAGCGGGAAGACCGCGCGCTCCTCGTCGAGCTCGTGGGCCAGCAGCTCCTGCGACAGGAACGTGTGCAGCGACCGGAGCTCGGCGAGCAGCGTGTCGGGCTCGAGGCGGTCGACCGAGTCGGCCAGCGACCGCAGCCGGTCGATGCCCGCGGCGAGCTCGCCGTGCTCGGCGCGCAGGCCGGCGGCGCGCTCGGCCAGCTCGGGGCGGGCGGGCCCGTACTCCTTGGCGCGCAGCGCCCGCAGCGCGTTCGCGATCACCGCGAGGTCGATCACCTCCTGCAGCACCGCGCCGACCACCGGGGTGATGAACCCGAACGCGGCGAAGCCCATCGCCACGAACGACATGCCCATGCCCGCCGCCACCGACTGCCAGGCGATGCGCCGGGTGCGCTGGGCCACCGCGATGGTCTCCCGGAGCCGGTCGAGGCGGTCCACCACGAGGATGACGTCGCTGGCCTGCGACGAGGCGGTGGCCCCCTGGGCGCCCATGGCCACGCCGAGGTCGGCCTCGGCCAGCGCCGGCGCATCGTTGACGCCGTCGCCGACCATGAGCAGCCGCCCACGGCCCTCGCTGCGCAGCGCGCGGACGTCGGCGACCTTGTCGGCGGGGGAGCGCTCGGCCAGCACCCGGTCCACCCCGACGGCCTCGCCGACGAGCTCGCCGATGTCGCCGTGGTCGCCGGTGACCATCACGAAGCGCTGCACGCCGAGGGCGCGCAGGCCCCGCAGCGTGCGGGCCGCCTCGGGGCGCAGCGGATCGTCGAGCAGCAGCGCGCCGAGCAGTCGCCCGTCGGCGGCGACGAACACCGACGAGGTCCCCTCCACCGCGGTGCGGCGCGTCACCGCGCGGGCCTCGGCGGGCAGCGGCCCGTCATCGGCGGTCCAGGCGGCGCGTCCCACGCGGATGCGGCGGCCCGCCAGCGTGCCGGCGATGCCGCTGCCGGTCTCGGACTCGACGGCGTCGGGGAACGTCGGCGCGATGCCGCGCGTGCGCGCCGCGTCGACGATCGAGGCGGCGAACACGTGCGAGGACAGCTGGTCGACGCTGGCGGCGAGGTGCAGCACCTCGTCGGGGTCGGCGCCATCGAAGGTGATGACCTCCACCAGCCGCGGGCGCCCGGCGGTGAGCGTGCCGGTCTTGTCCAGCAGCACCGTGTCGACGTCGGCCAGCGCCTCCAGCGCGCCGCCGCCCTTGACCAGCACGCCGCGTCCGGCCAGGCGCGACACCCCCGAGGTGATCGCGATCGGGGCGGCGAGGATCATCGGGCAGGGGGTGGCCACGACCAGCACGGCCAGGCCGTTGACGGGGTCGCCCGACAGCAGCCAGGCGGCCAGCGCCACCACCACGGTGATGGGCAGGAACACCCCGGCCGCCCGGTCGGCGAGGCGCTCGAACGGCGCCTGCTCGGCCTGGGCGGCCTCGACCAGGCGCACCAGCCCGGTGTAGGTCGAGTCCTGCGCGGTGGCGGTGGCGCGCAGCGTGAACGGGCTGCCGGCGTTGGTGGCCCCCGACTGCACGCGCGTGCCGGGCGGGCGCTCCACCGGGCGCGACTCGCCGGTGAGGGTGCGCTCGTCGAGAGCGGCCTGACCCTCCAGCACGATCCCGTCGACGGGGACGAGCTCGCCGGGGCGCACCACGAGCTCGTCGCCGGGGGAGACCGCGTCGACGTCGATGTCCTCGATCGCGTCGCCGCGGCGGCGGTTGGCGCGCTGCGGGGCGCCCTCGACCAGCGCGGTGAGCTCGCGGCGCGCGCGGCTGGCGGCGTAGGACTCCAGGCCCTCCCCGCCGAGGTACATCAGCGCGACGATGACCCCGGCGACCCACTCGCCCAGCGCGATGGCGCCCAGCATCGCCAGCAGCGCGATCGCGTCGACGCCGGCCTCGCGGCGCGCCAGCGCCCGCACCGTCTCGATGGTCAGCGGGACGATCGCGCCGACGATCGCCACCAGCCAGAGGGCCACCGCGGCCTCGCGCTGGTCGGCCACCAGGTCGAGGACGAGGCCGATCGCCAGCGCCGCCGCGACCGCGCTGCCGGGACCCCAGACCTTCAGCCGGTCGGGGATGGCTGCGGCGACGCGCTGGGTGGGCCGCGCGGGCGCGTCGCTCGTCTGCGGGGTCGGCGCGCGCTGCTGGGTCATGGCGGCGCTGCTCCCACGGTCAGTCGGCGGCGTCGGCCTGGCGGGCGGCGAGCGCGCGGGCGGTGCCGGCGCGCTCCTCGCTGACCACCCGGCGGGCGGGGTCGGGCAGGTCGTCGTCGGCGAGCACCCCGTCGGCGATCTCCAGGGTGCGCTCGGTGATGACCGTGCTCGGGTACAGCTGGCGCGTCAGCGAGAGCGCCTCCTCGAGGTTGCGGTCGCGCCAGGCGGCGGCGACGGCCTCGGGGTAGCGCTCGGCGAAGGCGGCCAGCACCTCTTCCTGGCCGTAGCGCCAGAAGCCGGAGGCCATCGCCCGCAGGGTGGCAAGCGGCAGCTCGCGGTCGGTGAGCAGCGCCTGCCAGGCGTGCTCCTTCGAGCCGGCGCCCGGACGTGCGGCGCGGGCGGTGGCCGCCCGCCGCACGCCGAGGTCGGTGGGGTCGCGCTCGAGCTCGGCGGCCACGACCTCCTCGTCGGCTGCGCCGTCGGCGGACAGCCGCACGATCAGCGACCACCGCAGGTCCTGGTCGACGGCCAGGCCGGGCACCTCGGCCTCGCCGCGCAGCAGCCCGACGAGCCAGGCGCGGTGGTCCACGTCGGTGGCGGGCCCCACCTCGATGAGGTGCTGGACCCACGCGAGCTGGTGGTCGCCGCCGGGCGCGCACCCCTTCAGGGCGTGCTGGGCGGCGGCGAGCAGCCGCGCATGCGCGTCGGCGCGGCGCGTCGGCGCGCCGTAGCGGTCGGCGGCGGCCACCCCGCGGCGCTGCACCAGCTGCAGCGCGGTGAGGTCCGACAGCGCTGCGGCGTGGCGGGCGACCAGGTCGACCAGGTCGCCGGCGGGCAGCTCGGCGTCGCGCACCTGCTCCCACAGCGCGCCCCACGCCACGGCGCTGGCCACGGCGTCGTCGAGGTCGCCGAGGCGCTCGCCGAGCGCGGCGACCGTGCGCTCGTCCAGGCGCAGCTTGACGAAGGCGTCGTCGGTGTCGTTGGGCAGCACGATCGGGGCCTCGGGTGCGGGCCAGCCGGTGGCGGGCGCGCCGCGGGCGCTCGCGCCGGCGCCGAGCACCACCCCGGTGGGCTGGCCGGGCACGTCCACGGTGGCGTGCGCCAGGCGGGACAGCGGCTGGCCGGTGGGGCCGGCGTCGGCACCCGTCGCGGGCGAGGTCGCCGCCGCGCCCGCATCGCCGTAGGCGCCGACCGTCAGGCGGTGGCGGCGCGTGAGGTCGTCGCCGACCTCGGGTGGCAGCGGGGTGAGGCGCACGCCGCCGTCCTCGCGCTCGACGGTCAGCGTCTCCACCCCGGAGGTCTCCAGCCACTCCTGCGACCAGGCGGCCAGGTCGCGGCCGCTGGCCTCCTCCAGCGCGCCGAGGAAGTCGGCGAGCTCGGCGTTGCCGTACTCGTGGCGGGCGAAGTAGTCGCGGATGCCGGCGAAGAACCCCTCGTCGCCGACCCAGGCGACCAGCTGCTTGAGCACGCTGGCGCCCTTGGCGTAGGTGATCCCGTCGAAGTGGGTGCGGATCGCGTCGGTGTCGACGAGGTCGGCGGTGATCGGATGGGTCGAGGGCAGCTGGTCCTGCTCCAGCGCCCAGGCCTTGAGCTGTGCGGCGAACGCCGCCCACGCGTCGGTGAAGCGGGTCGCCTCGACCAGCGCGCGATGGCCCATGTAGGTGGCGAAGCTCTCGTTGAGCCACAGGTCGTCCCACCACCGCATGGTCACGAGGTTGCCGAACCACATGTGGGCCATCTCGTGGAGGATCGTCGAGGCGCGCGCCTGCCGGCGCGCGTCGGTGACCGCCGAGCGGAACACGTAGGCCTCGTTGTAGGTGACACAGCCCGGGTTCTCCATCGCCCCGAAGTTGAACTCGGGCACCAGCACCTGGTCGTAGCGCCCGAACGGGTAGGGGATGGCGAACACCGACTGGAAGTAGTCGAAGCCCTGGGCGGTGACGGTGAACAGCTCGTCGGCGTCGGCCTCCAGGTAGGGGAACAGGCTCGCGCGCGCCCACCAGCCCAGCTCGATGCCCTCGTGGGTGCGCTGCACGCCCTTGAACGGGCCGGCCACCAGCGCGGTCAGGTAGGTCGAGATCGGCAGCGTCGGCGGGAACGTCCAGCGGGTCGCCTCGGCGCCCGGCGCGGTGGTGACCTCGGCGCGGTCGGACTCCACGGTGTTGGACAGCACCACCCAGTCCGAGGGCGCGGTCACCGTCAGCGCGAACGGCGCCTTGAGATCGGGCTGGTCGAAGCAGGCGTAGACGCGGTGGGCGTCGAACGGCTCGAACTGGGTGTGCAGGTACACCGCACCGTCGACCGGGTCGGCGAAGCGGTGCAGGCCCACCCCGGTGCGCTCGTAGGCGCAGTCGGCCTCGACCAGCAGCTCGTTGTCGGCGGCCAGGCCCCGCAGGTGCAGGCGCCCCTCGGCGAGGTCGTCGGCGGGCAGCGGGGCGCCGTTGAGCTCGGCGCGGTGGACGCGCTCGGCGACGAGGTCGATGACGGTGTCCGCGCCCTGCGAGGCCGCGAACGTCACGCGGGTGGTCGACCGGAACGTGTGGGCGTCGCCGGTGAGGTCGAGGGCGACCGCGTAGGACACCTCGCGCACCGTCTCGGCGCGCTGGCGGGCCTCGTCGCGGGTCAGGACGGGCTCGGCGGGCACGGGCATGCTCCTGCTGCGAGGTGGTGAGATCGCAGCGAGCGTATCGCCGGCGGGGGAGCGCAGCCTGCGGCAGGAGAGCGCAGCGTGCCTCGCGTCGGGCCTGCGGTGAGTGCCAGGGAGAGCGCCACGGCGGCGGAGGGGCCCGGTGTGATGCCGGGACGACTGCGGGCGGGTCGTTGCACCCCGCCGGACCCCTCCGCGGGGTGAGCCGTGGGCCGGCGCGGTGACGTGCGGGCGGCGTCACCGACGCCTCACCCGCTCAGACGCCACGCCCCGCGCGGAGGTTCCATCCGATCTCGACGCTCTCGACGACCGCGACGATCGCACCCGGCGGGGTGCGCTGCGAGCGGAGGTGCGAGCCGGTCAGCGGCGGCGGGAGTCCACCTGGCGGTCGATCATCTCGTCGAGCTGGCGCCACATGTCCTCGCGCACCTCGTTGAGGGCGTCGCGCAGGTCGGGCTCGGTGGAGGTGGCCACCAGCGGCTCGGCGCGGCGCTTGGCGACGTCGAGCTCGAACACCATGCGCTGCTTGGGCGTCTCGCGGTCCTTGACCGACAGCGCCAGGGAGACCTGCCCGGCGTCCCACCGCTCCAGGCGACGGTCCAGCTTGCGCAGCAGGGAGACGATGCGCTCGTGCTCGTCCTCGCGGAAGCCGGCGCCCAGGCGCAGCTGGTCGACGGAGGCGGGCTCGCGCTGCGGGGTCTCGTCCGTGGACGTGTCGCTCATGGGGCCCTCACAGGGTCTCGGCTGGTCGGCTCTGCACCGAGCAACCGTGCCACACCGCGGGTGCGGCCACACCTGCGAAGGGCCCGACGCCGCCGGACCGCGCGGCCCCCGGCCCCGCTACTTCTTGGCCGGCTGGTAGTACGGGTTGGTGCCCGAGGCGTGGTCGGTGACGTCCTCGACCGAGGTGATCTGGGGCAGCACCTGCTTGAGGGACTGCTCGATGCCTTGCTTGAGGGTGACCGAGGCCATGCCGCAGCCCTGGCAGCCACCCGACAGCTGCACGTAGACGACCCCGCGCTCCTCGTCGACCGAGGCGAGGTCGGCGCGCCCGCCGTGCGAGGCGATCTGCGGGTTGATGTGGCCCTCGAGGAGCTGGCGGATGTGGTCGGCGAGGTCGCCCTCGGCCGTGGAGCCCTCCGGCAGCGTCATGCCCGCCACCGGGCTCGGCTTGTTGGGGTTCTCGATGAAGATCCCGCCGGACTCCAGGTCGCCGCGGCGGTCCAGCGTCGCCCCCGACAGCGGCTCGACGCTGTCCGCGGGGATGACCACCGGCAGGTCGTCGTGGTGCTGGACCACGGCGTCGCCGGGTGCCTTCTCGACCCGGTCGAGGTACATGCCGTAGGTGTACTCGCCGGCCTCGACGCCGGTGACCTCGAGCCACAGCGCGAGCGCCTCGGGCTCGGGGTCCCGGCTGCGGAACCACACGGCCTTCTCGCGGGCGGCGTCGGTGACGTGGATGACCTGTTGGCTCATGGCGCGGCAGCCTCCTGGCACGACCCCGGGGCGGGTCCGGTGTGGATGCGTCCCGACCGTTGCGTTGCGCCTACGGTAGCGTCACGTGGCGATGATGACCTCCACGCTCACCGACCAGGTCGGCGCCGCCGGCCCGGTCGACGCCGACGACGCTCCCGGCGATGTCCCCGCGGCCGAGGAGACCCGCCGCGGCGGCGATCGCGGCGGGCGCGTGCCGCGGCTGGTGCTGGTGCTGCCCGACACCACCTACCGGGCCCCCGACTTCCTGGAGGCGGCGCGTGCGGTGGGCGCCGAGGTCGTGGTGGCCACCAACGCCCAGCCCACCCTGCGCGACACGATGGGCTCGGCGGCGCTGACGATCCGCACCGACGAGCCCGAGCGCGCCGGCCGCGAGATCGCCGAGCACGCCCGCACCGGCTGGATCGACGGCGTGGTGGGCGTGGACGACCGCGGCGTGGAGGCCGCCGCGGTGGCCCAGGGCCTCCTCGGGCTGCCCCACAACCCGCTGGCGGCGGTGCGCCGGGCGGGGCGCAAGGACCGCCAACGTGAGGCGTTGGCCGCCGGTGGGGTCGCCCAGCCCGCGTTCGCGCTGGCCCGCCCCGGCGATGACGTCGCCGCGCTCGCCGCGGGCGTGGGGGTGCCGTGCGTGGTCAAGCCCACCACCCGCTCGGGCAGCCAGGGCGTGCTGCGGGCCGACACCCCCGAGCAGGCCGAGGCCGCCGCTGCGCGGGTGCGACGCATCCTGGCCGAGCACACCGCCGACGACCCCGACCAGCCGCTGCTGGTCGAGGCGTTCGCGCCCGGCGCCGAGGTCGCCGTCGAGGGGCTGCTGCGCGGCGGGCGCCTGGAGCTGCTGGCGGTGTTCGACAAGCCCGACCACCCCGACGGCCCCACCTTCGCCGAGACGATCTACGCCACGCCCACCCGGCTGCCCGACCCGGTGGTGGGGCGGCTGCGCCGGCAGATCGCCGCAGCGGCCGAGGCCCTCGGCCTGCGGGAGGGGCCCGTCCACGCCGAGGCGCGCGTCGCCGACGGGCACGTGACGGTGCTGGAGCTGGCCGCGCGCTCCATCGGCGGACTGTGCTCGCGGTCGTTGCGGTTCGGCGCCGGCGTGTCGCTGGAGGAGGTGATCGTGCGTCACGCGCTCGGGCTGCCAGCCGAGCCAGCGCGTCGCGAGCTCGCCGCCAGCGGCGTGCTGATGGTGCCGATCCCCGAGCGCGGGGTCCTCGAGGCCGTCGAGGGCGTGGAGGCCGCCCGCGCCCTGCCCGGCGTGGAGGGCGTCGAGCTCACCCTCACCCCCGGCCAGGAGACGCTGCCGGTGCCCGAGGGCGACCGCTACCTGGGGTTCGCCTTCGCCCGCGGCGCCACGCCGGAGGACGTGGCCGCCGCGCTGCGGGCGGTGCAGCGCACGCTGGTGGTGCGCCTGCGCTGACCGGCGCGGCAGCGCTGGCGGCGGGCGCGCTGCGGCGCGCGGCGGCGCTACAGCGGCGGGCGCGCTGCGGCGGGCGGCGGTACCGTCGAGGGTGATGCGCGTGCTGCTGGTCTCCGCCTACGAGCTCGGCCACCAGCCGGTCCACGTCGCCAGCCCCGCGGGGCGGCTGCGCGAGGCCGGCCACGAGGTCGACGCCCTCGACCTGGCCGTGCAGTCCTACGATCCCGAGCGCGTGGCCTGGGCGCAGGCCGTGGCCATCAGCGTGCCGATGCACACCGCGATGCGCCTGGGGATCGGCTTCGCCGAGCGCGTGCGCCGCGACCACCCCACCACGCCGATCTGCGCCTACGGGCTCTACGCGCCGGTGGGGGCCGAGCGCACCGTGGGCCCCACCTTCGACGCGGCCATCGCCGGGGAGTACGAGCACGGGCTGCGCGCCTGGGTCGACGCCGTGGCCACCGGCGCGACCACGGCCGAGGCGGCGCAGGCCGCTGGTCCGCTGATCCAGCGCGGCCGCGGCCGCGACCGGTTCGCCACCCCGGCCCGCGACCTGCTGCCCGGGCTGCTCGGCTACGCCCGCATGGAGCACGCCGGCGACCAGCACCTGTCGGCGGCGGTGGAGACCACCCACGGCTGCAAGCACCGGTGCAAGCACTGCCCGCTTCCCACCGTCTACGACGGGCAGTTCCGCGTGGTCGACCAGGAGTCGGTGCTGGCCGACGTCGACCAGCTCGTGGCCGCCGGCGCCCAGCACCTCACCTTCGCCGACGCCGACTTCCTCAACGGGCCGCGCCACGCCCTCGAGCTGACCCGCGCGATCCACGACCGCCACCCGCATCTGACCACCGATGCGACCGTGAAGGTCGAGCACATCCTCGCCCACCGCCACGTGTGGCCCCAGCTGGCCGCCTCGGGCATGACCTTCGTGATCAGCGCGGTCGAGAGCCTCGACGACCCGATCCTCGAGCTGCTCGACAAGGGCCACACCGCCCAGGAGGCCGGCGAGGCGGTGCACGTGCTGCGCGCCCACGGCATCGAGCCGCGCCCCACCTTCCTGCCGTTCACCCCGTGGTCGACCCCGCAGACGCTCAACCGCATCGTCGACTGGATCCTGGCCCACGACCTGGTCGGCAACGTCGACCCGGTGCAGCTGACGATCCGCCTGCTGGTGCCCGAGGGCTCGCTGCTGGCCGAGCACCCCGCCTTCACCCCGCACGTCACCGGCCACGACACCGACGCGCTGCAGCTGCGCTGGGCCCACCCCGACCCGGCCATGGACGCGCTGCAGGCCGAGCTCGAGACCTACGTGGCCGAGCGCGCCGACGCCGACGCCGACCCGACCGCCACGCTGGTCGAGGTGGCCCGCCGCATCCGCCGCGCCGCCGGACGCGCCGACGCCGACGAGGCCGCCGCCCAGGTCGAGGCGGGGGCGGTGACCGGTCGCCCCCGCATGACCGAGCCGTGGTTCTGTTGAAGTGAGCCCACCGGGGACCAGTTCGGTTCCCTCCGCGAGTGACCGGCCCCGCCGCCGGCGCTCCCGCCCGTGGGCGGAGCCCGCGCAGCCTGCGTCAGCCACCGAGGTGAGCCCTGCCATGGCCCATCGCGATGCGCAGCCCGAGCACGCCACGCGCCCGAAGCGCTCGGCCCACGCCGACGCGGTCGCCGGCGCGCTGCTGGGCACCGCGGTGGGCGACGCCTTCGGCGCCGCGGCCGAGGGCGCGCCCTCGACCACCATCGCCGCCGCGCAGCGCGCCCTCGAGCAGCGCCGCCAGCACGCGCCGCTGGCCTGGACCGACGACACCGAGCTCGCCTGGATCCTGGCCGAGACCCTGGCGCAGGGCGTGGCCACCGCCGGGCGCACCGCCCCCGACGCGCTGGACGAGGACGCGCTGGTGGGACGCATCGCCGCCCGGGCCGACCTGCGCCGCGGCTACGGCGGCGGGATGATCGCGCTGGTGCAGCGCTGGCGCGCCGGACAGCCCTGGCGCGAGGCGACCACCGCGGTGTTCCCCGATGGCTCGTTCGGCAACGGCGGAGCCATGCGCGTGGCGCCGCTCGGCGCGGCCTGCGCGTTCGACCCGGGGGCGGGCACCGAGCTCGCCCGCCGCCAGGCCGCCATCACCCACGCGCACCCGCTGGGCCAGGACGGGGCGGTGGTCCAGGCGCGGGCGGTGGGGCTGGCAACCGCCCGCGGGCGCTTCGGCCGCGACGAGCTGGCGGCCCTGGTCGAGGTGCCCGCCACTGCCGAGCTGCACGCCGCGCTGGCCGACGCGCTGCGGCTGGCCGACCAGGTCCACGGCGAGGCCGACGACGCGGTCCTGGCCGAGGCGGTGGCGCGCCTGGGCGCCGAGGTCGTCGCCTGGCGCTCGGTGCCGCTGGCGCTGTGGATCGCCGCGGTCACCGGGTCGGTGCCACGCGCGGTGACCCTGGCGGTGGCCGCCGGCGGCGACGCCGACACGATCGGGGCGATGGCCGCGGCGGTGCGCGGCGCCGCTGACGGTGCCAGCGCGATCCCGCAGGAGTGGATCGACGCCGTGGAGGACGGCCCGCACCTGGCCGGTCATGCCCGCGAGCTCGCCGATGCCCTGACCGGGTGAGCCGTCCGGGGGCGCCCGGCGTGGACGCCCGCGCCGCGCCCGGCGCCTGCGGCGCGACCGTGCCATCATCGCCTCGTGAGGGGCACCGCCTCGGAGCGGCACCGCCTCGGAGCGGCCCCGCCGCCTGGGAGCGGCACCGCCGCCTGGAAGAGGCACCGCCGACGAACAGGAGCCGCTGTGAGCACCGATCGCCTGCCCACCAGCGAGGAGGAGTGGCGCGAGCGCCTCGGCCTGCAGCAGTACCAGGTGCTGCGCCTGGGCGGCACCGAGCCCGCCTTCACCGGCGCGTACTGGGACGCCAAGGACCCTGGGCTGTACCGGTGCGGCGGCTGTGCCAGCGAGCTGTTCCGCTCCGAGACCAAGTACGACTCGGGCACCGGCTGGCCGAGCTTCACCGAGCCGATCCGCCCCGACGCCGTCACCTACCACCGCGACGCGAGCGCGGGGATGGTGCGCACCGAGGTGCGCTGCGCCACCTGCGACGGCCACCTCGGCCACGTGTTCCCCGACGGGCCCGGCCCCGACGGGCAGCGGTTCTGCATGAACTCAGCGGCGCTGGAGCTCGAGCCCGAGCAGGGCTGACGCGCACCCGACCGCGCCACCGCCATGTCACGCCGGGTGGCACACTCCACGGCACATCCGGCATCAATCGGGTGGCCGCGGCGGCGCGCGCAGGTGGGTGAGCGCGCCGGCGCGCCCCTGTGACGAGGAGGCGGTCATGGCTCTCAACCGTGCGCGTCGCAAGACCTACAAGGCGGCCCGCGTGATGGGCGACGCCAACGCGATCTCCCGTGGCCCCGGCGCGGTGGGCCGGCGCGTGGTGCGCCGCCAGGCCTACCGCGGGGTGTTCGGCTGGCTGTCGCGCCTACTGCGGCGCCTCTGACGCCGCGGCCCAG
>Ga0207421_10002089_pt1 | contig 25150 bp, 22 predicted proteins | sample SodLakKL_010_SED_4_FD_187542 | JGI IMG/M metagenome (GOLD analysis project Ga0207421, IMG submission 187542) | Alkaline sediment microbial communities from Lake Tanatar, Kulunda Steppe, Russia - 8KL_010_SED (SPAdes) (version 2) | ecosystem: Environmental > Aquatic > Non-marine Saline and... | reverse complement strand
GGTTGAATGTGGCAAAATAATTTAAACCGACAATTATGAATCTAAAGATCCCCTCACCCAAAGAGATCGAGTCGGCACACGAAAGGATTAGACCTTACATTCACCGCACACCTGTTATGACTTCTTCAGCTATTAATGAGATAACAGGGGCCGATCTTCATTTCAAATGCGAAAATTTTCAAAAAGCAGGTGCTTTTAAGGCACGCGGCACAACCAATGCGGTCTTTTCACTTAGTGAAGAAGAGGCCGTTAAAGGTGTGGCCACCCACTCATCAGGCAATCATGCCGCCGCATTGTCTCTTACAGCCCGAAAAAGAGGGATAAAAGCTTATATAACAATGCCCCGTACAGCGCCAGATATCAAAAAAAAGGCCGTGGAAGGCTATGGCGGTGTAATCAGTTTTTGCGAGCCTACAGTAGAATCACGTGAAGAAACCTGCAGAGAGGTCATTGAAAAAACAGGGGCCACTTTTATTCACTCCTACAGTAATTCTCAAATCATTTCAGGTCACGGCACTGCGGCAAAAGAGCTCATGGAACAGATCAGCAAACTTGATGCAATTGTAACATGTGTAGGGGGCGGCGGCTTGCTCAGCGGGATATCAATTTGGGCAAAATATGAAAATCCCGGCATAAAAGTCATTGGAGGATGCCCTGAAAATGCCGACAATTCATACCGTTCATTTATATCAGGTAAGCTTCAGTCGCATAAAACGCCCAACACAATTGCAGACGGACTGAAAATGCCGCTAAGTGAACTTACATTCAAAATAATTCAAAAATATGTCGATGACATAGTTAGCGTTAGCGAAGAGGATATAGTTGAAGCAATGCGACTTATTTGGGAGCGCATGAAGATAATCATCGAACCTTCTTCTGCCGTTGCCCTGGCAACGGTCTTTAAAAAAAGTGACATTTTAAAAAACAGAAAAGTTGGCGTGATACTCTCCGGAGGGAATGTGGATCTGAAAAACCTCCCTTTTTAGATTTCAATCCGCTGCAAGTCAAAAAGTGTGCAAAATGTTATACTTTTCCATTCTGCAGGACAGAGACCATACGGTTTAACCCTTCGGCCAGCAGACTGCGCGGACAGGCGATATTCATACGAAAAAAGCCGTCGCTTTTTTCACCAAACTCCTTACCTTCATAAAGGGCTATACCCGCCTTGTAAACCATTAAATCTTTTATCTCCCCCGAACTCATACCCAGTCCCTTCATATTGATCCACACAAGAAATGTTCCGTCAGGTCTGATAACATTGACCTCAGGCAAATGCTGCCCGAGATAAGAGGCAAGATATTCTGCGTTCCCCTCCAAATAAGCTATCAGCTGATCAAGCCATTCCCGGCAACCGGAATAGGCAGCCTCAATCGCCACCTCACTCAGAGTGTTTTCAAGATTGATTTGAGCTATGTCTCTTATATTTTCAAACCTCTCCCTTATCTGCCTGTTGGGAATAACAAGTGAAGCCTGCTGCAGTCCGGATATATTGAATGTCTTGCCTGCAGAAAAACAGGTAACAGAATTCATCGCTATCTCATCTGAAAGCGATCCCAACGGTATGTGCCTGTGACCATTAAAAACCAGATCGGCGTGTATTTCATCTGAGATGATCCTTATATTGTTCCTTAAACAAATGCCGGCCAGCTCATTCAGCTCTTCCCTGCTCCACACACGACCTGTCGGGTTATGCGGACTGCAAAGTATCAGCAGTCTTGTTGCGGGGGTTATCTTGTTGCGCAAATCCTCAAAATCGAAAGTATAACGGTTGTCTTGAAACTTCAGCTCATTTCTTACCAGTATGCGCTCATTGCCTGACACCAGATTTATTAACGGTTTGTAGGCAGGAGTTTGCAGGATAATCTCATCGCCCGGCTCTGAAAGAACGTTCAAAAGTAAGTTAATACCCTGTATCACACCGGGCGGGCAAAAAGTAAGCCACTCTCTTTTTATGTCCCAGTTATGTCTTACGGACAACCAGTTTATAATGGCCCGGAGATATGACTCTCTCCTCACAGAATAACCAAATACAGGATGTTCAAGCCTTTTTCTAATTGCATCGATCACCGGAGGTGGAGTTGCAAAATCCATATCAGCAACCCAGAAAGGCAGCAAATCATCTCTGCCGAACTTCTCTTTGTTAGCAGTCCATTTATATGAACCGCTTCTTTTTCTGTCAATTACCTTATCAAAATCATACTGCATAATTCACTTCTCCCTGTTTTGAGAACCGGAAAGTATTTTTAAACTATCAGATACAAAATAATTGTCACCCCGCCCACCAGAAGGGCATAAGGAAGCTGGGTTATAACATGATCCATATGATCGCTCCCTGCCCCGGCTGAAGACAATACGCTGGTATCAGAAACCGGCGATGAATGGTCACCAAAAATGCCGCCTCCACCGACAGCCCCGACACATTTATATACAAGCGGATCAATCACCCCGCCTGTAAATGTGTAGGCAATCGGAACAGCCAGGGGAATCATTATGGCAAAAGCCCCCCATGATGAGCCTGTTGAAAAAGATATTAAAGCAGTAAAGAAAAAAGTTGCTGCTACAAGGAGGCCCGGTGTAAGCCACTCTTCAGATATATCTGATATAAACACCGCTGTTCCCAGAGCCAAAGTGACCTCATTCAGGCAATAAGCCAGCGCTATTATAACTACTGCCGGCATCACATTTTTCAACCCCCTGTAGATAAGGCTCATAAGCTCGCCGATGCTGTGCAGGCGCTTTGTGATGAACATCAGCAAAGACATGTAAATAACAGCGGCCATGAATGCTTCTGCTATTCTGACACTTCCAAGGAAAATAATCGTTGATGTGGCAATACCTACTATTACAATCAAAGGTACAACCAGGTCGGTAAGCAGGTTAACCGGTTTACCGGTCTCAGCTTTTACACTTTCCGATTCCATTGTGACAAGCGGGACACCTCCGTCCCTTATCACCTTCCCTGTCTCACGCGACCTCCTCTCGGCTTTTCTCATTGGGCCATAATCAGGTATGATTTTAAGAGCAATACCAAGAGCAAAAAAAATCAAAATTATTGAATAGAAGTTATAAGGTATTGAGTTAAGAAAAATGGAAAAAGCAGTCGCGGGATCTCCTCCGGGACCGCCCTGTTCAGCTGTCAACCCCGCTATATAAGCACCCCAGGCAGAAAAGGGAAATATCACACACACTGCCGCAGTGGTCGAATCGAGTAAAAAAGCCAGCTTCTCCCGAGAGATACGCACCTTGTCCGTTAAAGGGCGCATAACCATCCCGCTCATAAGTGGACTGAAGTAATCATCAATAATAAAAAGTCCCATCAGCCATGCCGAGAAGCTGACGCCTTTCTCGGATTTAAACTTCCCTGAGACCCTTCTTGTAAATTCTGAAAAAACACCGGCAAACTTGTAAAACTCAAAGACAATACCTATAGAAAATATAATAAGGCATATCCATATAAACTCCCCGTCGCCTAAAGCATCCTGCGCAAGCTGATTAAAACCGGTAGCGGGATCGAAACCCGCCATTACCACACCTATAAGGCAACCTATCAAAAGGGCGAATGTTGCGGATTTAGTTCTGTAGGCAATTATCAATGCAAATGCCAGGGGGAGTAGTGACCAGATACCAAGTGTATAATCATTTTCCATCCTTCAAATATAATAAACCCGTCCAAATTTCAAACAATATCAACTCCGGGGGATTAATTCAGGTTGATTTTGAAATTTGGGGCGGGTTTAGCCATTTCAAAAATGCAGGACAGCTCTTAAACCGCATTTGAAAATTCTGAGGTGGTGTGAAATTCAACTTCCGGGTGCGCCTCCTTCACTATCTTAAGCATCCACTCACTCTCGGCAAGGTACACGGGAATATCAGACTTATCAAATGCTATGGTACTTTCACGTCTTTTTATTATCTCATCCAGCTTTTGCTTGTTGGATGAAGTCAGCCAGCAGGCCTTCACATAAGGCAATGTTTTAAAATCACACCTGGCGCCGTATTCATGTTCCAGCCTGAATTTGATAACATCGAACTGGAGCTCGCCTACGGTGCCTATTATTTTTTTGTTGCCTTGTTGCTGTGTGAACAACTGTGCCAAACCTTCATCGGTAAGCTGTCTGACTCCTTTTTCAAGCTGCTTGGTTTTCAGCGGGTCTTTATTTATAACTTCTTTCAATATCTCCGGTGAAAAGCTTGGAATACCGGTAAATTGAATCTCTTTGCCTTCTGTGAGGGTATCGCCTATTTTCAGGGTGCCATTATCGTACAAACCAATAACATCACCGGGGAACGCTTCCTCCACGGTACTTTTGCTGTTGCCCATGAATGAGGCGGGGGCAGAAAACCTGATTTTTTTGCTCATCCTGGTATGGTAATACATTTTGTTCCTTTCAAACTTTCCGGAACAAACCCTTAAGAAAGCCATCCTGTTGCGGTGGTTCGGGTTAAGGTTGGCATGTATTTTAAACACAAAACCGCTGAATTCCGGGTCACCAGGCCTGACAAGTCCGTTATTGGTTTTTGTTTCCGAGGGATAAGGCGCTATATTTATAAAAGTCTCAAACAATTCAGGAATTCCGAAGTTGTTAAGAGCACTTCCAAAAAATACAGGAGCAAGATAACCTTCGCGGTAAAGATCTTTATTGAACGGCTCAAAAAGGTCTTTGGCAAGAGCAACCTCTTCCCAAAGTTTGGAAAGATTATCCTCTCCCACTATACTTTTCAGCCTCTGATCTTCTTTACTGGCAGTATCCAATATCGCCTCAGAGAGACCGGTTTTATTAGGCCGGTAAAGCTGAATATTCCCAGCCTCCAAATTATAGACACCCTTAAACCTGTCGCCACTTCCGACAGGCCATGTAAAAGGACAGGCGGCTATTTTAAGCTCATCCTCCAGCTCTTCCAGAAGATCTAAAGGATCTTTCCCTACCCTGTCCATTTTGTTTATAAATATCATAACCGGCGTCGCCCTCATGCGGCAAACTTCCATAAGTTTGCGGGTTTGCTCCTCCACTCCTTTGGCGCTGTCAACCACCAGTATAACACTGTCGACTGCCGTTAGGGTACGGTATGTGTCTTCTGCAAAATCCTTATGACCGGGAGTGTCCAGTATGTTTATCATAACTCCCTTATAATCAAGTGTCATAACAGATGTTGCAACTGAAATGCCTCTTTGTTTTTCTATTTCAATAAAATCGGAAGTGGCCGTTTTCCTTATCTTGTTGTTCTTTACAGCACCGGCCACCTGTATTGCCCCTCCAAGGAGCAGGAATTTCTCGGTAAGAGTGGTTTTCCCCGCATCCGGATGTGAAATGATCGCAAAGGTTCTTCTACGGTTTATTTCTTTTTTAATATCCATAATATCAACTTTCACTGCTCTTAAAAACAATATCACTTTTGCGACACTTTTAAAGTGTACCTTAAACATCAGCAATAATTTTATTAAGAATTGGCGGCAAAATGCTATAACGAGAGGAATATTTTCCCCGCTACACGGATGGGAAAAATCACGGTGGAGTAATTTCGCAGTATTTCGAAATATTTGCCTGCATTTTGCGGTGCAAAAATAACAAAAATTTTAATCCAAAACACAAAACAACCGGCAACAATTGGATTAGAGGACTGGTTTATGCATGCTCCCTTCCCTTCCCGGAATCTGTAACACTTATCAATTCCCTCGGAAAGGGGTTGAAAATTGATTGAGCTCTCAAATACTCCTGTGCGAATCTTACAACCCAAACCTCAATTATTGATACCAGAACAGACAGGGGCAACATTTTGTTCCTGTACTTCTCGATCCTTTCAAGTAAAAAATCTTTTTCCCCTTTAGTAACCTTTTCGGAGAAAAACCCCATCAGGTGCATTATAACATTTATATTGGCGGTAACCCTTCTTGTCCTGTTCAATGCCAGCTGGAGCTCTTTACCGTATTCCTCAAAAACAGCTTCAGCTTTTTCTTTGTTTCTGTTAGCAGCAATATTGCCAAGTTTTTTTAAATGGCTGCTGCTGTAGGACATTATTAAAAATTTATTATTTGTGTGAAACTCAACAAGATCCCTCATTCTTTTTCCCTTGCTGATCTCCCGAAATTCAGACATCATAAATATTTTTGTGTAAAAATCTTCACGTATATTAAAATTTGTAAGCCTGCCTTCAGTTTCAATAATTTTCCCTTTAAACTTATTCTCTATCACCTGAGTAAAAAAACCCGAGCTGTTCTTTCTCATAGGCGGGCCTTTGGAAATTGTTTTATAAACTTTGGCATCCTTATATCCGCAGGAAGGAGAAGATCTCTTCATCAAAAAAGCATCAATCTCCTCCATTTTTATCGAATCCAGATAATATTCAGCAAAGCTTCTCATTTTTTTTGAATAGTTCTTCCCTGTTCCGGTTTCAACCAAATTTAAGTTCTCATCCTCATCCTCCACTATTCTGACGGCAGTCCTCGGCACCCCCAGTCCTATCTCAACCTCCGGGCAAACCGGAATGAAATCCACATATTTTTTCAGGTCAGCAACTGCAATACTGTGTATAAGATCTCCATTATACCTGCAATTACAAAACTCAATACATTTACTTATCAGAATTTGCGGTCTTGAAAAATCCTTCATTTTCATTTCTCCTTTAAAAAAATATCAAAAATTTTTATTAAAAATAACAACCTCAAAAAAAATTTAAATAAACTGACTTTTTCTGTTATCAAAAATACCAAAAAAAACTTAGCTTCTTTTTTTAAGAGATCAAATTTGGTTTTATCCCCTAAAAATATAACTTTTGGTTGTATCAACCCAAACTTTGCGCATCCGGGAAATGTACTTTTTAATAAATGAACAAAAGGGTGTTGCAGGAAAATTACTTCTCTTTTGAACATTCTCAGGAGTCATATGTTTAAAATTACAGGAATTGATGATATATATTATTCACCTGAGAGATCAAAATATATGGATGCAGAGATCCTGACAGTACTTGTTATTCTGCTGCTTACGGTCATACTTCTCATTTTTGAATTGCTGCGTATTGATGTGGTTGCTATCCTTTGTATGCTGGCCCTTGCCTGGTCAGGCACACTTGAGCCTTTAGAAGCTCTTTCAGGTTTTTCAAGCAATGCTGTTATTGCCATGTTAGGAGTAATGATAATGGGGCGGGGAATTGCCCGCACCGGGATAATGGATCGTTTTTCAGAATTTGTCGTCAGGAAAGCCGGTGAAAGCAAAAAGAAGATCATTGGGGTTATGTCTGTTCCGGTGGGGATAATGTCAGGTTTTATTCAAAATATTGGCGCAGCCACCCTGTTTTTACCCGGCATGCTTGATATTTCAAGGCGTTCGAAAATCCCTGCATCAGATCTGATCATGCCAATAGGCTTTGCTGCCATACTGGGAGGCACCCTGAGCATGGTGGGAAGCGGACCGCTTATCCTGGTAAACGACCTGCTGCGTAATGCCGGGCTTGAACCCTACGGGCTTTTCAGTGTAACACCTGTGGGACTGCTTTTGCTTTTATCCGGCATAGTTTTTTTCTTCCTTTTCGGGAAAAAAGTGCTGCCCCGAAGCCGGAGCACAGAAGACCCCCTCAGTGAGCAGGAAAAACTCATTAAAGCCCTGGCTCTACCCTGCACAATATTACATTACAATATTCCCGGTGACTCCCCCCTTTCAGGGAAAACACCTGAGGAAGCGGGTCTCTGGGAAAAATACCATATCAATGTTCTTGCCCTTACCCATGAAAAAGAGGTGAAATATGCCCCCTGGCGGGGAACCCGTTTTCAAACAGGACAAGTACTTGCCCTGCTGGGAAGGGAAGAGAAAATCATCTCTTTTGCTTCAGAAAATAAATTAAAAAAAGTAACTGAAGCCGAGCACTTTGCGAGTCTGCACGACACTGATAAGTCCGGTTTTGCAGAGATTATAGTACCTCCCCGCTCAGAAATCGCGGGAAAGAGCATAAGAGACTTCTCGTTTCGCAAACGCTTTGCAGTGGAACCAGTGATACTTTTCAGCAAAGGCGAAGAGATCCGGGGAGACTTCTCTGACCAGGAGATCAGACCTGGTGATACCATAGTAGTCTACGGGCTTTGGGAAAACATCGCCGGTATTAAAGAGGAACCCGGTTTTGTGGTCGTCACTCCCTTCAGTGCCGAAAAGAAGTATCGCTCGAAAGCGTGGACCGCCCTGGGGTGCTTTGTGTTTGCCATAGTACTTGCACTGGCAGGCTTCCCGCTTTCCATTGCCTTTTTTACCGGTTCCATTGCTATGGTCCTGCTGGGGGTGCTCTCAATAGAACAAGCCTACCAGGCTGTCGAGTGGAAGGTGGTGTTTTTGATAGCAGGTCTTATCCCCCTTGGAATAGCCATGGAGAAATCGGGCACGGCAGACTTCCTGGGGGAACAGGTAATGAATCTGGTGGTTGGCCATCACCCGATTTTTCTTGTGATAACCGTGGCTTTACTAACCACTGTCTTCTCACTGTTTATGTCGAATGTGGGTGCAATTGTGGTACTTGCCCCTCTGATAATCAGCATGGCAACCATGGGTGAAATCGACCCCCGGCCCCTTACCCTAATGGCAGCTGTTTCCTCAGCCAATTCATTCATACTGCCGACCCACCAGGTCAATGCCCTGCTGATGAGCTCCGGAGGGTACAGGAATGCTGACTACCTGCGTGCCGGTAGTGGTATGACACTGGTTTTCCTGGTAATTGTAGTAACTTTTTTCTATCTGTTTATGATATAGAAACTATATATTTAATTTAATAATTATCAACTAAAAAATACATTATGTTAGTTAAACAGTTTTTTACCAAAAAGATTGCTCACAGCTCATATATACTTGCAGGTGATGATGTATGTGCTGTGATCGATCCGCAAAGAGACACAGACATTTACATAAAAGAAGCGCGGGAGATGGGTTTAGACATTATCCATATTTTTCAGACTCACTTGCATGCCGACTTTATTTCCGGGCATATGGACCTGGCAAAAAAAACAAATGCAAAAATTTACGCTCCCAAATCAGCCAACTGCACCTTCGACCATGTACCTCTTGCCGAAGGGGATACCGTGAATATCGAAGACATGGAGATCAGCGTACTGGAAACTCCCGGTCACACGCCCGAACATTTATGCTACGTAGTTGCCGATAAGAGCCGCAGCGGCAGTCCCGTCGGCGTTTTTACAGGTGACACGCTCTTTGTCGGTGATGTGGGTCGCCCGGATCTGTTTCCAAATATGGCCGAAGAGCTGGCCGGGAAGCTATACGACAGTCTGCATGAAAAAGTGCTGAAGCTGCCTGATTACACAGAGGTGTATCCTGCACACGGTGCCGGTTCGCTCTGCGGAAGGGCCATGGGTGCCAAAAGAAGCAGCACCGTTGGCTACGAACGTAATTACAACCCGGCACTGCAGATAAAATACAAATCCGAATTCATCAAGTCACTCACTGAAAATATGCCTCCTGCACCTGACCATTTCGGACGTTGCACCGACATAAACCGCCAGGGCCCGGCAAGGATTGATGAGCTGCCGGTTATGCAGGAGCTAAATGCCAAAGATTTCTACAAACTAATGTATGACAACAACTACCAGGTGCTGGACACACGTAGTTACATGGCTTATGGGGGACAGCACTTAAAAGGAGCATGGCACCTCGATCTCAACGGCAATTTCCCTACCTTTGCAGGCTGGGTGCTGCCCCCAGATAAAAAAATCCTTTTAGTGGCCGAAGATTACAAAAAGGCAGTTGATGCGGCCATATGGGCACGGCGCGTTGGGGTTGACAACATAGTAGGATACCTCGACGGGGGGATGGTAAGCTGGGCCGTTTCAGGCTTACCCGCCAGCCATATCACACAAATCTCAGCAGCCGGACTGCACGATATGGTCACAGGAAACGAAGACTTTGTCATGCTCGATGTACGTGCCCCAACTGAATTTGAGAACAATCATATCCGGGGTGCCATAAACATACCCGTGGCAGACCTCAGAGAGCGATACAATGAACTGAACCGTGAGAAGCCCACAGTGGTAGCCTGCAGCTCAGGAAACCGCTCCAGCCTTGGAACTAGCATTCTTGAACAGCATGGATTCACTAAACTTTTCAACCTGGCAGGAGGAATGACAGGATACAGTTCGGCAGGACACAGCAAGGAATGCAACATATGTAGCAATCCCCACGGCGCAAGGTTCTTCAAAAAGGTCACCAAGGTAAATAAACACTGGGATTCGGAAAACCAATAAAACGAACAATATGGAAATCATTACACAAGTAAACTGGTCACCCTATGCTGCCGGCATTGGCATAGGTATACTAACCTGGTTCACCTTCCTCATTTCGGGGAAGCCTTTTGCTTGTTCCACTTCCTTTTCCCGCAGCAGCGGAATGATAGAAAAGTTAATACGTGGCAGCAAGGTTGAAAAAAAGGCCTATTACCAGAAAACCAAACCCCGTATAGACTGGCAGTGGATGCTGGTACTCGGAATAGTAATAGGGGCATTTATCTCGGCAATTATCTCAGGTGACCTCCGGGGGCAATGGATACCGGTACTATGGGCCTCCGCCTTTGGCGATAATATCATTGTCCGGCTGGTGGTAGCCTTTATAGGAGGGATTTTTATAGGCTTCGGCGCCCGATGGGCGGGCGGCTGCACCAGCGGCCATGGTATAAGCGGCACCCTCCAGTTGGCCGTCTCAAGCTGGATAGCGGCAATATGCTTCTTCATTGGCGGTATTATCACCGCCTGGTTTCTGTTTAACATTATAGCATAGGAGGCAATCATGACAAAGAAAACAGTTTTTGCTAAAGCAGGCGATAAAGCCCCTCTTGCATGGGGTCTGGGCTTCGGAATATTATTCGGATTCCTGCTTCATAAAGGAGGTGTTACCAAATACGATGTAATAGTCTCACAACTGCTTCTTACCGACTTTACTGTGGTGAAGGTGATGCTGTCAGCAGTTGTTACGGGCATGCTCGGGATTTACCTGATGAAAAGCCTTGGCTGGGTGAAGCTTTCGCCCAAGTCAGGCTCTGTTGGAATAAACGTGATCGGCGGTCTTATTTTCGGGGTCGGTTTTGCTTTGCTTGGCTATTGTCCGGGCACCATTGCAGGGGCCATAGGGAACGGCTTCCTGGATGCCCTTGTCGGAGGTCTGGCAGGCATATTGGCTGGAGCAGGCATTTATGCTGCAATATATACCAAAGTTAAAGACAGAATACTTAAGAAAGGTGATTTCGGAAACATAACCTTTCCCGAATTATTCAGGGTTAACGACTGGGCAGTTGTGATCCCCGCGGCCGCCGTCATTTTGCTGTTACTGATCTGGATCGAACGCGCAGGCCTTTAACAATACAATCATTAGCAAGGGGGCTATATGATAAATGGCAGCCGGTTGAGGGTTTTTGGTGCTATTTATTCGGCATAAAGAGCATCTTTTGCAGTATAATGAATATTGTACCCGTAACGGGAAAGTATATTTATGCAATTATCTTTTAGCTCCTCAGTATGGAAAGTGATCAAAAGTTTCGGTTTATATTTTGAAATACAATTCATCCCGCCAATCAATATTGATTGTTCGGCACCTTCTGCATTAATTTTAATAAAATCAGGAGGCTTTATATCCCCATTATTCAATAAATTATCAAGAGTATTGACACTGACCTTAAGTTTCCCTTCAGGGGATAAATGACCAGTTGCACTGCCCTGCGTATTATCAAAAAATTCTTCACTTATACTGTCGGAAATACAGGTTTTGAATACCTTAATATTTTCACAGTTGTTTATTTTTATATGCTTCCTAAGAAACAAAAGATTCATCGGCAATGGCTCGAAAGAATAAACCCTTCCCTGTTTGCCGACAATATCGGAACACAAAACTGAAAAATACCCCACGTGTGCGCCTATATCATATACAGTCTCTCCCTTTTTAACATTTTCAGTTAACACATCGGTATCTCTTTTCACATATTTCCCCTTAATAAACTTTATACTGGTAGCCAAAGACCATTTTTTCCCCTTCAATGGTCCATCCTGAACCGGCAAAGTAACTCCTGAAAACAAAACCTTAAAAGCATGCTTTAACTTCATTCGTATATTATTTTGTGTGAACACCTAAAATTTCTTTAAAATCTGGACCACATGGGCGTTCTTCCGTATATTATTTTGTTAAAGTTTTATATTATTTATTGGGCTAAAACTCATGGGGGCATTTTGAAAATGCCCTCACCGGCCGGATTTAATGGCTCTTTAACCTTATCCCGGGAAAGAGTTTTTATTCAATCAATTCCAAGAGTATTTCTTCGATATTATCTGCAGCAGGATTGGGTGCGTTGGCATCTATCAACTCACCCTCTCTATTTAAGGTAATATATTTGGGTACCCTTATTTCTTCCTCTTCAATTTCCTCATACAAACGTTCCGTCATTTCGGCGTTTAAAAGATAATGATACCCCTCAAGCTGTTCATCCTGGATCATCTCTTTCCACCCCTCCTGATTTGATTGTATGCAAACAAAAACAAAGCCGAGTTCTTGCTGTTCAAATTTTTCAAAAAGCTCGCGGGTATGCTGAAAATGATCTTTGCAAATACCGCACCAGGTTCCCCAGATAGTAATATAAAGGGGCTTCCCGGAATGAAATCCGGCCAGTTCGGAAATTACAGGAGCCTCACCAAAATTGACTTCATCTATTTCAATCTCCTCTTTATAAGAGATGTACGGTACTGATTCTTTCAGCGCCAACTGAGTTTCATGATAGCCTTCAATATTTCTGTAAATACGTGTTTGCTTTATTTCAGAGGAAAAACTCTCAAGAATATTCCCAAGTTGACCTACCTCTATCATGCGGTACATTCCCGAGAGAATAAAAAGTGAAAGGGGAGATTCCGGATTGTTTTGCATATAATCAATCCGGAAAGCCCGGTCCTGTCGTGATAATTCATCAATCCGTTCCTCAATTTTCTCCCTCTCCTTTTCATCTGCATCTTCTTTTTTTTCGTTCAGCTCCCAAATATCTGAAAGAAACTTTTCTGTACGCTGCTCACGAAATTCCATGTACTGCTCATTTACAGGCCCGCCAGATATTTCAGAACCCCTCTCCCAGTTATCCGGATCTATTTCAACTTTTAAGCCGGCAGGCTCCAAAAATATCGGAAAAACTTGCTGAGCAAGTGTCCAGTGATTACTTATAGCATAAACATCTAGAAAATCTGTTGTACCTTCAAAGAAGAATTCACCGTTTTCTATCCTCGCTGAATCAACTCCTGGCTCATCTGATGAAAATTCAACCAGGTACACCCATTCTTCATCCGGCTCATCGGAAAAAGTCCCCTTAATTGTATATTCATTATTATTGCCGCAACTAAGAATAAATGCAGCCGATAAAAAAACAACAAAATATCTTTTCATAAAACCCTTTTTTATTATATCCGTTTCAACAATTGTGAGGCTTTTATCTGTTTTTACCGGTTAAACTGTTTTAAAAAAGTTATTTCACACCAGCAGCGGTCTCATAAGGATTGGCCGGATCATTGCTCCACTCGAACCATCCACCGTCAAATACAGAAACTTTGGGCCAGCCCATCAGCCATGCATTGAACCACGCTTCGCTCCCGCGCCAGCCGGTTCCGCAATAAAATGCCAGATGTTTATCAGGGGTTATTCCCTGTTCTTTCCAAATTTGCTCTGTTTCTTGAAATTCGCGTATTGTGTGATCAAAATTGCGGTAATTTTCCATGTGATAGGCATCGCTGCCGCAATCTGCAAAAATAGCGCCGGGTATTCTGCCTTTGGCTTCAATATAATTGTAACCGCTCACCTCGCCGATATACTCAGGATAGCTCCGCACACAAACCAGCTCGGAATCACCGGCTTTCAGCATTTCCCTGGCTTTTTCCATATCTACAATAAATTCAGGATTTTGAGGTACTGAAACTCCGAAATCTGAGACGGGCTGCCTGGCCACATCATCAACGTCAACCTGAAAGCCGGAATCTTTCCATGACTGGAAACCACCGTTCAAAACCCGCACATCTTTGACTCCGGCATACATCATAATCATGGCAAGGCGAACAGCTCCTAAATGGCCGGCTGCACTACCGGGGAATTCGTCGGCATTGTCGGGGAACATAAATTTACCGTATAAGACAACTGTTGTTTCGGCTGTAATGCCGTGTTGTTCCAAAGCGTTCTTCAACTCTCCGGGCGAACGGCGGTTCCATGTTTCGGGATCCTCGAGTGCAAGGGTATCCATGTCAATGGCACCGGGAATGTGCCCGCTCAAATAAGCATCACGGTTTCGGTAATGAGCGTGTACCAAAACAAATTTGTCATTTTCATAATGGGGCGGCTTACCCCCGGAAATCAACCGGTTTATCCATTCCGGCGAAACCAGATGCTTGTACCGTGGCAGGTATTCAACCGGCAAAGCGGAATTGAGTGACCAGTCGCTGAGAAAATGATTGTAAACCGATATGTTTTGATAGCCCGACTTTTGGAACACCTCCGCCACTTTTTGGCTTTCTTCGGCATTATATCCATAAATAACCAATGAATCAGAGGGCTGGATGTTTTTATACCTGACCATCTCTATCCAGTCCATATAGCCGGTCCATTTCAAAGGCAAAGACCTGGCCCCCTTAATGTGTCCGCCCCGCCTTTCACCAAACAGCTCCCAACCATTGTAGGCGTCAGCAGGACGCACATCAATTATTTTTGACTTTCCGTCTGCAGTAAGATTTTTTATCTCCCCGGTAGAAATTTCTTTGAACTTCGCCATAAATTTTGGTTTTATAGATAATCTTAATAGATAAAGGTACTTTTATGCTGCAGAAAATCCAACCAGATATAACTTTTTTTTGTATTAACCCTTAACCATTGGATTAATTATCAAATACTGCTTTTAATACTTTTTTCTTATTTATTGTTGATTAAAAAATTCAGCTTCAAAGCCCGCTCAGATATTTCTTGAACCTCCTGAATCATCAGAATAAACTCCCGTCAGTTTACGGTAAGACAAAACAAGATGAAAAAATCCTGGGGTTGGCCTGCGTTAAAAAGAGGCTGACTTAAAAAAGTCAGCCTCTGCAGCAAAACATTTTGTTTAAGTTTTTTGCATTTTATCTTAACAGGTTTTTTTAAAATCTTTTAATCCAAAGGCAATAAAACAGTATCGATAACATGGATAATACCGTTGGAAGCGGAGATATCAGAAGAAACGATATCCGCTACTTGTCCGGCAATATCTGTTATCACGGCATCCCGGGATTCCGGCTCCTTTTTAATATGCCAGGAATAGTTGAATAAGTATGAGTTGATAAACTTTTAAGACTGATTGACAATTAATTACCTGTTATGACCATATCATAAACCCGGTAGATGATGAGAGTCTCCTCTGAGAAAGAGCAGTCAACAAGATTCACAAAGGGATTTTCCACCTCCACCTCTACAATAGCATACTCCAGGCCCGGCTCCACAGCCTCGTCCGGGAGAAATTGCAGCTGATCCATCTCAATTAAAAATCTGCTGCCGGCCCTTTCAGCTAACTGAGGGTATAACTCCCGCAGGCAGTCAAACAGGCCAGGCGGAGATTCTATGCCTGCACCGGCATACTGCTGCTCCATAACGTCAGGATCGCCATCGATGACCGGCCCGGATTCAGTATCGCTGAACACCTGACGGTCAAGGAAATCGGCATACTGATCAAGGGCGGGCGGGGGGGCACCCTGTGCCTCCATCTGTTGCATTAAAAGCTCCATATACAACTGCCTGACCTCTGCAGGGGAGTGATCGGTAGTAAAAACACTGACCGTTACAGCGGCTGACTCATAACTAAGAGCCTGTCCACCTTCATAGCTCATACCCTCCCTGACTGCTTCCGGGGTAACATCCGGCCACTTCTCAGTAAGTTCAGGACAGTAATCAGCAAAATCAGGCAGGGGAACCATCTCATGGGCCGTCTGCCCAAATCCTTTTGTGATACAACACAACAGGCATATCACTGCGGTAATGAACAAATAATTTTTCATATAAGTTTTTTCCAAAATTTACAAAATTTGTTTACCCTTTCAAAAAAATCTTTAAAATAACAACCTGCTGATTGTACTTGTTTAATATGTGAAAAAAATTTTTCAGGTCATACCGCAAAACCTGAAAAACCTTTTCAGTTCTATCAATGGATTGACATTGCCTTTTCTTTGCAAGGGGTAACTTTGAACAACCAAAAAAGGTATATTTTTATGTCACATAACAAGTTAAGAAATTAAAAAGATTCTGGGAATAATAGAGTTTTTTTTATATATTTCTTAAAAAATCAAGGGTAATATCACTTCCCGGCCGGGCCCGTCTAAAAGTAAGATCAGAGTTTGCCGGCCTGATAGTTAAATATTTATTGTATTCTCAGGGAATTTTTATAGACCCCGGGAGTATTAAACACAAAAAGATCTTATTCAACTTTTTTGCTCTTTTTTCATTTATATCTGAAGGGACCGGAAAGTTGGGAATTTCAAAATACAAACTGCATGATCGATGAATAAAAAAGATTATCACCAAATTGAAAACCAGGAATGGCTGGACTCACTTGAGTATGTCATTCAAAACAACGATCCTGAACGCGTAAGCGAAATCCTGAGCCTGCTCCAGACCAAAGCCCATAAAGCGGGCATCCCATTCCGCTGCCCGGGTAATACCCCATATATAAATACCATTCCTGCCGAAAAGGAATCGCCTTATCCGGGCAGCACTGAAATAGAAAGAAGGATAAAGAGCATTATACGATGGAACGCCATGGCAATGGTTGTAAGGGCCAACCTTGAATCGGAAGGCATCGGCGGCCATATTTCAACATACGCATCCTTAGCTACCCTTTTGGAAGTGGGATTCAACCACTTTTTCAGGGGCGGTGACAGCGACACCCCTCCCGATCTGATTTATTTCCAGGGTCACGGTTCACCGGGAGTATATGCCCGCTCATTTGTTGAAGGCAGGTTGTCTGAAAAAGATTTACACAATTTCAGAAGGGAACTGGACAAGAAAGGAGGCCTGCCCTCCTACCCCCATCCCAGGCTAATGTCAGATTACTGGAAGTTTCCGACTGTTTCAATGGGACTCGGCCCCCTTATGGCCATATACCAGGCAAGATTCCACAAGTACTTGGAGGATCGAGGTCTGAAGGAAAAAAACGGGGAAAAAATCTGGGCTTTCATAGGTGACGGTGAAATGGATGAGCCGGAAGCACTTGGAGCTATTACTGTTGCCAGTCGCGAAAAGCTCAATAATCTTATTTTTGTCGTTAATTGTAATCTGCAGCGTCTTGATGGTCCGGTAAGGGGTACGGGGAAAATAATCCAGGAACTGGAAGCTGCGTTCAAAGGGGCCCGCTGGGAAGTAATTAAAGTTATCTGGGGAAAGGACTGGGACCCGCTGATAGCACAGGACGATACAGGCGAGCTGGTTAAAGCGATGGATGAAATCCCTGACGGACAGGTCCAAAGATATACAACAGAATCCGGGGATTATATCAGGAAAAACTTTTTCGGCAAAAGCGAAAAATTGCTGAAAATGGTCGAGAATTATTCTGACGAACAGCTTGAAAAGTTAAACAGGGGCGGACACGATCCTCAAAAGGTCTTCAATGCATACAAGGCTGCAGTTAGCCATGATGAGGGTCCGGTTGTTATCCTTGCACAGACCATCAAAGGATACGGACTCGGGGAGGCAGGAGAAGGAAGAAACATAACCCACCAGCAGAAAAAGCTTAATGAGCAGGAACTGCTTCATTTCAGAAGCAGATTCGGCATCCCCCTCTCGGATGAAGAGGCTAAAAAGGCTCCTTTCTTCAAGCCACCTGAAGAGAGCGAAGAGATGCAGTATCTTAAAAAACGAAGGGAAGAGCTTGGAGGCTACCTGCCCAGAAGAAATTCAGAAGCCAAACCCGTTACCTTGCCCGAAAATAATATATACGATGAACTCCTTGAAGGGTCGGGAGACAGGGAAGTGGCCACCACAATGTCTGTTGTCGGGCTGATGGGTAAATTGATGGGGGACAAGAACATTGGCAAAAGAATTGTCCCTATTGTTCCCGACGAATCCAGAACCTTTGGCATGGATGCACTTTTCCGCAAATTCGGCATCTATTCGCATTTCGGGCAGAATTATGAGCCGGTTGACAAGGAGTCGCTTCTTTATTACAGGGAGGCAACCGATGGCGCCATACTGGAGGAAGGTATAACAGAAGCAGGATGCATTTCCTCTTTCATTGCGGCCGGAACTTCCTATTCTGTTCACAAGATAAACATGTTTCCCATGTTTATCTTTTATTCAATGTTCGGTTTCCAGCGGATCGGAGATTTGATCTGGGCTGCTGCAGATGCCAGAACAAGAGGATTTCTTATCGGGGGAACGTCCGGTAGAACGACACTGCCCGGAGAAGGTCTTCAGCACCAGGACGGACAATCACATCTTTTTGCTATGTCAATTCCTTCGGTTAAAGCATATGATCCTGCCTATGCATATGAACTTGCAGTAATTGTAAGGGAAGGGATAAAAAAGATGTTCGTCGAACAGGAAGACCTGATATACTATATCACCGTACTGAACGAAAAGTACAAGATGCCGAAAATGCCTGAAGGTGTTGAAGATGGTATTCTAAAAGGGATGTACAGGTTAAAAAAGAGCAGAAAAAGAAAAGGTGAAAAGGTACACCTTTTTGGCAGCGGTGCTATATTGAACGAAAGCCTGAAAGCGGCAGAAATGCTTGAAAAGGATTACGGTGTAATTGTTGATGTATGGAGTGTGACCAGCTATAAAGAGCTATATGACAATGCCAGGGAGACCGACAGGTGGAACCGCCTCAACCCGGAAAAAAAAGCACGAAAAACTTATATTGAAGAATGTATGGAGGGTGAGGAAGGATTATGCCTGGCAGCGCATGATTATGTGAAAGCTATTCCAATGACAGTATGCCGGTGGTTCCCAGGAATACTTACAGTGCTCGGCACAGACGGTTTTGGAAGAAGCGATAACAGGAAGGAGCTGAGGAATTATTTCGAGATTGACGACCGCCATATAGCCTGGGCCGCTCTCTACAGCCTTTATACTGAAGGCAAAATTGACAAAAACACTCTTATTAAAGCAAAAAAGGACTTTAAAATTGACCATAACAAACCGAACCCCACAGAAATATAAATAATAACCAAGCCTATGATAAAAGAAATTAAGCTGCCCGAAATTGCCGAGAACATAGACACTGCAGTGGTAGTGGAAATACTGGTATCGGTGGGCGATAAAGTTGAAAAAGACGACCCCCTGGCGGAGCTGGAAAGCGACAAGGCTGTTTTTGACCTCCCTTCCGAAGCCTCAGGCACAGTAAAAGAAATCAAAGTAAAAAAGGGTGATAAAGTTGAATCGGGACAGGTTTTGTTTACAATTGATACCACTTCAGGTGAAGGTGAAGAAAAAGAGGAAATAGAGACAAAAACGGAAAAAACAGAAGAAGCAAAAGAAAAAAAGGCAGAAGAGAAAAAGGAAGAAAAAAAGGAAGAGAAAAAAGAAGCACCTGCAGATGAAAAGAAGGAAGTAGCAGAAAAAACAGAAGAGGAAGCTGCAATAAAGGCAGAAGAAGATACTGAACTGGCTGGCGAAATCCCCGCATCACCCTCGGTAAGACGTATTGCCCGTGAAATAGGAGTAAATATTAAAAAAGTAAGTGGCAGCGGACCAGAGGGGCGAATTACGGCCGATGACGTAAAAGATTTTGCCAAAAGACAGCTTGAGGACAGCAAAAAAGCTGTTGCTGCCGACGACTACCAGTTGCCCGATTTTTCCAAATGGGGAAGTATAAAACGGGAAAAAATGGATACTATCAGGAAACTCACTGCAAAAGAAATGACAGGATCCTGGCAATCCATTCCTCATGTATTTCAGTTTGACAAGGCAGATGCTACCGGACTGGAAAACTTCCGCAGGAAATATTCCAAAATGGTTGAAAAAGAGGGGGCCAAACTGACCGTAACTGCAATACTTCTCAAACTTACCGCCGAAGCTCTCAGGGTATTCCCAAGGTTCAACACCAGCATTGACATGAATAGCGAGGAGATTATATTCAAGGAATATATAAATGTAGGAATGGCGGTTGATACAGACAGGGGATTGCTGGTGCCGGTGATACGCAATACCGATAAAAAATCTATAACCGAACTCTCTGTTGAGCTTAAAGAGGTGGCCGAGAAGGCCCGCAATAAAAAGATAATGCCTGAGGAACTTCAGGGCGGCAATTTTGCCATCTCCAACCTTGGCGGGATTGGCGGGACCAGTTTTACCCCGATAGTTTACCGTCCAAATGTGGCAATACTGGGTGTATCAAGATCACAAACCGAGGCGGTATATATTGATGGAGAGTTCAAGCCAAGGATGATGCTGCCGCTATCACTCTCGTACGACCACAGGGTAATAGACGGGGCTGAAGGAGCAAGATTCCTAAGATGGATGTGCGAGGCAATAGAGAATCCGATGCTTACAATGTTTTAGAAAGTTGAGCCGGCCGGGGAAAATAATACAATATTGCCGGTTTTTCGTTTATAAAAACCCTGCAACAAGAGTTTAGGTGCCACAAAAGGTTTGATATGTTTTTTCAAATTCCGGATCAGTGAAGAGTAATTCTCTGCTTTCTTCTTTGAATTCATAAGGTGTTCGAAGTGCATCCAACATATTATGCAGTTTAGACAAATTACCTTCATCAGCTAAATCAATTGCTTGTTCAACATGAAAATTCCTTGGTATGAGAACAGGGTTGTTTTTTTTCATTAAGGATACTGCATATTCAAAACCCTTTTTGCTTCTGCCCAGCCTCTCTGTCCACTTTTTTTTCCAGGGGTGAAACGCTTCTTTGAAATTTGAATTTTCATCGATCAAATCATCCATGTAAAGGCCGGAAAAGGTATTTGTATAATCTGCTCCATACTTCAGCATAATATTCATCAATTCATCTATCAGTGCATTGTCCTCTTCTTCCGGTTCTTCAATCCCTATCTTGGAGGACATCATTTTAAACCATTTCTCTGAATAGATGCTGTCAAACTGGTTGATTATTTTAATTGCCAGGGATATTGCTTTATTTTCATCGGAATGAATAACCGGCAATAACGCCTCTGCCAGTTTAGATATATTCCATTTAAGTATTTTGGGTTGATTTCCGAAAGAATATCTTCCGAACCTGTCAATTGAACTAAATACCGTTTCAGGATTGTAGCTGTTCATAAATGCACAGGGGCCATAGTCAAAAGTTTCACCGGATATGGAAATGTTGTCTGTATTCATTACTCCATGAATAAATCCAACACGCATCCATTCAACTATCAGTTCAATCTGCAAACGCATTACCCTGTCCAGAAGGCTTAAGGCAGGATTTTCAGCCTCTGATATCTCCTGGAAGTGTCTATGTATGGTATAATTCACAAGGGCTGTTAAATCTGCTTTTGTGCCGAAATATCCTGCATATTCAAAGGTCCCCACCCTGATATGGCTTTTCATAACCCTAGTAAGGACAGCACCTTTATGAATAACTTCCCTGTAAACCGGTTCATCTGTTTTTACTACTGCCAGGCTTCTGGATGTAGGTATTCCAAGGTGGTGAATTGCCTCGCTTACTATATATTCTCTAAGCATAGATTTTAAAGTGGCTTTACCGTCGCCGTTTCTGGAATATGGCGTTCGGCCGCTACCTTTTAGCTGAATATCAAGGCGACTACCTGACGGTGTGATATGTTCACCCAGTAATATCGCCCTTCCATCGCCTAACATGGTAAAATGACCGAATTGATGTCCCGCGTATGCCTGTGCCAGAGGCGTTGAATTTTCAGTTAATTTGTTACCCGACAGGATCAGGGAAAAAGTTTCATCCTGGTTAATATTAACACCCAATTCTTCTCTAAAAATATCATTAAACAAAAAAGTTCGCGGATTCCGGGCAGCGGCGGGATTTACCCTGCTGTAAAATAAAGGCGGCAACAACAGATAAGTATTGTCAAAGTTGAAAGTACTATTAGAGTTACCGGTATTCATGAGCAATAAATTCGTCAACCAGGGAAAGTTAAATCCACTTCAGTGGATGCTTCTATTTAATGGCTGACACACCTTCAAAAAAAATCATTCTTCTGTTGTATCTGCCGTTATTAATTTAACAATTTTGTCAGGTTCTTGTTCAGGTCAACCGTTAAAAAACAGGTCAATACATAACCTTTGCCTAAATACCGTTACGCCTTATGCTTTCTTCCCGTGAACAACCCCGCAATCCCGCCCAGGAAAAGCTGTGAGGTGACTTCCCTGAAGCCTGCCTCCCTCAACAGCTCTTTCAGGGCATCACGATCATAAAAGTACCTTGCAGAATGAGCAAGATATTTGTAAGCGCCTTTATGACCTGAAAGTACTCCACCTACAGGAACTGTAGCGTATCTGAGATAGAAATAAAATAAAGACCTTACTACCGGGTTTGGCGGCTGACTGGTTTCTATAATAACCAGGCGACCGCCGGGCTTCAGCACCCTGAGGATTTCAGACAGAAACCTGTCACGGTCTGGATTGTGAAAAGTAAGGTTGCGAAACGCAAAGGCAATACCCACCAAATCAAAATGATCAGAAGGAAAAGGCATGTATGCCGCATCACCATTTATGAATTCAATTTCAAGTTTTTTCCCCCGGCTTTCTTTCTTGCAAGCTCCAGCATCGGGTAACTGTAATCCAATGCTGTTAGACTGGTGTTTTCAGGGGCCATCCGGGCAAGGTGTATTGAAAGGTCGCCGGTGCCGCAACAAAGGTCAAGCACCTTATCCGGACTGTTCTTCAGGCAGCCTGCAGCCGCCCTTTTCCTCCATATCTGATCAAACCCGAATGTGAGTATCCTGTTGAGAAGATCATAAGAGGGGGGTACGGCAGTAAACATTTTTTGCAACGGTCTCCCTTCCTCAGCTTTATTATCCATAGTCATTTTTATATAAACCCCCATCAGCCTTTGGCAGACAAAATAAGATGAACAAACATGGGGGTCCATGCGACCAAAAGAGATGAACTTAATTGACATACTATAATAACTTATTGAAAATTAGCTTAATTAACTTTGTTTGTACGCATGAATTCCCCATGATTCTGAAGACTCACAAAAAGACATGTATAAATTTGGGGAATCCATGGGATTGAAAAGCTAAAGTTCAAAGTCTTGATTTGGCAAAATATTGAAAAACAGCTTGCTAACAATAATTTATACGAATGAACCCGGGGGTGGTAAACCGGCAATATTTTTGCTTCTTGCCCTAAAGAATCAAAGATATATTGAAACAGCAAGGATTAGATGAAGTGTGGCCACGGAAATTGTAATATAGGCGAGTGTTTTATGATACTTTACATGAATTATGACAATACGCCTCCTTGTTAAAAACATCGTAGTAGCGGTTGCAAGGAGAAACACAAAAGTGATAATCCCAAAATAACCTGCCACCGGCAAGCCCCAAATCATATAATAACCTATATTCTGTATCCACTCCATAATTCACTAACAAATAAAATTTTTAAAGCTCCACTTCAACTTTTGTTCGCTGGGTATGACGCTGAAAAAAATTATCTGAACTATTATGATAACTTAAAATAACAGTATGTGTCTCTCCTTTTCTTAGATCATAACGGGATTCTTCATCCAGTGGAATAACAAATTCTGTACGTGAAAGTTCATCATCTCTCTCTCCCTTTGAATTTTTTATATAAGTTTCTTCAATTTTATCGTGAGAGGTTTGCCCTGTACCATAATGCTCCTCAATTAAGAAATTTTCATTTTCAAAGCCTGCTATTATAATCTTGGCATCAGCCATTCTTCTGGTTGGGTCAAAGCCTATTGCCAGCCAACCACTGCCGGGACTTTCCAAAACTATATTCAATTCCTGTTCATCCTGAGAAAACTCCCAGAAAAGTTCCATATCAATATCAGAAATAAAATGGTTAGTATACACCAATCCGTCAGTCAACTCACTTTCAAGTGATGCATTCCGATCAACTTTTACATCCTCATTTTCCACTTCCCCGCAACCATTTATAAGGGAAAAAACCAAAAACAAGGATAATACTAAGCTAAAACTTTTTTTATATATCATTTTTATTCCCTCCCTTTTATATTTTAATTTTCCAAGGTTATCTTAAAAATTTCCTCCATTTTAATATTTATTTTGGTTAGATCATGGAAAGAGCCGGAGTTTAGGTTTTTTTGTTTAAAATTACCACAAATAAAAAAGCTACTTCTCTACATTAAATCTTTCAATTTCCCTCTCTAAAAAGAAACTGATCACCGTCCTGATGGCCACGATGCTCGCCAGGATGGCGATTTCGGTAAAAGTGGGATGCATGACCGTGGCAATAATATCTGCTGCTATCAAAAACTCCAGTGCCATTAACAAATAAGATGCAAACAGATGGCGAACCGATTCCCTTTCCCTGTAAACAGACTTTTTTTTTAGTCTTTTAAACTCCAGCTTCAAGAGCCTGATCACTGTTAATATCACACCCCATACTATAACTGCCACACCAATAGTGCCTATGACGATATACAGAAAATCAAAGATTTCGGTTAACTTTAGTTCAATCATACAGACACGTTTTGACTGGGCGCTGTATTACAGCAATTAGCAATATATAAAAAATTATGGATTTGGCTGTCTTAAAAACCACACTTTATTACTTTGTAATTGCCAGTACTGCAAACGAAGTCCAATGCTCAGGATTAATACTGCTCCGAAAGAATATCTTAATTATCCTCTGAAAATCAAGTGAAAAAGGAAGAGGATAACTACTGCGCCGATTGCCCCGGTAAGGATCGCACCAAGCCAGCCTCCCAAAAAAATTCCAATTTTTCCAAGCAGCCAGTATCCCACAAAACCGCCGGCTATCCCGACAATAATGTTACCAACCAATCCATAACCGCGTCCCCTGAAGACAACGCTCCCGAGCCAGCCGGCCAGAGCACCGATAAGAATTGTCACAACTATTTCCATATCTTATTATTTTAGCTTATCAATAAAAGATTCCGTCAATATGGCTTTAATCAAAACCAAAACACTTATGCCAATATCCGGCCTTAAAAAATCGGGGGTAGTTTACAAAATCCACATAACAAATGTAAAAAAATTATA
>Ga0207421_10002088_pt1 | contig 25150 bp, 26 predicted proteins | sample SodLakKL_010_SED_4_FD_187542 | JGI IMG/M metagenome (GOLD analysis project Ga0207421, IMG submission 187542) | Alkaline sediment microbial communities from Lake Tanatar, Kulunda Steppe, Russia - 8KL_010_SED (SPAdes) (version 2) | ecosystem: Environmental > Aquatic > Non-marine Saline and... | reverse complement strand
GAAATAAGAATTAGCTGACTTCAATCTTCTCCCCGACCCCGTGCGGAGCAATCCATGCGGGGTCTTTTTAATTCGCCTCAATGGCAATCATCAACAACGGGAATCACTTTCCGATGTCGATGTATCGACTGGGCGAGCATCGCGCTCCCGTCGGGAGACTCGGAGGTGGGAGAATTCGTGGTTGCAAGTCTCGACCTGTTGCGGTGCTTGTTGTATTTTCAGAATCTGAAAAAGTCAGCACGGAAGCCGAATTATTGTCAAGTGCCGAGTACCGACTGAGAGGTGCATCTGACTTGACAACAGCAAGATTTTATGTTATAATAGAAACAACAATACGGAAGGAGTGATTTTGATGCGCAAAAAGTTAGAATTACTTGAAGGGGAAGAATTGAAGCTTGCACTGGGGGTCTGTTACGAATTCTCCCAGCCAGCGAAGGTGGAGGTTCATATGTGTGACTATCGCGAAGCGGAAGAAGGCGAGGCTCTCACGACAGTCGTGCTTGTTGGAGAAGCCAACACCGTAGAAGCCGAGCCTCTGGATGCGGAAGAACGCCACTGGATGATTCATATCGGAGGGTCATGCGTATTCTCCAACACTGGAGACTTCGCGATTCACGTCAAGCCCGAGCACGACGGCGTGGAAGCCTTTTGGATTGTCGAAGTTTCTCAATATACATAAATAAACTAGCTCCAAGCCTCCTTGGACCGAGTAGCACACGCGACGCTGCTCGGTCTTTTTTATGCTCACTTACTCCGATTCTCGCGACCGCCAAAACTCCTCAATTACGAGCATCGTGAACAGGCGCGCGTTGCCGATGTCGATGTACGGCCCCGACGAGCATCGCGCTCCGCCTGCGAGCCTTGCGATGTTCGGTGCTTGTTATGTTTGAAGCATGGGTATTAGGGGAGGAAGAATACAAAGCGAGACTCTTGGAAGAATACAAGCAAGAGTGTGCTGTATTGCCGATGTCCGATGTTCGGCGTGTCCGAGTATCGTTAGTGGTGGGCGTGCGCGTCGATGTTCGATGTAATACGAGTCTCGGACGCCTGGCTACTTGGGCGGTTTTGGAGTTACCTGGGTGCTGTCGAATATTGTCAGCGCGGATTGTCGAATTGTGTCGGATTTTCGTGCATAATTATTACTTGCTGTGCATAAAAACTTGCATAAAATATTCTACTCTCACGCGTGCGTGGGTGCGTCTGTATATATAGAAGGGAAAAATTTTTACAGGCAGGAACAAGCGCCAACAGGGAAGTTACAGGACTGGTGAAAAATTTTTGAAAAACTTGTTGACAAGATATAACGGGTGTGCTACAGTGTAATCAATCCCGGCGACGCCCCGGGAACGCACCTTGAAAAACGCTGAAGTCCCGTCAAACCGCCAAAAATTGGAGGTGAGGACGGAAAAACCACGGCAAGACGGGACAGAAGCCATACCGCGCCTGGAAGACTGCGCCACTCCGCCAAGAACAGCACTTCACAAACTCCCACAGCACAGCGGAGAGAGGATTCACCAAACTGCCACGAAGCCCGACGAACACAGGGCTGAGCAGTTTGGCAAGACGGCAACAGGCGGGAAGGTTTTTCTTGGGCACGCCGGGGAAAACCTAAACGGGAGTGATGAAAGTGATGAAAATGCAGGAGATTAAAAAGCGAGTTAAAGAAGCCCTAAGGAAGCAAGGCGCGACAGACAAAGGAGTAAAAAGAACACAGCAAGAAATCGAAAAAAAGTTGGACGACCGGAAAGTGTGGTCAATAGACCACCTAAGGCAGGGGGCGAGCGACGCAGAAAAGTATTTCGACGCTGCAGGACATCTACAAGATATGACGCACGCGGAAACGGAAACAGTCACGCGAGTATTCTTGGGAGAAGACGACGACGGAAATAACATCTATCTGAAAAAGAAGATAAAACAGGGACGGGTGCGGTATTACCTGGCAAGTGCACCTGGCAAATCGTGGCGGGATGAGAAGGATAGGTTAGAGGACATCAACAACAAATACGCGGACCAACAGATGAATTTAAACAATCAACGACGAGAACTGGAGCAAAAAATACAGACCTTAAACAGTATGCTTAGCAACGCCCCTGCAAACGCCAAGGAATACTTACAGACGGAAAAAGAACAGGCGGAACTGGAGCTGGAAAAACTACAGGAGATGGAGAGTAAGCAGAAAAGTAAATAACAAGAAGAAGAAGGGGTGGGGAGGGAATAAATCTTCCCCTTCCCCTTCCTCCCAAAAACTTAGGAAGGAGTGGATAGGTGTGCACACAGATAGGGCAAGACTTCGCAGAGAGTATGAGCAACAACGGGAGTTTGAACGGACAATGAAAAGGAAACTGCAGGCGATTGAAAAGACGGCTGAAGACGCGGAAAAGCTGGAAAAGCTGGAAAAGTTCTTAAAGGCGGGTGATAAGAATTAGGAGCCACCAAACGCCCGTTGAAAAGGGCTTGCATACAGTCGCAGGTCTGTTAGTGCTAAAGGCTGTGAGGGCAGTAAGAAAGCACCTACGGTTACGGTTACGGTTACGGTAAACAAGCTACGGCAGGTAGGGACAACTCCCCGCCTGCCGTTTTTTTGTGTCTAAAACTCCTGTAGTCAAGCGGTTTCACGGCTACGGCTTTATATACGGTTTTTTGAGCACTTTGAAGAAGTCGTCTGGTATAATAACACCTGTAAGACATTCACTGTCCCTAAAAACCCCGTAGAACTATTCTCAGAGGTATATTTTCGCTCCCGTTTACGCAATACCGCCAAACGGCAGGTAATTTATACAAACTTGCATACAAACTATGAATATTTATTCAATTTATAATTTTTTTTTCCGACAAATTTCGACAAAACCTCAAAAATTATACGACATAATTCGACAAGTTTCGACGAAAGGGGGTTCCTTTGTGCATTAATGGGTTCCTTCATGTATTAATTAGCTCCTTTGTGCTTCATAAAGTCGATCCTCAATTTTTACAGCCAGCGGCGGAAGTCAGCGTGGGTGTGAAATATATAATATATGGCAAAGTAGGAATTATTTTCCAGACCCTGCAAAACAAAAAGCCCGCCAGAAGTAGCATAACTACCCCGACGGGCATCAGTAAGGAGGCATCTAGTTTTGTGTATAATCAAAGAGTAAATCTAGAGGAATTAGTCCTTCAGCAATTCCAGGATGTCTTTCTCGCTCATGCCTTGGTCTTTCAAGCGCTGGACTTGGTTCTGCAACTTAGCCTTGCGCTCTTCTTCGGAAATCATACCGGTAGAGCGGTGATGGTTAGAAGCATCGGCTAGATACTGACGCTCAAACAATGCCCAGTAGTCTTCGTTCTCTTGCTCGGCTGCTTTGGGATTCGCAGGTACGTTGACCTTGATGACGTCTTCACGCTCACCTTTCTTTACAGTAATTTCATAGACATTAAAGCCGTTCTCCTCACCGAGAAATTTCCGATTCTTAGTGTCTTGCAATGCCATTAATAAATCACCCCTGATTGAAGTTTTTGAAGGTTCGTTTTTTACCTTCTACTGATATTATAACAGGTTGCGGTTGTTTTGTCAAGAAAAGAGCCAAAATTTTTTAGGACTTTTCTTAAATTTTTTGCAACTTCAGGCAACCGCCTAAACGAACAACTGTTCGACTAGCATCCGCACAAAACAAGATCGTATCCAAAAAACTTCTCGAATTGTCGAAAAATTTACGTTAAAGTATTGACGGCAGGCTCGCCGGGTGTTATAATAGAAGCAAAGGAAAAGCGGACAAATTTTCAGGTCGCTTTTTCAGAATTTGAAAATACGCCTGAAAGGAGGCGGAGGCCATGAACAAAGAAACTCAAGATCGGCTGGAGCAAGCTGCAGAGAAAGCCCGCAATGGCGGATCAAGTCATGAAGAGTCCGTGCTGGGTGCTGATCCAGAGAATACGGAACGCGCACGTCAGCGTCGGATTCCTACAGACAATATTGGATGCAACAGACGGCCAATAATTCCTGAAGAAGAATCAGGCTACACGCCTCCGGATTTGTACCCAGACGCTGCAAAGAGGTACTTAAGTCAGCTAGCGCGCATCGGTACAATGACCGGCGCATGCAAGTTAGCAGGAAATGCGCCCAAGAGAGTCTATGAGTGGCGGACGCAGCTAGAGGGATTTCAGGATGAGGAAGAAGCAGCCAAAGACGCCGTTACGGATTACATTGAAGAGAATTTATTTGATGCAGTATTTACAGAGGCTGGCATGGCACGCGTCAAGGCTGCTGAGTTAGCACTCAAGGCAAATAGAGGCGAGAAATATAATACGAAGCAGAAAGTTGAGCATGATGGCAATGTCGAAGTCACCTGGATTGATTTGTTGAAGCAGCAAGATAGTGAATAAGAAGATGGCAAGTGAGGTTATCATAAATATGTAATCCTCGCTTGCCTTCTTGTGATTTATAGAGGGGAGATGGTCTGGTGGGGTATTACAGATATAGCGGAAGGCATTACCCTCATTCACGACAATATACGTTGTATTTGAAGTCAAAGGAATGGCAACGGAAGAGGCAGGCGTTTATAAAGAGGTCGCGAGGTAAATGTGAAAGATGTAACAGGAAGCCCCGAAGGATCGAGGTACATCATAAGCACTACAGGACTTTAGGGCAAGAACGGCACGAGGATGTCGAAGTTCTATGTCCTCAATGTCATCGACAAGCAGACCAGGAACGTGTGAATAGACGGCAAAAACCGCCAACGCATATACGAAGGAACACGGCAAAGAAGTATGCACAGAGTTGGTTGAGGCGTCTTAGTGTTGATGACAAAGAAATTTTGGTTGATATGTTGGAGGATACATAACGGTAGATAAATTAGCCAACAAGTTTGCGAGGGGAGATTGATGGATACATTAATTAACTTCTCTGGTGGAATAGACAGCACGCATTGTTTACACAAATATCTAACTCAGAATCCGAGGAAGACGCTCGTAGTGCATTATGTGAATTTACATGCACGCCGGAGTCCTTACGAAGAAGCAGCGGTAGATAATATATTAGATTGGCATAAGGAGAGGGGACATTCGAATTTCCGGCTCGAGAAGACAGGATTGGATCAAGGCACGTTGCCTCGGACAATGGATACTTACGTCTTGATGTTCATGGTCGGATTACTGCTGAGGAGACGAAAATATAGAGGTATTAAATACATGCTTGTAGGCGCACCTTGGGACGAGGAGGAGCGTCTAGGTAGAGAGGAATTAGAGCGCCGTCGCGCGCGTGGAGAAAAGACTCGTGTATCTGTATTTGGAGAAACTTCTCAAGAATTGGCTTTCAGAAGCGATGTAGAGATGATTTATCCTCTCTATGGCAAGACGAAGAAGCAGATAATTCGTGAATTGCCAGATGAATTGATGAATTTGGTATGGTACTGTCGGCGTCCGCTAAATGATGGAGTAGTTTGTGGCAGATGTCACACATGCCGACAAGTCCACAGGTAGGCAGGGGGATTTAGATGGTAGAAAAACGTGGAAGACCTCCGAAGGACATCAAAAAGAAAATAGATCGATACAAAAGAGAGCCTGCGTTGTGGTTATATGATACATTTGGTGTGGAATTATGGGAGACGCAGGAAGAGATATTGAATTCCGTTTTTAACAATCGCCGTACGGCAGTCAAAAGTTGTTATGGCAGCGGAAAGTGTCTGGATGTCGATGAGAGGATCGTATTAGCGGATGGATCTCTTGTCCGTGCTGGGGATCTGATAGGCAAAGGAATATTTCAGATTCTGGGATTCGACGCAACAGCAGACACTCAGCAAGCACAACCTGCATGGGCTACGTATAATGGTATTGAAGATGTATATGAAGTAGTTACAACATCAGGTCGTCGAATCAAGAGGACTGCAGAGCATCCGTTATTAAATCACACGTTTGTGTATGAGAAAACGGCAGGTACTACTAAGTTGATGCCGTACGGAGATCCGTGCTGGGTTCCAGTAAAACATCTTAAAGTAGACGATACAGTATTAGTTCCTGAAGTACTACATATTGCAGGCGTCGAAGAAATAAGTGATGATGAAGTTAGGTTGCTAGGATATCTACTTGGTGATGGAGACCTAACACAAAATCAGGATGAATTCATAAGTATTGTGAAAGGCATGGGATGTAAAGTTGTGAAGAATGGCGAGTATGGCATGACTGTACGTCCTATCAAGCATGGATGTTATAATTTTGTGCTGGAGAAATGCAAGGAGTGGGGAATCTTAGGCAGCAAGAATATCAACAAGAAATTTCCCGACTTTGTATGGCGATTATCCAACAGACAGCTGGCAATATTGTTAAATCGTGTATTTTCTTGTAACGGCTGGGTGCATTCAACAGAGAGAGGAAGATATGTTGCACAGATTGCTATTCGTTCGGCATCGGAGGAATTCATCGAAGATATTCGGATGGCGCTATTACGTCTTGGAATCTCGGGCAGCGTTAGACATCGTAAAGTATCTTACGACAGCGAACAAGAGTCCGATGTGTGGGAGTGGAGCTGCTCTGACTGCCGAAATATAGAGAGATTTGCATCATTAGTAAACATATACGGAAAAGAAAGACGAGTCGAAGAGTGTCTACAGCATGCTAGTAATAGAGCTGGACTGGATAATTATGACTGGAGATATGCAGGATGTCCGACAGGATACAAATGGGAGAAGATCAAGGAAATACGTAATCTTGGACCCAGAAGTACTGTATCAATTTCTGTAGAGAATACTAATGCTTTCGTTACAAGTTTCGTAGAGCATAATTCTTATGTGGCTGGTGCTATTGCGACCGCGTTTGTGCATTTAAATCCAAATTCGCTCGTGATAACTACAGCTCCATCACATAGGCAGCTACAAAATATATGGACTCCAATTTATCAGATGATGGAACAGCCGAAGGCAGCATTGGGTTCTAGAGTACTCCAGCACAAAATTCAGTGTGGCCCTGGCTGGGAAGCTATGGGATTTACAACTGACGTACCAGAGAGAATACAAGGCTTCCACGCAGAGAAAGTTTTAATTATAGTCGATGAATCTGCCGGAATTGACCCGGAAATACATAAGAGGTTGGATGCATTGATGGTCGGTGAGTTTTGTCACAGACTAGATATAGGAAACCCACACGAGCCGAGCGGGCCATTTCATGATTTGTTTCATCGCGATGACGTGAATCAATTCACAATAAGTGCCTTCGATACACCTAATGTGATTGCGGAGAAGGAATTAATACCTGGATTGATTACGCGTACGTGGATCGAGGAGCGCCGTGCTGAGTATGGAGAGGGCTCTCCGATGTGGAAAGTCGAAGTATTAGGCGAGTTTCCTCCATCAGGCGAGGAACAGCTGATTCCAATACAATGGGTAAAAGCAGCACAGGATAGATGGGAAGAATCACGAATAGCGAACGATGTTCCCGTACATGGCGTAGACCCTGGCGGAGGTGGATTATCGGAGACTGTCCTATGTAGTCGTACAGGAAATTTTGTACACCCGCTGAAAGCATGGCAGGGATTATCTGGGCCGGAGATGATACAGAATATAAAGAAACATACAGGACCGAGGGATGCCATATTTATCGATTCGGTCGGCGTTGGATACTCAGTCGTGGGCTATGCGCGAGATGCTGACTTGTATGCCCAGGGAGTCAATGTGGCCGAGGTGCCGATGTCAGAGTCGGAACGATTCTTGAACTTACGTGCTGAGTTATATTGGCGGTTGAGGGAAGCATTGGATCCAGACGGGAATATATTACTTGCATTACCTCCAGATTCGAAGTTATCAGGGCAATTAAGTGCAATTAAATACAAATTGAATGCCAAAGGGAAAATACAGATAGAATCCAAAGAAGACATGAAGAAGCGCGGATTGCCGTCGCCTGACCGAGCGGACGCATTAGCACTGACATTGATGCAACATACGGGAGATTTGATGGTGCCAGGCGAGATTGGCGGAAGAGGACTAAGTTCCTACTATGAAGAAGATTCGCTATGGAAAGGATCAGACTATATAGAATGGCACGAATATTACCATTAAGGAGGTGATACAACTGCGGAAGTGGCAGCAGAAGATCCGGACACAAAGAGTTGTTGAGGATTACCTGAGTACATTACTACCAGGGTATGATGCAACTGCGGTTCCCTACATAAATCGATCGAACAATTTTGGCTCTAGTACGGATTACGGAAGTGCATCCAAAGGAACAGAATTCTTGATTGAGCCTGACACAACTTTGCTGACAGAAATTACGTTTGTGATGTATAGTGATACCATCGAATTTGCATCCAACAGTGATAGCAGGTATTTGAGGTTGACGATTAAATCGAATGGATTCGTAGATACCTATGTGATGCAGTATTGGACGGATATAATGGAAATAGCAAACCAAGGTTTTGTGACTACAAAGGTGGGGGATGTTGTAAGCCCAGCACAGGATGACATACATCTGTTCACGGCAACACTCAACTTCGACAAACCTGGCGTAGTTTTGGATGGGAAGACTGATGATTTCTTGAAACTGGAGTCATACAAAATTGAAGCTGAAGAAGAGACGCAGGATGAGTTGGGAGTCTTTCATCTCACCGTAGGTGTTAAAGGCTTCAGAATTCATGATACTTCGTAGGGGAGGTGACATAATTGGATGAAGTAAAAAAGCAATCAGAAAAAATGACACCTCAAGGATTTGATGAATTAGGTGAGATGGGTCTCCAGCGGCAAGGTGGGCATGTATTTGAAGATTTCATACCTAAGTTGCGGAACTTGCATACAAGAATGCGCACCTATGAGGAGATGGTCACTGACCCTACGATCGGTGCTATATTATTTGCGATAGAGTTGCATTTGAGGCGGGTAGATTTCGACATTAAGCCCAGCGACGGGGAGGATGAAGAAGCGAAAGAGATAGCCAAATTTGTGAAAGAAGCTCTTCATGATATGGACCACACATGGCAGGATTTCCTCAGCGAGGTTCTTAGTATGATCCCTTACGGATTCAGCGTACACGAAGTGGTGTATAAGAAGAGGGATGACGGCCACATTGTCTGGTGCAAATTCCCGATCAGGGCACAGAAAACAATCTGGGAATGGGAATTTGATGATGAGACCGGTGATGTTAGTGGCTTGTGGCAGCGGACGTGGAATCAACGGAAGCCTGTGTATATTCCCAAGGATAAATTCTTGTTATTTAGGCCATCTGCGGCACGTGGAAATCCTGAGGGTCGTAGTGCTTTGAGGACATGCTACCATTCGTGGTATTTCAAGAAGAAGTTAGAAGTCACCGAGGCGATCGGAATTGAGAGAGACTTGACTGGTTATCCGGTAATAAAGCCTACGATGGACATATTTGGAAATTCTAATTTAGCGCGATCTATGCGTTCGTACGCCGAAAGTATGGTAACAAGAATTCGTAAGGATGAACAGATGGGAAGTGTCCTGCCGCCTGGATGGGAATTAGAGTTGATGGCTTCCCCCGGCAGAGGTCAAGTAGATACAGGAGAAGTTATTTCGAGATATGATGTTCGGATTGCACAGTCGATGCTGGCAGATATCATCATGCTTGGCCATGGCCAAACAGGCAGTTATGCGCTCGCAGATACAAAGCATGAATTATTAATGAGTGCTTTGGAGTCGTGGCTGGAGACGATTGTAGAGACTTTTAACAGGTATGCGATCCCGGAATTACTACGACTGAATGGTTGGGACGATTCAGAGAAATATCCCAAATTATTGACTTCACCTGTGAAGAAGATAGATCCGCTGAAGTTAGCTAACACGCTGTATAGATTGATTGGCGTAGACGCTATCAAGGCTGACACTCCGTTGGAGAAGTACTTGCGGGATTTCCTTGGATTACCTGACGCTGATCCAGACGAGAGTGAAGTAATTGAAGAGGATGAGGAGAATCCTGATAATTCCCAGAGGGATTTGAATAGGCCGGATAATATTAACAGGCCAGCGTCGGCGGACGGATCATATAATCAAGAAAACATAGATAAGTAGGGCTGATGTTGTAATTTCAAAATTTGAAAATACAAGTCCCGGATCAAGGGGAGGTGGCTACATGTGAATCAACAAATTATAGAGAAGGAAGATCGACTCAACTACGTGCTGGGCGTCGCGTATGAGCCCGATGTAACGGATTTGCAGGGCGACTATATGGACGCTGATACAGTGCGGAAGGTCGCATGGGATTTTATGGATCGTTTAACGGGCCGCGATAAAGAGGAAGTCGACAAGGCCTTCATCGAAGAATTAACAGAAGCATACGAAAATAATGAAGATGTTTATATCGACATGGAGAAATTATCCGAAGTCGCGAACGAATTAGAAAAGAATGTCGGAGACATGCACGATGAGACTGGCGATCACATAGGACGTATTGTCGAATCCTACATTGCACCCAGCGACATGGAAATCAACGGAGAAAATATACGCAAAGGCACGTGGTTAGTAGGCGTCGTCTTCTCTGATCCCTATTACCAGAAAGTACTCCGTGGTGAATGGACTGGATTATCAATAGGCGGTTATATCCAGGCTGCTATGGAGGAGTAGAGGAGGTGAGTCTGGTTGAGCACATATCGAAGAAAAAGGCGGAAGATAGTTGATGCTGTAGTTAAGGAAATCAGCGGTGTTGATCGGCCTGCTAATAATAGGAGATTTCTCCTAGTAAAGCGGGCTGACAATATAGATGAGAACTCGAAAGGAGGGAATTTTGACGACATGACTTTTGAAGAATTAATTGCGAAGGTTGAAGATGAAGAGTTGCGGAACGACTTGGAGAGTAAGATTGAAGTCCGGAAGCAATGGGAAGACTCTGTGAAGGAGGAGAAGGCTAAGTTAGAGAAACGCATCGAAGAACTCGAATCTCAATTAGGGAAGATGCAGGAAGATAATGACGACAAAGAAGGCGATGCTGAAGATCTTCCCGAGGACGTCCAAAAAAGGTTCGATGAGATGCAACAGCGGATTCAAGCTGCCGAAGAAATGGCCAAGACTGAGAAGAATGCTCGGATGAAAGTAGAATTCCAAAAGAGGGCTGAAGGATATAGTAATGTAGCCGATGTTGACAAACTTACTGATGTACTTATGAAAGCCCACGCTAAGGATGACGAGCTGGCCGAGATGGTGGAAGATGTACTGAAGTCCGCACATGAACGTATTGAGAAGGGCGACTTATTTAAGCAGTCGGGCGCTAACGATAACGAAGGCCCCACTACTGCGTATGAGAAGGCTGTCCAGCGTGCAGAAGAGCGCATTAAGGACGATTCTGACCTGACGCTCTCTAAGGCTATTACTGAGGAGCTGGAGCGCGATCCAGATTTGTATCAGCAATATCTGGATGAGAATGATCTCCAGTAATCTAGAAGGAGGTGACCTGAAGAATGGCATGGGATGCAATAAAGATGAATCTGCCGGCAATGAAAGCTGGTGAGGACTTAACTGATGATCAATACAAATTCGTGTATTTAAGTGAAGATAACGAAGTCAGCGTCTGTGACGACGCCGAGACGCCCCTAGGAGTATTACAAAATAATCCGCCTTACGGGAATACTGATTACGACTCTGATACTGCTGGATCGGCTACTGTAACGATCCTAGGTGTCAGTAAAGTCAAAGCAGGTACTGGAGGCATTAGCAGGGGCGACTATGTCGCATCGGATTCTGACGGCAAGGCTGCTGTGGGTAATGAAGACGAAAACGCTGTAGGGATAGCACTGGAGGATTCGGAAGAAGATGGACATATTATATCTGTACTTCTGAATACTATAACTCCAGTTGACCGCAGCACTGGAGAATAAGAGGAGGTGAATTTACATAATGCCACACGTAACTAGAAAGAATAATCCGACTCCGCAGAATGTCCATGTCAATCAAATACTCACAAACATCTCGGTAGCTTACATACAAGATACCGATAACTTCGTGAATGACAAGATATTCCCGCGGATTCCAGTACAAAAGCAGAGCGATAAGTACTTCAAGTATGATAAGGGAGATTGGTTCCGCGATGAGGCACAGCGGAGAGCTCCTTCTACTGAATCGGTAGGTAGTGGATACCGTATTTCGACCGATACTTACTTCTGTGATGTCTATGCGTTGCATAAGGACGTAGACGATCAGACTCGGGCCAATACTGATAATCCGTTGGATGCCGATCGCGACGCTACTGAATTTGTGACTCAGCGGCTAATGGTATCCAAGGAGCGTCAGTTTGTAGATGACTACATCGGTACTGGTATTTGGGGTGAAGACGTTGATCTCAGCGGCGGTACTTACGAACAACTAGACGACGACTCTTCTGATCCTATCAAATACGTTGATGAAGCAAAAGACGACGTTGAAACTGAGACTGGCTATACACCGAATGTCTTGTGCATGGATATCCAAACCTGGCGTGCATTGAAGGAACATGGTGACTTGATCGACAGGTACAAGTATACTCAATCGGGAATCATGACTCCTGAATTAATCGCACCATTATTCGGTATGGATCGTATCCTGATCGCCAGCGGTATTTATAACAAAGGACAAGAAGGCCGGGATGACGATTTCGATCGGATTCACCCAAACTTCATGTTCCTTGCATATGTACCCGAGAGGCCTGGATTACGGCGTCCATCTGCAGGCTACACATTCACCTGGACTGGATATGGTGGAGCTAATGCATATGGTGTGACTATGAATCGTTTCCGTATGCAGAACATCAAGGCTGATCGTATCGAAGGTGAGATGGCGTATGACCACAAGGTTGTCGCGGAAGATCTGGCCGTGTTCTTCCATAACACTATTAGCAGCTAAGGAGTGTAGCCAATGGTAGGTGGTGTATCCTCGGAGTATACTTACTCATTGTATACTCCGAGGAATTTGCCTATCAGGAGGTGTAACGATGGATACTGTAGATAAAATCAGACAGTTGCTTGGAGGTGTGTCAGAGGAAATCGTCAGTGATGAATTGCTGCAGGAATTGCTGGCGATGAACGACGAAGATATTACGCAGACCGCAGCTGCTGCGGCACAAATCGTCGGAAGACATTACGCGCTAAAGGCGACCAGGGCGATCGGGGATACCAGGATTGAATATAACAGGCAGGCAGGATTGTGGATAGATATAGCCAAAGAGATGGAAGAACGCGCTGCAGGACTCGCGAAGCCATTCTTTGGAGGTACATCTAAGAGGCAGAAAGAATTAGAAGAAGCAGACGAGGATCGTCCACAGAGTGATTTCTGGCGCGGGATGTTCGAAGGCGGTGATTTGTATGATTGGCAACGTAGGCTTCGAAGATGAATTCGGGGACTTACTAACGGAGGATATATTGATCGGGGAAATCGTTGAATCGCAAGATGAAGAGCGTGGCGATTTGACGCAGAGTTTTGAAGTGATGTATGAAACACGTGCATCTATTCAACGTCAGCGTTCAGCACGAGAAATTGAGATGGCATCAGGTCGTCGTGTGATGTCCTATTGGCGCATCTACACATCCGTGCTGGGTTGGGTTATTGATAACGAAGAAGGCGAAGAGGTTGAGGATGTACAAGAAGATATGAATCTACGGCCAGGATTACTAATTACTACTGATATGGACTTTGATGGCAGCAATCGTGGTGCTCCTATATATCGAATCCTTCGCGTATACAGCCCCTTCGGTCAGCACTTTGAGTTAGATGTGGAGGTGGTCAACGATGTTTAGAGCAGAAGTATCGGTAGTGACACATCGTGGACCATTTATACAATCGCTACATGATTCGATCTATCATTCGATGGATGAATCGCTGTCCGCATACAAGTCAGATATGTATCAAACACTGAGGCAGAAAATCGGGGAGCCGTCTTTGCCGGGAGAACCTCCCGCATATATCACCGGAGCACTTGCAGAATCACTACTGCATTTCATTGATATTGACAAGATCGGGATGATTTCCGGAGGTGTCGGCGTGCGACGAGATCAGCGTGCAAAAGCATACTTCTTGGAATTCGGAACACGGAAGATGGCTCCGCGACCGGCATGGCGACCTACATTGGAAGAGAATTGGGAAAGGTATCGACAAATACTCGCAGGCAGGAGTGGTAATTAGTGCTGTGGAAAGAGATCCAAATGGCGTTGTGGGATGTAATTTCAGGAGACAGTAGGTTGGAGGAATTATGTGATAATCGATTCTATCCAACGGAGGTACCCTCGAAAGTGCCTTATCCTTTTATTGCATCCATTGATAACAAAGGTGCGACTCCGTGGAAGACTTTGGGGCAGACTACAGAAGGCGCCATTGTAACTTGGCCATTACGTGTGCACGCACGGGATGGCGGAGTAGAGGCTAACGAAAATATTATAGCCCGTTTGTATGAGTTGTTCCACCTGCAAAGTTTCGAAATTGATAAGGCAAAGGTAGTATCTTCGGAGATTACTATGGATTCCGGCTCGTATCCCGACCCTGATTTGGAGGACGGGTATAAGATATGGAATCACGATATTATGTTGACAATTCGATTGCGAAAGGAGGATTAATCTATGGGACTTGCTGCATATAAGAAGGAAGTATGGGTAGCGAAAGAGAGTGAGAACGGCAATGGCCCCGATCACCAATCCTGGGCCAAGGTGCCAGCCAACACCGCTTCGTTAGATCAGAGTGGTACTGTATTGGACGACAGTGCGCTTGGTTTTAATCAAGGCCAGCGGTCACGGTTGATTGGTATTCTAGAATGGGGTATCAGCATGACTGTTAATTATGATACTGATGGAGAAGGCGCTACAGCCGTATCTCATATTAGAGACTCTTGGTTGGATCGTAAGCGGTTGTATGTACAATACTTGCCGAGTGGAAAAGTTGAAAGTGGATGGCAAGGGCCAGTTGTTGTGGAAACGTTTAATATGACTGGTGGAGTCGATGACCTCGAAACTGTCGATGTATCGTTGTTATCTAATGGACCGCTTGGTGAGGCTGAAGAGCGTGAAGAAGGCGAAGAATAATATCTAAATCAGGGGACTTGAGGTGATTAAAGTGACTACGTCTGTAGTTACGATGTATACAACAGGCACTCCTACTAAGTTCGAATTTATGCCTGCGCGTCAATTAGATGTGGATACATATCGAATTATTGAAGATTGCCAGTCAGTATGGCATAGAGATCGCAAAGTGACGGCCTATGTCAACACACGAGGAGTCACTGAAGCAATTCGACCTGCCCAAGTTGATCCACTCTTCGGAGAAGTACAACTGCATATAGATGAGCCAGAAGCCAGTGATGTGTCGCTTGCAGGGACTTTTGTTCCTCGATCAGGGGTGGCAGGAGCTAATAGGTACAGGATAGAACAGTCATCAATACGCACATCTACAGGCGTGGTTCCATACATGGAACTTACGCTGGAAGATATTGTGTGGATGAAAGATTCCTTCTTTAGAGAGATATATGATGACAAACCTATCCTCATTGAAATAGAGACTGCTAGGGGTATCGAGTCTATGCGCGGTTGGTTTAAATTAAGTGCAGACAGGTCGAGAAAAGAAGATCCTATTGTACTTCGATTTAAACCCCACTGGCTTTGTGGCGTTAGTTATGGTTGGAATAAGAATGCCCGGAATACATAGGATGAGGCTTCCCCCTGAGCCTTGTCCGCCGGGCTTTTTCAGAATATGAAAATACAAAGGGAGGAATAAGTAATGGCTTCCAGAGAAGAAATAAGACAGGCTTCGATAGGTACAAAAAGGGATTTTAAAAGGGAAATCGTAGAGTGCGACGGAGTGACTTACGAAGTAAGGCAACCTTCTGTTAGAGGTAAGACAGAAATATTCCAAAAGGCCAGGGTTCCTGATGCACGGACTGAAGAGGAGATGCTGAATAAGATTGACCCTGTTACGATACAAATATATGCAGTTATTAATTGTACATATGTGCCAGGAACCGATGAGAGAGTCTTCACCGATGAGGATTTTGAATTGCTCGAAGGCCAGCCTTCAGGAAGTTTCGTCGATGTCATCGGTGAGGTTGCAATGGGATTGATTAACAAGAAGCCTGCAGATGACGCAAAAAACTCCGAAGACGCTCAGGCCGGCGAAGATTGATGCTATTGGCGATTGCCAAGGAGCTTGGCGGTCGCACAGCAGACGAGTATGCTGCGGTCATGAGCGAATCCGAATTTTGGGAATGGGCAGAATTCTACAAAATAAGGAATGAGGAACAAGAAAGACAGCGAAAGAAGAACACACCAAGCGGACGTAGAGGAAGAGGTTCGCGAGGAAGGAGGTGATGATGTAGTATGAGAGGCGCAGATGAATTCGCAAGAGCTATGGTCAGGTTTGTTGCAGATACAAGAGATGTAGTCAGGGCAAGTAAGGAAATGCAGGGTGCTGCGCTGAATACTGCCAGGGAAATTGATAGAGCACACAGGAGATCGGCGAAAGAGGTACGTGCTGCATGGAAGAACGCAATCGCGGAAAAGAAAAAGGCATTTAGAGATTGGTTCCAGAGGGCTCAGCAGAGTGTCGCCAATTTCGCACGTAATTTCATACAACAATATAGAAGTATTCAGCAGTCACTGACGCGTTTCGGGAGACACTTCAGGCAAATAATGGGTCGTAATATTCCAAGACTGATTCGCGATGTAATTAAAGATTTGGGGCGACTTGCAGTAAGTTTTGTGCAGGTATTCAGCTCAGCACGGAAGATGTACCAAGGTTTGAGCAGGTATTTAGAGGAATTAACGAAGAAGATCGTATTCTTGCAGCTAGACCTTCGCTACATCATCACGCAAATCCGTAACATGACGATTGGACTGATTGCTTCGCTAGCTGGAGGTGTTAAAGCACTGATGGACTTTGAAGAAGCATTCGTCCGAGTCAGACGTGTTGTGGATATGACGGATAGGCAACTAGACAATTTAGCAATTAGATTGCGTGAAATGTCTCGATCTATGATTACCGGTGCTGAGGGTCTTGCCGAGATTGCTGCGATGGCAGGACGTCTAGGTATCGAAGGTATAGATAACATAGAAATCTTCACGGAGACTGTGGGTATGCTTGCTGAAGTCACAGATATCGTCGGAGAGACAGGTGCTCAGCAAATAGCGCGATTTATGGTCGTACTTGATGAAAGCATAGACAGAGTAGATAACTTAGCGTCTTCTATCGTGCATCTAGGTAACACCTTTGCTGCGACGGAAGACGAATTACTTACTATGTCATTTCGGCTTGTGGGTGGTGCTGAGGCGATCGGCCTGACTGCTGATGAAACTATGGCACTATCGACAGCTTTGACAGCCACCGGTGTCCGTGCCGAGCGTGGCGGTACTGCAATGACTCGATTAATGATTGAGATGAGTCAAGCAGTAGAGACGCAGACTAGGGCGCTTAGTACATTTGCAGATACTGCTGAGATGTCTATAAGAGAATTTACGCAGACATTCCGACACGAGCCAATTAAAGCAATGGAAGGATTTATTAAAGGCCTCGGAAGAATGCAGGATCAAGGTGAGAACGTATTTGAGACTTTCGAGGACTTGGAAATCGGACAAATTCGGACAATTGACGCGCTCTTACGTTTAGCATCAGCGGGAGATTTGCTGACAGACACATTGCGTGAGTCGGAGAAAGCATTCAGGGACGGTACGTATCATGCGCAAGAATACGAAACAAGGATGGACACAGTCAGAGCCCAAGTCGGGACGTTATGGAATTCTATTAAGGATTTGGCAATAATGTTCGGTGAAGTATATCGAGATAGTATTATGGATGCCGTCGAAACTACTCGGGACTTAGTGCGGGCATTCTTAGCTTTGGATTCTGAAGGTGTCGAAGCATTCGCAAGATTTGTCAATGTAGTACTTGCGGTTGCAGGTGCGATGTTTCTGTATTTAATCAGCGCAAGGGCAATCCTAGTATTCTTGACATCACTAACACTGCTCCTGCGGATGTTGACATCTCTTGGGCCGTGGGCATTCGCTATATCGGTAATTAACGAACAGGTGGATGATTTCGGCGCTGTATTGGAGAATGTTGCTAGGTTTGCAGATAATGCTGCCGCAGGGCTGCGCAACTTCTGGAATGCATTCAGAGAGGGGCCATTCGTAGAAGACTTGTCTAATGTCTGGGAAGGATTCTCAACAGAGTTAGATGAATTGATGGAAGTAGAGGATCCAGGTTCCGAGTGGATTGTAGATTTCATATCGGCATTCGTGGGATTAATTGCAGACACGCTTGAAGCTGTAAACGATGCTATCGAAAGATACCTAGAAAGCGAAGATTGGGAAGGTATTGACGAGGGTATACAGGAGAGTATGAAGACCCTTGCTGAGCGTATGTATAAAGTCTTCGCAGAAATTGCTCGGATGGTGTTCGTCAATCTGCCGTCGGCGATGACAGACGTTATAGGAGACTTACTGGAAGACGTCGATGTCAGTGGTTTAGTCGATTTAATTACGGAAATGGGAAGTCAGATATACGAACAACTTGCGCAAGCCTGGGACGAAGCGGAGACTTCAGGTGAGTTTGCACGAGAAGCCGCAGAGTCGATGTTAGGCATGTGGGCAGTTGGTGCTATGCTTGGTGGATTCGGCATAGGCGGTATAGGTAAAGCCCTGAAAGTTCCATTAGAGATAGCAATCACAGTTGCGGCTGGATTAGCCAAAGGAGTCGCATTAGGTGCTGGAATATCAGTATGGAAACTGCTTGGTGTTATAGTCAAGGGTGTACTCGGGAAGGCCCTCGCTGCAAGTATCGTCGTCTTATTGACTTTGGATTGGGTAGTCGATGATGACTTGTGGGATCCTGACATGCCTTGGGAGTCTGATTACTGGCTAGATGCCTGGAAAGACCTCAAGGAGTTCTGGGATTGGCTTACGGATACATTACTTAAGCCAAGTAATTGGGAAATAGATATTCCTGAGGTTTGGACTGCCGATTATTGGTTGAACATTCTGGATGCCTTCGAGGAAATATATAAGTCGCTGATGAAAATTGTAGATTTTTTCGAGCTGGATATTGACTGGGGATGGTTCGATGCTGACGAAGCGGGGAAAGAGCTGACTCCAGAAGAAGTCCGCGAGATGTATGCACCAGATGCTAAAGAGTGGTCATGGCTGCTTGGGTTATTTGGACTGTCGGACGGAGCAATACTTCCAGGATTCGGTGGAGGTGATCGCATACCAGCATTGCTTGAGGCTGGAGAAGCTGTCGTGCCTGCAGCAGTCGTTCATGGTGGTATGGACGACATCATAGATTGGTTCCGCTCGATGGGCGTGCCCGCATTAAGCAGCGGTGCTGTTATTGGCACAGGCGGACATGGCGGTGGAGATTCTGCACCAGGTACTTCTGTGTTGGATGCTTTCCAGGAACAAGCGGAGAGACATCTAGAGGAGCTTGGTAATACTGCTGACTCTGCGGCAGACTATATACTTGAAATGAGCCAGGCCGCACAGGCCGGTGAATGGGATGATTTTGCACAAATGGCTGTAGATGCGCTCAATGTCGTTACGGATACGATTGCAAAAAATGCTCTGCGTGTGATTGACTTGATTGAAAGTGCATTACTCGCCGCAATTCCTGAGGACTTAATTGATCACGGAGTAATTACAGGAATATTTGAGACACTCCGTGCCGGACTTGCTGCACTAATAACTGATGAAGACGAGCCTGGAGAGCCTCCTGCGTTGAGAATGGCAGAGCAAGCTCAGCTCGATCCAGGAACTCCTCCAGAGATGTTGCCGATGCCGGACGAGCAGATAGAAGAATTCCTCGAAGATTTAGGTGAGAATTCTGAATGGCTCGCTGACATATTCGAGGGATTGATTGATAGATTATATGACTTCGACGATTCATACGAAGATATAGTACGCGCACACGATGAAGTATTACCCGCTCTAGAGGGGCTTGCATACAGTGCATTGTTGGCAGGAGATCGTTTGGCGGAAGAGTTCGCAGTAGGAGAAGAATTTGGAGACACAATTGGAGCACTTACAGGCGATTTCAGCGGTCTTGCTGAGGCTGTATTAGCTGCACAAGGTCCGATAGATGGCATTGTAGCATTCCTGCTCGAGATTCTACAGCATACTGAAGCATTTGATCAATTTATGGCAAGCGTGCAGATGTTGTTTGATGCATTCGTAAGTATATTCGATCCTATATTTAGATTCATTCTTGCGGCACTTGCGCCAGTAATTACAATGTTAGCATCACTGTTTGAAACTGTCGGCGGCTTGATAGAAAGCGTGTTGTTTCCGATATTCAAAGCGCTGTACCCGATATTTGAGGCATTGGCGACAATACTGATGCCCATCATTGCTGGCTTAGAATTCTTTGCAACATTAATAGATATAGTGTCGCCGATACTGACGATCCTTGCTGACGCGCTTGAAGTTACACTGAAACCTGTGACTGCTGTAGCAGACGCGCTCACATGGCTTCAGATAGGTATAATGAAAGTAATGCGAGGAATTTTGAAAGGTCTCAGTAGGATACCGTTCCTAGACTTTTCGGATCAAATAGAATCGCTCAATGAATCTATCGATAAGGCAGAAAGTGACCAGGAAAAGTTGAACGATATGACTGCCGAAGGTGCATGGAATATGGAAGACTTCGGGGACGAGACGGCTGACGCAACAGAGTCGATGACTAATGTACCGGATGTATTCCGTGTGAATCTACGTGCTGCCGAGAGTGCTCAGGCGGAACAGGAGGAGACAACGGACTCCATCCTTGATTGGATTAAAAGTATTTTCGGAATGGACATAGAAGGCAGCTCGTCTGATATCATCGAAGCTGGCCTAGGAGTACCGGCGGCCGCAGGAGCTATTACGGATGGATTTGCGCCCGACGCTGACTTAGATGTAATTGATCCAAAGAGGGAAGAGACTCACGTGCACTTCCAAGGCGATGTATATGGAGAGCGCGACTTCGAGGACAAAGTTGTCAGGACTGTCGATGGGGCCAAAAAGCGTGGAGCTAAGAGGAAGACAGGCGTAGCAGCCGGTGCAGGGAGGTTTTGATGATGGCCAAGGAGTACATTATTAAATTCGACCATATAGAAATTCCATACGTGTTTGAAGTGGATATGGACGTAGAGAAGAATGTGGATAAAGAACGAGGAGCGATGGGGACGCTGCAACAATTCTTCCTCGCTGGTGGTGCTAAGAGGGTGTGGTCATTCACGACCCGCCCTCTTCCCTACAGCAAAGCAGAGGGTATCGAAGAGCATTTGTATGCGAATGGTTACGAGGTGGATTTTTGGTATGACTTGCTGCAAGAGGAGGGCGAGGGTGATGTAACAATCCCTGTTGTTGTAGAGTTGGATGATTTCTCTCGAGCAGAATATCCGGATAGAGATACCGGTGAGTGGAGAGATGACTACATAGAAATGGCTTTTACGGTTGAGGAGAAGTGAGGGCTTTTTCAAAATTTGAAAATACGACTTTAGTGTGGTGAAGCAGATGGCAACTTTCGTACATCATTCAATACGTGTAGATAAGCCAGGCACAGAGGATGAATGGGTCGATTTAGAAGAATACGTAATGGATTATGACACTGATGTAGGCGACGTACAGTCGGTAGGAACAGAGTCCGGCGGCGGAGATGGTGTCGTAGGCACAGCAAAAATTACATTCCTGAGTACGAATGATTATAATTTGAGCCCTCTTGATGAATCCAGTAGCGCGAATACCTGGAATGGGCAATTTGAGCCTTTATTATCAGCGTGGAGAGAAGTCAACATATTGGTAGCCAAGACTCATACACCAGTACGGCCAGGTCCGGAAGATGATGCTTGGGAACCGATATTCAGAGGGTACATCGATACTATCACGACATCCCGTGGACGCGTTACATGTGATTGTAGAGATCAGGCAATGTTATTGCAGGAGACCTTCGTCGAAGAACCTACGCCGATTTTGGAGCCGGGAGATCCTGATATGGCGCTTGATGATATATTACAGAAAATCATCGATGAATTAGTCGAGGATGTTTCCATTACGATTTATACACCGAGTGGAACAGAGGAAGAGCCGATACACGAAGACGAGCGTCCAACTATTGAATACGACGGCGAAGAAGATATATTTATGGTATCAGCTCCCGAGGAAGGCGATGAGACATACGGTGCTGAGTATGAAAATGTATGGGAGTTTTTGCAAGGTGCTGTAGTGCAAATTGGCTGGTTTCTTGGATATAGGTGGCATGATCCTACGGACGATTTTCAGCTCGTATTGATGCGTCCAGACGTTGATAAAACAATTGAAGAGGCCGATTGGACGTTTGATGAAAATAATGACTTCATGTTGGACCCACAAGTTGAGGTCGGATTAGATAATATACGGAATGTCGCAGAAATCGTATATAGCGACGAGGAAGATCCAGTTGTTGAGTACGATCAAGACAGTATAGATAATTACCGACGTAGATACATGAAAATAGAGCGTCATAACTGTGGATTGCTGACCCACTACGATGAAGCTCGAAACATGGCCCTACAGGCGTTGGAAGATTTAAAAGACCCGATGGGATTCTTACAGGCGGATTTGATGATGGAGCCTCGAGTCAAGCCTTTTGATGGAATCAAATATAAAGACACGACGATTTCGGATAATTATCAATTCATGGGCGTCCAGAGTGTGAGGCATTCTGCACGATTTGGAAATAATCCGTCATTCAGGACAACCATCAACGGTCAGGGAAGTGTTAAAGGTGGAAGCATGCGCTGGCTACGTCGAGAAGCTCGTGCAGGCGCAAGTAAGCCTGTACAAGATGAAGAGCGTGGCACTCAGCGGGCGATGTTAAAACCTACTACTGTTGCCGTAGAATCTGCGGTAGGCGCCCTTGATTTGAAATTCGAAAGACCTCGTACACGTCGATGGGCTGAATCTGAGATTCATGTAAGTACCGAATCCGATTTCATACCAGGCGACAGTACAGAATATACACGAGCTAAAAACACACACTTTGGATTGAGTGCAGGCTTGTCGTTAGGTACTGATTATTATATCAAAGTGGCTAACAGAGATGATTACGGCAATAAGTCTGACTACATTGAAGTAGGGCCGGTGCAGATTGATGATTATCCCGACGGAATAGACATCCCCGCGAATGTGGAATTCAAAGACGCTGAGTGTGGATTTGACGACAGAGGACTCACACTAATATGGGGGCATGTAGAATGGGCATCCCAATATGAACTGCGTTACGATACAAATTTCGGAGAAGACGATGCTAATTTAATTACTCATACTGGTGATGATAGATATACGTTTGTGCCTGCAGACAGAAATGTTACTATTTACATCAAAGCGAAGAATTCACGTGGAGACTATTCGGAAGAATATGATACTTTTTCTGATACTAATGATGTCCCTGAAACTATGAGTGCGCCAAGTGTGTCATCGCAATACCATAATGTTCGAATTGAGTTTGATCGTATTGCAGGCGACTCAACAATTCAGGGATACGTTATTGATGTGGATGTAAATGGCACTACTGAGGAAATAGATATCGGTAATCGCCGAGCATACGAATTCCGTGCCGAGCAAGATGATGCTGTAAGTGCAAGAGTCCGGGCATACGACTACCAGGGTAATGGCAGCTGGAGTCCTTGGAGTGCGACAATTGATGTTAAATGGCCAGTGCCTGATACGCCTACGTCTTTGAGTGGAGAATTCGTGTGGGATGTGCGATTTGAGTGGGATTCTATGCCGTATGCGGAAAAGTATGAAGTTGAAGTAGATCCCGATGGAGAGTCGATGTATGTAATTACTACCTCGAATAATTCCTACCGCATCACGTCACCCAGCACGCGGCAGTATGACGTGCGCGTAAGGGCATTTAATCAACATGGAGAGTCTTCCGAATGGAGTGCGCCGCATACTGAATCTAAAGCAGCGCCGTCTCCACCTGAGCCTCCGATCTCTAATGTGGTATCATTCTTCAAGGGCATTCGCGCGGTGATTGAGGCATCTACTTCGAGTGGAGTATTGTATCATGTAGTTGAATGGTCATGGAGCGGCAACACTGAGGAACGCAGAGTAAATGCAGGTGACAGGGTGATGTTAGAAGCCGATACAGGCAAGGAAGTCAGCATCCGTGTGAAGGCTGTGGATGTCGTCGGTGCTGGGGATTGGAGCAGCACAGAAGTTGAATCGACGGCGACGCTTGATGATGTTGCCGAATTTGCAGCTACTTTGAAGCCTCCGGATTTGGTTGATGAATTACCTGCATTACCTAGTGATGATTATCCTGAAGGCAGTTTGATTGTGTGGACAGAGGATAAGAAGTTATACAAGAATGTATCCGACAGTTGGACTGATGATTTTGACCATGACGAATTGACCGTATTTCAGAACATTGTTGCTTCGACTATAATTGCTGGTGCTGTCGGTGCCACCGAGATTGCAGCGGGTGCAATTACAGCAGAGAAAGTCAGTGTTACTGAAGAGTTGGCTGCAGAATTTACACAGTTCAAATATACAATTGTCGATGAGTTGGATGCCTCAGAGATAGATGTTACTAATTTGAATGCAGATAATATCACCACAGGATCACTTAACGCTGAACGACTTCAAATTGGAGATTTTCTTAAGGCAGAAGATGGAGCACTCACAGTTGATTATATAGATGCCAGCGATGTTGATGTTATCAATTTAGACGCAGATAATATTACATCCGGGACGATTGCTACGGAGTTCCTGCGGGTGGGAGATACAGATAAGCACCCCTCCTTCGCCAACGCAAAGCCTCCTGAAGGAAAGTTGTGGTACTTTGACCGGAGCTTGATGAGCACCTGCGGGATTAAGCCCGAATCCGGAGCTGTGGCTACGCTCCGACCGAATGAGGGTAAGTTTGGTGGAGCTGTTGACATTGAAAGCCTAGCTTATAAAGTTGATATAGGGACAAAATGGACTTGGCATGGTTCACTAAAATTGAAGGAAGGTGAGTTATAAATGGGAATTGAAAATGAAGCCATTTTAAGAGATAAAAACGGCGATCCCATACCCCAATACTGGGATATAGAGGGACAGAAGTTTAAGCCTTATTCGGGGAAAGTTCAACTATCTGGGAGTATAGTTGATTTTTCTACTGCTCCAGTGTATTACGGATTACATCAATTTGGCACGCTAAAATACAACGGAACAGAACTGCGAAGGCCCCTAAGGCCGTACAGGAGCGACCATTCTTATAGCATAATCAACACAGACGCA
>Ga0207421_10002087_pt1 | contig 25164 bp, 21 predicted proteins | sample SodLakKL_010_SED_4_FD_187542 | JGI IMG/M metagenome (GOLD analysis project Ga0207421, IMG submission 187542) | Alkaline sediment microbial communities from Lake Tanatar, Kulunda Steppe, Russia - 8KL_010_SED (SPAdes) (version 2) | ecosystem: Environmental > Aquatic > Non-marine Saline and... | reverse complement strand
AGAGCACCGAGGTCGACAGCGTGAGCGGGGCCACCGTGACGAGCGAGGCAATCAAGGCCGCGGTGCAGGCGGCCTTGGACGATGCCGGCTTGTGAACGAGTTTCGGCAGCAGGCTCCGCAGCATCGGCAGGAAGCGGCCGCGTAGCGCCTCGTTGAACGAGGGCTGCAGTCATCCAAGGTGTACAACGCGGGCGGAGGGTTCTTCGTCCGCTTTTTTTCTGTGGGGCGCCCGGCTCGGTGCGAAGAGCGCCTGAAAAGGGGGCGACCCTGAGTCCGATCGCGCTTGTCTAACTCAGTTTTCACGGTCTATGATACACGCACCACAACCATGAATAGACGTTTTTTGTATCGTTCGTTTCTCGCGGTGTTCGTGATGATCTTATTTGGGCTCGGCGGGTGTGCCTTGATGCCCGACCCGGACGAGCCCCCGGAGGATCCGCCGGAAAAGCCTGAGGTGGTTGATGAGCCGGAGCCGGTTGAGGAAGCCTACCAAAGCATTAGCCTTTTCGTGGCAACCGGAGACGCCGAGGCCGCGCTCGAGGAGTACCGGCGTGCCGAGATCGAGGATCCCGACGATCCGGATACGCTCGTGTTGCTCGCGCAGTTACTCACGGCCGCCGGTCTAGTTGAAGAAGCGCAACAGACGCTCGATGAGGTGCTTGCCGAGGATCCTGAGAATCTCGATGCACTGTACCACTCGGCGTTGCTCGCCGGGTTCCGTGGCGAACATGAAAAGCAGGAACTGCGCTTGACCGAGCTCGTTGAGCGTCATCCGGAAAACGCCCGTGCGCACGCGGCGCTGGGGGAGCTCTATATGGAGCGCGAGGAGTACGATGATGCGCGCGCCGCGTTCGAGACCGGGCTCGAACACGATGAAGAAGAGTTTGTGGCGCTACGCGGGCTCGGAAACGTGCTGTTGCGACAGGAAGAGTACGAAGAGGCCGAAGGTGTACTCACACGTGCGATTGAGCGCGAGCCTGAGTTTCCGTTTTCGTACGTTGATCGCAGCCGTGCACGGCTGCGGGGGGGCGACCCTGCCGGAGCCGAACAGGATCTGACCGACGCAATCGAGCTGGAACCCGAGTACGCCTGGAACTACCTCGATCGTGGTCGTATTAGAGCTCGAAGAGGTCGGCTGGAGCCTGCGAAGGAAGACTTCAACCGCGCGATCGAGCTCGAGCCTGATATTTTTATGTTCTACGTTCACCGTGCGCGTGTACACGACTCGCTTGGCCAGGTCGAGGACGCGGTTGCGGATTACCGTACTGCGTTTGAGATGCGCCCGGACTATCACGAGGGCTATGCGCATTTCGCGAGTTTGCTGTACCTCACCGGAGCGTTCGATGAGGCTGCCGAGTACTTCGATGAAGCGTACCGGATAAACGGTGAGTTTCACGAGTATATGCTGCTCGCGGCGTTGTCCTGGAAGGAAGCCGACGAGGAGCACCATGCGCGGCAGTATGTCCGTGAACACCTCGGCCGCATCAACCGTGAGCACGTGTTCTACGACGTCGCACGTTTCTACATGACCCCGTCCAATGAAGGAAATCTGCTACGGCGCATTCAGAATATCGGCGATGAATACAGTAAGGCGCAGGCACGGTTCTTCGTCGCCGCGCAGTACGAGCTACTCGGCAGAACGCGCAGTGCGCGCGAGCTGTATCATCAGGCCGCCGATTTTTCCGGAACCGGGATGATAGAGACGCGCTTAGCCGAGCACAATCTTGAGCGCGATAGGTGAAGCTGTATGAAAGGGTTGCAGGAGCTGATCTCCAGCCTCGACCGAAAGCGCCAGATCGTGATACAGGCGCACGACTTTCCTGATCACGACGCGGTTGCGAGCGCGTACGGACTCGCTCATCTGCTGGAGCTCAACGAAATCCGCGCTTTTCTGAGCTACGGGGGCGAAATTCAGAGCCAGTCGCTCACCGAGGCGATTCGAGTACTTGAGATTCCAATCGTGCCGAGTGCAAAGCTGATGCCGTCGCACGACGCACAGATTATCGTGGTCGACGGGTTTGCCGGCAACAAGAACATGACCGGGATGCCGGGCGAAGTGGTCGGCGTGATCGATCACCACACGCCGCCGACCGAGCCCGATTGCCGATACTGGGATATACGGGAGCACTATGGTTCGTGCTCTACGATCATATACGAGTACTACAAGATCGCTACTGCCGAGATGACGCCGTCGGTCGCGACGGCGCTGCTGATGGGGTTGATGATGGACACGGCGTTCATGACGCGCGGAGTTTCCAAGATTGACCTCGAGGCGTTCTCAACACTATTTTTTCAGGGCGACTGGAAGACCGGAAGTCGCTTGCTGAAGAACTCGCTCTCGCTGCGCGATCTCGGGGTGTTCCGCGAGGCGATCAACTCCTGCATCGTTGCCGAGGATTTCTGCTTCCTGTTGATTCAAAAGGAATGCAGTCCCGAGGTCATGGCCTTGGTTGCGGATTTCTTTTTGGGTTTGCGCGAGGTACACTTCGTGGTGGCGGTTGCACCGGACCGCGAGGAGTATCGTCTCTCGGTCCGCAGCGAGGACCACGCACGGCCCAGCGATGTTGTGATCAAGCTCGCGCTCGAAGGGATCGGAGCCGGCGGAGGGCACATTCACATGGGCGGCGGCAGTATTCCACACGACTTATTTCCGGGCGAGGAGGGGCTGCGCCGCCGCTTCATGACCGCCCTCGGGATGGACTAACCGAATGCATTCAACAGACCAACGACCACCCTCGCAAGACGTTACCGAGCTCACGCTCGGAGGGCGTCGTTTCACGATACTCGGCACCGCGCATGTATCGCGGGCAAGCGTAGACGCGGTTCGGGAGCTTATCGCGGCCGAGCGGCCGGACCGAGTCTGTGTCGAGATCGACGCGGGGCGCTATAACTCCTTGACCGACCCCGATGCATGGCGAAAGCTCGATATCTTTCGGGTGCTACGGGAGCGCAAAGGCTTCCTCCTGCTTGGAAACCTTGTCCTTGCCTCGTTCCAGAAGCGTCTTGGCTTAGACTTGGGTGTCAAGCCGGGGGCCGAGATGCTGGCCGCGATCGAGGCTTCCGAAGAGCTCGAGGTTCCGTACTCATTCTGCGACCGCGAGATCCAAACTACCTTACGACGGGCTTGGCGTAACTCAAGCCTGTGGGGCAAGAACAAGATGCTTGCGGCGCTGGCGACATCGGTGTTCTCGGGCGAGAAGCTCGACGAAGCCGAGATCGAGGCGCTCAAGAACAAGAACGCGCTCGAGGGTATGATGCAGGAGCTTTCGGAGTACTTGCCGAGCGCCAAGACCGTTTTGATCGACGAGCGTGACCACTATCTCGCAGCCAATATCTACAAAAGCGTCGGCGAGCATGTTGTAGCGGTGATCGGAGCCGGGCATCTCTCCGGGGTTGTGCGAAAGCTCGAGCAGTTTGCCGCCGGGGAGGCATCTCCGGACACCGAAGCGCTCGACCAAGTTCCGCCGCCGAAGGTGTGGACGCGTGCGTTGCCGTACGTGCTGCCGGCGGTCATCATCGGGCTCATTGGTTACGGGTTTGTGCAGGGGGGCTTCGCCGGCGGTATGCGCTCGCTCGGTATGTGGGTGGTTGTCAACGGAACGTTATCGGCGGTGGGCGCGGCTGCGGCGCTCGCTCATCCGCTTACCGTGATCGGGTCGTTCGTGGCCGCCCCGTTTACCTCGATGAACCCAACAATAGGGGTGGGGTTTGTGAGCGCGGCGCTCGAGGCCTGGCTCAGGAAGCCACGCGTCGAGGACTTCGAGCGTCTACAGACCGATATCGCGGAGCTGCGGGGCTTCTTCCGAAATCGCTTCACGCGCATCCTGCTGGTGTTTCTTTTTGCGACAATCGGAAGTGCAATCGGGACCTTCATCGCGATCCCGCTCCTGTTCCCGGGATCCGGCGTTTAGCAGTGCCGTTCGGCGGGATTCAGCCGGGTTTTCGACCGAACACGGCCTCGATGCAGTCGCGTAGACGTTCAACCGTGTGCGTCTCGCCGCCTTGCTGCTCGCTCGCTCCGCCGCCCTTACCCGGCGGCCCGTAGAAGCGTCCGTAGCCGAGCTCGCGTGCGGTTTTGGCGCGGCGCTCGATCAGCCGTACCGGCCGCACCTCGCCTGCCAAACTGAGCTCACCGGCCACGATAACGCCGGGCGGCACCGCGCGCTCGGTTCGCGCCGAGTACAGCGCAACCGCGAGCGGAAGCTCAACACCGACCTCACCGATGCGAATGCCGCCTGCAACGTTCACGTAGATGTCCTGGTCGCTGAACCCGATGCCGAGATGGCGCTCAAGCACTGCCGCTACGCGCGACACGCGCCCCGAATCGATGCGGTCCGAGAACACACGCGAGACGCCGCCCTTCGCCGGCACGGTCAACGCCTGCAGCTCTACGAGCAGAATGCGCGTGCCTTCAAACACCGGCGCCGCCGCGATGCCGGCCGGAACCGGGGCGGTGCGCCGCACGAGGAAGATCGTAGCCGGGTCGAGCACCTCTTGAAGGCCGCGCTCCTCCATCGCGAAGAGGCCGATCTCCTCGATCGCGCCGAAGCGGTTCTTCGCCGCGCGCAGGAAGCGCAGTTCGTTGTCGGTGTGCTCGAAGTACAGCACCGCGTCGACGATGTGCTCCAGTAGTTTCGGCCCGGCGATACTGCCCTCTTTGGTGACGTGCGCAACCATCAGCAGCACCGCGCCGCTGCGGCGCGCCCAGTCGGTGAGCTCCTGCGCGCAGGCGCGAACCTGCGTCACGCCGCCGGCGATCCCACCGAGCTCGGCCGCGAACAGCGTCTGTACCGAGTCAACGATCACGAGTTGCGGCTTCTGCTCTGCGAGCAGCTGTTCGATGCGGCCGAGCTCGGTTTCGGCGGCCACCCGGATGCGTGTATCGTGCAGCCCGAGCCGCTCTGCGCGCAGCGCGATCTGGCGCGGCGATTCCTCGCCGCTGAGATAGAGCGTTGAGAGACCGGCTGCGGCCGCGGCCTGTAACATCAGGGTAGATTTACCGATGCCCGGCTCTCCGCCGATCACAACCGCGGCGCCGGGAACAAACCCGCCGCCGAGGACGCGGTTGAGTTCGCCGATGCCGCTCGAGATGCGCTCAAAGGCCTGCCCCTCGAGCTCGTGCAGCCAAGCGACCTCGGCGGCGTCACCGCCGCCGCGGCCGTGCGCGCCTGCCCCGGCCGCCCCCCGGGCGCCCCCGGCGGCGCGCGCAGCCGGCGGCGTGTACTCCTCAATGGCGTTCCACGCCGCGCACTCCGGACAGCGCCCCAACCACTTCAAGCTCTCGTAGCCGCAGGCGCTACAGCGGTAGCGGGCGGCCGGGGCGCGTGCCATCGGTGCCGTTCCTCCGCGCTTAGTAGAGCTGGCGGGCGAGAATCACGCCGTCGATCTGCGCAATATGGTCGACCGTGCCTTGTGGTAGCTGCTTGTCCATATCGATGATGTTGTAGGCAAGCTCGCCGCGATGGCGGTTGAGAAGATCTTCGATATTGACCGAGTCTTTCGCGAGCAGCGAGGTAATCTGCCCGATCATGTTCGGCACGTTACGATTTGCGACGATCAAGCGGTGTAGCTCCCGGGTGGGTTCCATATAGCAGTCCGGGAAGTTGACCGAGTTTGCGGTGTTGCCGTACTCGAGAAACTCCGCGAGCTGTTGCGTCGCCATCACCGCACAGTTGTCCTCAGACTCAGGGGTGCTTGCACCGAGGTGTGGAATCGGCACGACTCCCGGCTTTCCAACCACGGTTTCGGTCGGGAAGTCGGTCACGTAGCAGGCGACCTTCTTGTTGTGAATCGCCTTCAAGAGGTCTTGCTCGTTCACGAGACCGTCTCTCGCGAAGTTGAGAATGCGCACACCGTTCTTACACTGCTTCAGCTGCTCGGCCCCGATGAGGTTGCGCGTGCTGTCGGTCAACGGCGCGTGTATGCTGAGGTAGTCGGACATACCAAGCAGTTCATCGAGCGAGTTCGCGCGCTGAACCGTGCGCGAGAGTCCCCAAGCCGCCTGCACCGAGATGTACGGGTCGTAGCCGAGTACCTGCATCCCGAGCGCGGTTGCGGTGTTTGCAACCATGACACCGATCGCGCCGAGCCCAATCAGTCCAAGGGTTTTGCCCTGCAACTCCGGACCGCCGAAGCGACTCTTCTCTTGCTCGACAAGCGTTTTCACCTCGGAACCACGGTCTGCGATCGAGTCTACCCACGCGACGCCTTCGGCGATCCGGCGCGAGGACAGGAGCAGTCCGGCGATCACGAGCTCCTTTACACCGTTGGCGTTGGCGCCCGGTGTGTTGAACACAACGATACCTTGTTCGGTGCAACGTTCAACCGGAATGTTGTTCACGCCGGCGCCGGCACGCGCAATTGCCTTAAGATTCTCCGGCAACTCCATCTCGTGCATCTTGGCGCTACGTACCACAATCGCGTCAGGGTTTTCGACCTCACTGCCGTACTCGTACCCGCGATCGGTCAAGGTTTTGAGTCCGACCGGGGCGATGTTGTTCAAGGTCTTGATTCGAAACATGATGTTACTCCTTAGAGGTTTCACTTGCGGCGTTCAAACTCTTTGGCTCTACATTTCTTGGCTCTACAATCGAAAGGTGCAGCTCATCGAGCTGCGAGGGATCCACCTCGGTCGGCGAATCGTCCATCGGCGAGACGCCGACGGTATTCTTGGGAAACGCGATGACCTCGCGTATGGTGTTCTCGCCGGCCATCAGCATCACCAGCCGGTCGAGCCCCGGCGCAATTCCCCCATGCGGCGGAGCGCCGTACTTGAAGGCCTCGAGCAGAAAGCCGAAGCGACGCTCGGCCTCCTCGAGCGAGAACCCGACGATCGAGAAGATACGCTTCTGGAGTTCGGGATCATGGATACGAATCGAGCCTGAGGCGAGCTCAAAGCCGTTGCAGACCAAGTCGTAAAGATCGCCCTTGACCGCACCCGGGTCCTGTTCAAGCGTATCGAGATACTCCTCTCGCGGCATGCTGAAGAGATGATGCGCCGCCTCCCATTTTTCACCGTCCTCGTTCCACTCAAACAGTGGGAAATCGATGATCCAGCAGAATCGGAACTTCGCAGGGTCGGCGAGCCCCATCTCGCGTCCGAGCTTCGAGCGGACCGCTCCGAGTGCGGTGCAGGCCGTTTTCCAGGTGTCTCCTACAAACAGCAGTAGGTCTCCTGCCGAGGCGCCGAGCTCCTCGAGGATGCGATCGGCGACGGTGGTGTAGAAGCGCGAGACGCCCCCGTCGAGGCCCGACTCGGTGACCTTCATCCAAGCCAAGCCCTTGGCGCCGTAGATCTTGGCGTGTTGCTCGAGCTCGTCGATCTGTTTGCGCGAGTACTGCGCGGCGCCGGGTACGCGCAGCGCCTTCACGACACCGCCGTTTGCTACGGTGTCTTTGAAGACCTTGAACTCGCCCGAGGACGCGATCTCGGAGAACTCCGTCAACTCGAGCTCAAAGCGTAGATCGGGCTTGTCGCTGCCGAAACGGTTCATGGCCTCGTCGTACGCGAAGCGCTGAAACGGTGCATCGAGCTCGTAGTCGAGCGCCTCTCGAAAGACGTGTGCGAACAGGCCTTCGGTCAGCCGGAACACATCCTCGCGCGAGACAAAGCTCATCTCGATGTCGATCTGGGTATGTTCCGGCTGGCGATCGCCGCGGGCGTCCTCATCGCGGAAACAATGGGGGAGCTGAAAGTAGCGATCGAAGCCCGAGACCATCAGTATCTGTTTGAAGAGCTGCGGCGACTGCGGCATAGCGTAGAACTTCCCGGGGTGCAACCGCGACGGGACCAAGAAGTCACGTGCGCCTTCGGGCGTTGATCGAATCATGGTGGGAGTCTCGATCTCGTAGAAGTTCTGGGTGTGCATATACTCGCGCACGCGAAACATTACCTCGTGCCGCAGCCGGATCTTGCGCTGCATCGAGAACGAGCGCAGGTCGAGGTAGCGATACTTCAGGCGTAGGTCCTCGCGCGCGTCGCTCCGCTCATCGATCATGAACGGCAACGTCTCGCAACGCGAGAGGATCGAGATCTCGCGCGCCGCGACCTCCACCGTGCCGGTAGCCATCTCGGGATTGATCATGCTGTCGGGGCGTTTGCGCACCGTACCGCGGACCGCGATGCAGTACTCGAACCTCAACTGCTCGGCCGGTGTGCGGGCCTCGGGCGCCGCATCCTCATCGATCACGATCTGAGTAATCCCGTAGCGGTCGCGCAGGTCGATGAAATGCACGCCTCCGTGATTGCGGTTTCGATGTACCCAGCCGTTGAGCACGACCTCACGGTCGAGGTGTTCCGACGATAGCTCTCCACAGGTGACGGTTCGCTTTAAGTGTTCCATTGATACAAAAACTATCGGATTAGGGCCGGAAGCGCAACTACCGCCTCGGTGTTCTCGCCGGCCGCCGTCACCCCAAGGTTTGCCGAGTGCCGCGAGCCGAGTGCCGCGACCCGTGCCGCGGGCCGCGAGCCGTGCACCGTCGGGTGCGGTTTCAGCCCGGGGGCCAGGTGAGCTGCCGTCCGGCGATGATGTGCGCGTGGATGTACTGCACGGTCTGCTGCGCATCGGGGCCGGTGTTGAACACAACGCGGTAGCCGCGCTGGTCGAGACCGAGGTTGCGCGCCACCTGCGCGATGCCGCGCATGTAGCGGCCTACCGCGTTGGGGTCTTGATCGGCGAGATCGGCGAAGCTCTCGTACTTTCCCTTTGGAATCACGAGTACATGAGTGGGCGCTTGGGGGTTGATGTCTCGGAACGCGAGTACCTCGTCGTCCTCGTGCACGATCTCGGCCGGAATCTCCTTGCGCAAGATCTTGTCGAATAAGGTGTCTTCAGCCATCTACAACCTCCTGGTGTTTGCTCTCAGTGTAACGCGAACGGCGCCGTCGGTCACGCGCCGCGGCGCGGCCGGAGCAGCACGGTGCACGCGGTGCACACGGTACAGGATCCGATCACTCAGCGTTGCGAGCCTTGATCCGTCGAAGTATTTCCGCATAGCGCGCCGCGTTTATGGGGTAATAGCTGAGAACCACGATCCCGACGAGAAAAAACAGCGCCGGAACAGGACCGATCAGCAAGCGAATGCCCAACTCAGCGAGTTCGGTCTGGGCCGGCGCCGGCGTCCCCGGGACCGCCTCCTGGTATCCGAACCACATCAGCACCCAACCGCTCAACGCGATTCCGAGAGCCTGACCGATCTTACTGACGAAGGTCCAGAGCCCGTAGAACACACCCTCGCGCCGTACCCCGTGCTCGGCGTAGTCGTACTCAACCACGTCGGGAATCATCGCGAACGGCATTACATACTGCGTGGCGAACCCAACGCCGGCGATCGCCATCAGCACGACCGCGAACGCCATTCCGAGAATATGCCCGAGCGCGAAGAACAGTAACACCGCGACTGTAAAGATACCCATCCCGATGTTGTAGCTCAGCTTCTTCCCGATGCGTTTGGAGATCACAACCCAAACCGGGATGAACGCCATGCTCGCGGCCAGAAGCACCGGTAGCGCGATCTGAAAACCGCCGGCGTCGCCGAAGATCGTGCCGAAGTAGTATAGCATGCTTGCCTGCAGGATATTGACCCCGGTTACATGGCAGGTCCAGGGGATCAAGATCGTCAGAAACGGCTTCATACGTAGTGCGTCGAGATATGCGCGCAGCACGGCACCGGCTGTCGATACGCGCCTGCCTGCGGCCTCTCGGACGCTTGCAAAGGTTATAAGAAAGCTTGCGGCCATGATTAGCCCCATGATCAAGCCCGCCGCGGTCCAGCCGCGCTCGCCCCCGCCGAACAACGAGACGATCGGCAGCACCAATATCGCGCCGCAGAACGTGCCAACCACCGCGAACGACATCCGATACCCGTTGAGCACGGTGCGCTCATGGAAGTCTTCGCTGATCTCGGGCGTGAGCGCGCCATATGGTATCAAAAACAGCGTGTAGGCGGTGTTCAGAAGACAGTACGTCAGCGCCACGTAGACGAACAACGCGCCCTGAGTCGGCAACTCGGGGATGCTGAACATCGCGACCATCATCACAGCGGTAGTGAGCGCGCCGAGCGCCATGTACGGTCGCCGGCGGCCCCAACGGGACTTGGTGCGGTCCGATAGATACCCCACCGCCGGATCGGTAACCGCGTCCCAGGCTTTGCCGATCATGAGCGCCGTCCCGGCGAGGCCGGCGCGCATCCCAACCGCGTCGGTGAGGTAGAACAGGAGGTAGAACCCCATCATTGTGAAAAACAAGTTTCCGCCGAGGTCCCCTACCCCGAACCCGAGCTTGATGCTGAGCGGGACGCGCCGATCGCTGCCGTAGACGCTACTCATGCGCTCTAACCGAAGCGGCGCGCTTGAACGCCGCGCCGCGGCACTCGGTGCAGCCGAGTACGTGGATATGTTTGCGATCGCGGCGCTCGAACATGCGGGCGACCACGTACCCGTCGGCGCTCACCTCGTTACCGCAGACCGGGCAGATTCGTGGGTGCCGGCTGTTTGCCGGGTAGCAGTAGCGGCAGCCGAACAGGTGCGCGATGGCGTCGGGGGCCGGGCGCGACGGCCTCGCCGCACCGTCCGGCGCCTCGGCCTGGGAGCCGTCGCCGGAATACACAACCGAGTGTACGGTCTCGCCGCGCTTGAGCATGCTCTTGCAGAGCGGGCAAGGCCGCAGAACCTCGAACGAGCTCCGGCTGCGGTCGGCCATGCGATTCGAGAGAAACTGGTAGTCGTTTCTCCGCATTCGGATCAGGCTATACAGCAGCAGCCCGACAATCACTGCGGTAATGATCAATACAACCGTGTGAATTATCCGCCTCCGTTGCACATAGTATCCAAGGCGCGTTCCGGTAGGCAAGCGCAATCGGTTTTCATACAATACCGTTTGTGCCGACCCTTTATATTGTCGCCGGACCAATTGGAAACCTAAAGGATATCACGCTGCGCGCCCTCGAGACGCTCCAATCGGTCGAGACGGTGTTTTGCGAGGACACACGGCAGACCGGCAAGCTTCTGCACGCGCACGGAATAAAGAAGCCGATGGTGAGCTGTCACGCGCACAACCAGCAACGCGCCTCCGAGCGGGCGCTCGCGCTGCTCGGCGAGGGTCGTGACCTTGCGTACCTGAGCGACGCCGGCACCCCCGGCGTGAGCGACCCGGGCTCGGCTCTCGTGGGCGCGGTTCGGGGTGCCGGGCATCGGGTTGTGCCGATCCCGGGCCCTTCGGCCTTGACCGCGCTGTTGAGCGCCTCGAGCTTCGCCGGCAAGACGGTGGTGTTCGAGGGATTTCTGCCTCGTAAGCCCGGCAAACGCGCCAAGCGGCTGCGTGAGCTGCTCGAGCAGCCGTTGCAACAGGTGCTGCTCTACGAATCTCCGCACCGCATCGCGGCGGTTCTCGGCGAGATTGCCGAGATCGACCCAGATCGGCCGGTGCTGCTCGGGCGTGAGATGACGAAACTGCACGAGGAGTTGCTCGAGGGGCCCGCCTGCGAGGTTCTCGAGCGCATCCAGGCGCGAAACTCGGTAAAAGGCGAGTGCAGTTTGCTTGTGTCTGCGGCGAAAAAGCACTAAAATAAAAGGCAAGCGGTGTCGATAGTAGAACTAAGAGTGTACGGGGTGACGTACGAATGAGTATTGAAAGACTTGGACCAATTGATCCGATCCAGAACTACGGCAAAACGGGGCAGGTAGGTCCAAACCAGCGACAGTCACATAACGACTCGATCTCGGTTTCCGAGGAAGCGCGGCTCAAGAGTGAGCTCTATAACGCCGCAGAAACGGTTCGATCTACATCGGACGTGCGCGCCGATCGCGTAGCAGAGGTAAAAAGCAAGCTGGAAAACCCCAACTACATCGACAATGTGGTCCTGAACGCCGTGGCGGAGCGCATCATCGATCTCTTCGACACGGAGTGATCCGGCCCGATCGTGCCGAGAAATCGCGCAGAGCGGCTCCCGGGGGCTCTGTTTTTTTGTGCAACTGAGGAGCGATCATGGCCGACCTCGTATTCCAAGTACCGGCGAAAACCACCTTTGGGCTGGACGCGGTGAACCGTGTCGGCATGATTACCTCTCAGTACGCCGAGCGGGCGGTGCTGGTGACCGAGACCGTGCTGAACGAAGGCAAGGCAATTCGGCGCGTGCAGGATCTGCTTGCCAAGAAGGGCATCGACTGCATCACCTTCGACGAACTGCTCACCGGCGCCGAGGATCGTGTCGCCGCCGAGATTCTCTCGCTGGCGCGAGCTTCCCAAGCGCAGGCGGTGATCGGCATGGGCGGTATGAACGTGCTCACCGTCGCGCGCTGCGCCGCGGTGGCGTTGTCCGAAGGAGTCGAGATCGCCGACCTCTACGAGGCCGATCGTGCGACGGCCGATCGTGGCAAGCCGGGAGTGGGGCGCGGTAAGGCGCACCCGACAGCCTATATCGAGATTCCCACCGCGGTACGTAACCACTTCATGTTCCGCGATTTTTGCATCCTCACCGAGAGTACCCGTAAATCCGCTCGCATCGCCCGCACCGGCACCGAGGTGTTCAAAGCCGCGCTGATAGACCCGCGTCTCAGCCTCACGCTCTCGCACAAATCGGCCGCTGCTGCGCTGCTCGACGTCTTGCTCGCCGCGGTGGAGGGGTATCTCTCGACGAAGGCCAATTTCCTCTCCGATACCTTCTTGCTCGAGTCCGTCCGCATCATGACCGAGGCGGTTCGTGCGGTCGTTAAGGACTCCGCCGACGTTCGCGCGCGTACCCAAGCGTATCAGGCGGCGTTGCTGTGCGCGCTCGGGCTTTCTACCGCTGCGCAGGGTCCCGCTGCGGCGCTGACCTACGCCCTAAACGCGCAACACGGTATACCGAAGGCCTGGATTGCGGCGGTTCTGTTGCCGCACATCCTCGAGTTCCATATCGGTGCGCGGCCCGAACGTATCGGGAAGCTTGCGATCGCACTCGGTGAGGATGTCGACGGAATCAGCGCGGCCGACGACGCGGCGAAGGCGCCGCGCGCGGTGCGCAGAATGATGGGCCAGTTGAAGCTCTCATCTCGCCTGCGCGACTTCGACCTCAACCTCGACGATATGGTCGACGTAACCGAGACCGCGGCTGATTTTGAAATGGTGCGCTACAGCCCGGTGCCGCTCTCGGCGCAAGACCTTTACGACCTCGTGAAGCTCGCGTTCTAAACTTTCCTATGATTACGGTGCGCAAACTTGCGCGGCTTTCCGAAGACACTCGAAGACGCAAACTCGTGCGCCTGCTGACGATTCTCGAACGGCTTCTCAACGCGCCCGGCGACCCAACCGCCGCGCACGGTGGTGGTGCTCTTGATACCGGCAACCGTGGCGCGCCGGCGAGGCCGCCGGCGGTGGACGCGCGATACTGGCGGGATCTGCTCGGTCTCATCGCCGAGGACGCCGGGCTTCCAAACTCGCTGCGCGCGACCGCCGAGCGCAGCGCCGGCCTGCTTTCTGTGCAACCGGGCGACGAGTCGGCGCAGAGCGGGCATGCCGTGGTTGCGCGTGCGGTCAACGACCTGCGGCACGGGTTGCAGTCCGTTACCGGAGGCGAGTCTGCCGATTGGGACCTGCAAGGCCCGGCGGGCTTCGCGACGAGCCCGCACCCGTCCGGGCCGCACCCGCCCGGGGAGAATGCGTTGAGCGGGGCCGCATTGTACCTCGAACGTATTCGCTCGCCGTTCAACCTCGGGGCAATCGCTCGCAGCGCGGCGAGCTTCGGGCTAACCGAGATTGTGCTGTCGCGTGAGACCGCCGCCGTCGAACACCCCCGCGCTCGGCGCGCAGCGATGGGAACGCTCGCGATGCTCTCGATTCGTGTGGCGGAGCTCGATGCCGTCGGCGACGCGCGCCCGTTATTCGCGCTCGAGACCGGCGGGACTCCGATAGAGCGGTTCCGGTTTCCGGCCGACGGCATCGCGCTTGTCGGGAGCGAGGAGCTCGGCCTCTCGCCGAGCGCGCTCGAGTGTGCCGACAGTTCGGCGGGCCGGGTTTCGATCCCGGCGCCGGGTCCCAAAGGTTCGCTCAACGTGGCGGTTGCGGTGGGGATTCTGTTGTCTTGGTGGCAGCACGCACTGCGCGGCGAGCAGCGCGGCTCGCCGCGCAGCGGGCGGGCGGAGCGCTAAACGCCGCGGATTAGCGCGCGGGACGCGGCGCTCCGGTAACGGCGTACGCCTGCGCCCTATACCTGTGCGGTCATCGAGCGGGCCTCGCGCTTGAAGGCCTTCGCGAGGTGACTCTCGATCTTCAGCAGATGCTCATCAGACTCGATGCGAAACTCTTCGAGCGCGAGCGGTTCAATCTGCTCGATACGCATGCCGGCTTCGCGGTAGTGACACAACAGGTTCGCCATATAGACCGTGAGCACGACATCGATGTTGTCCGGCGGAGCGTCGGACGGCGCGTGGTGGTACTTGATTGAGTGAACTAACGCATCCGGGAAGTTCCATTTCTCGGCGATCATCGCTCCGATGTCGGCGTGGTTCAACCCGCTCGCGAGGTCTTCGAACAGCTCTACCGGTATTCCTTTGTCGGAGCAGAAGCGTTGGATGTTCTGGATGAGATCGGGGTGTACCGAAGCGAAGATGATCTTCCCCATGTCGTGCAGTATGCCTCCGACAAACACGTCGTCGAGAATGTGTTTCTTGCGCGTAATGCTCTTCGCCAAATTGTAGGCGTAGAACGCGGTTTGGTACGAGTGCTCCCAGAGCTGTTTGGTTGCCGGGCCGTCGTGTCCGAGCACCTTCTGCGTGCCGTAGGAGTATAAGAGATTTCGAAGTCCGCGCATCCCGACGAGTTTCACCGCCTCAACGATGTTATCGACCTTTTTCGGGAGCATGAACTGTGCCGAGTTTACCACCTTCAACAGGTCGGCGGTTAGTGCCGGGTCGGTGCTGACCTGGCGAGCGATCTCGGAGAGCTCCACATCGGGGTCGGAGATCATTGACTGTAACTGCGTGATGTTCTCGGGAAAGCGTGGGAGTGATTCTATCTCGTCCGCGATGCGTTGCGAGATCATCTCGAGATTCTCGACGCGAACCTCGGACATCGGGATGCGAACCTGGGCGACCGTTTCGGAGCCCTCGAAGTCGATATCGAATGCGTCTTCATCGAGCCCGATCTTCTTGAGCATGAGCACCAGTATCACAATGCCGAGTCCGGCACCCTCGGAGTCGTCCAGCACGGTGGATAGCGCTTCCTCGAGCGAGTCGAAGGCTCGCGAGCGCGCGATGCGGTCGTAGACGCGCATCTGCTCTCGACGCACGATCTCGGCGTTGTTGCAGACCGCGAGCCGGAGGTCTTTGCCTTTGGCGTGAAACACGACGCGAACGTACAAACCGGCCTCTTTCTGCTTCTCGAGGTAATGATCGATGTTGTCGAGGGTGTCTTGCTTGAAACGCTCCATTCCGCGGCGGTAGTCTTCCTCGTTGTGAACATCGAGGCTGCGTTCGTGGAAATAGACGCGTTTAGTGTTGGCTTTCTTGGCGTTTACGGCGAGTTCGCGCAAGCAGTACGCAAGCGGGTCTTTCAGCTTGTCTTGCCCCATCTCACGCAGGAAGACCGCAAGAATCTCCTCGAGATATACCTCGGTTTCGTGCGGGAGTGTATAGGACTTCACCGTCAATGGTATTCCGCTACGTGCCGCCTGAATTACCTTCGACTCGTCTACTTTTTTCGGCATCGCTTGGATTCCTCTACCATTGACTTTGGACTAAAGTATAATTCGTATCCCCAATATGTCAAGCGTAGCGCCGTCGAGCGTTGTGGAGCACCACCGTCGTGATCGCCGGACAGCGCTCGTGCGGCGCGCCGCCCCCTGTCACCGACCGCCGAAGCGCTTCATCTGATCGGCCATTTCACGCAAACGCTTTTCAACAAGAGAGTTAACGGTGCCGGCCTTAAATGAACCGCGCTGCGTGCGCACGCCGGCCTGCAGCCCGGTGAGAATCTCGATACCTTGGTCGATTGTGTCAACCGCCCAGATCCGGAATGTACCGTTTCTTACCGCATCTTGCACCTCGCGCGAGAGAATGAGGTTCTCGATGTTGCCGCGCGGTATGATCACGCCCTGGGTGCCGGTAATGCCGATCTTGCGGCAGACTTCGTAGAAGCCCTCGATCTTCTCGCTGATCCCCCCGACGGCCTGCACCTCTCCCATCTGACTAACCGAGCCGGTGACCGCGATGTCCTGTCGTAGCGGGACCTCCGCTATCGCCGACAGCAAGACGTAGATCTCGCTCGAGCTCGCCGAGTCGCCGTCGACCTCTACGTAAGACTGCTCGAAGCAGATGCTCGCTCGAATCGAGAGCGGGTGTTCGCTGAGATACTTCGACTGTAGGTAGCCTTCAATGATGTACACGCCTTTGTCGTGCAACTCGCCCGAGAGCCCCGACTCGCGCTCAATGTTGATGATCCCGTCGTCACCGGGCGCGGTTCGCACCGTGATTACCATCGGGCGTCCGAAGGCGTAGTAGCCGCGATCGATCACGGCAAGGCCGTTGATGCGTCCTATCGCGGTGCCCGAGACCGAGATCAGAAGCTCGTGCGAGAGGATCTGCTCGTCGATCTTCTCCTCGGGAAGGTTGTAAAGATAACGTCGCTGCTCGAGCGCCGCGTCCACCTCGCGCTCGGTGATCTCGGCGCTTTCATGCCGGCGGGCCCAGTAGTCGGCTTCGCGCAACAGGTCTGCGACGCGTGAGAAGCGGGTGCTGAGACGGTTGCGGAACTCGGCGAGGCGCACGCCGTGATGGACCACCGCGGCGATGCCGGCCGGAGCGAGCGGGAGAAGCTCCTCCTGGGACTGAATCATGCGCATGAACGCCACATACTCAGCGGTGTTGCGCTCGTTGCGCTCCATAACCGCATCGAACTCGGCCGGTATCTTGAACAGCTTCCCGAACTCCTCATCCTGGTTGTAGAGGATGTCGTAGATGTGCTCGTTGCCCATGATGATGACCTTAACCGCCACCTCGATCGGTTCAGGCTTGAGCCCGCTGGGGTGCGAGTACGGCCCCGGTACGGTTCGAATCTCGGTCGCTCCGTCTTGCAGCGTGCGTTTGAGCGCGTTCCAGGCATCCTCCTGCATCAAGATGTCCTGAGCGCGCAACACGAGGAAACCGCCCGATGCCTGGAGCACCGAGCCGGCGCGCAGGCTCATGAACCCGGGCCCGCCGTCCTCGCCGCTGTCCGCGCCTGGTTCCACCGTTCCGAACAGCTTTGCGTAGTCGGCGGTGCCTTCAAACACCACCGGACAGTTCTCGGTCTCGGTGTGCTCAACCACGATGTTCACGTCGAAGCGCTGGAAACGGCCGCGCTCCGCATGCTCGCTTTCGCCGCCCCCTGCGGACGAGCCCGCGCCGGAAGCAGAGGAAGCAGCGGTAGCAGCAGGGGAGGCACCGGAGCCCGCTGTTCCCCCGGTCCAGGAAGCGCTTTCGGGTGTGAACTCCTCGATCCCGGAGAGTATTGCCTCGCGCACCGAATCGAGATACGCGGAAATGCGTTCGCCCGGAAATTCGTCTTTGATCCGTTGTATTTCCCGATCGAGCTGCGGCTCGATAGAGGCCGCCTGCAGCTCCACGAGCTTGCGACGCATCTCGTTACGGTTGACGCGCAACTTGGAGAAGATTCGGTTCATCTCGTCGATGAAGCGAAAGTAGTTCTCGCGCATTTGCTCGAGCCGCGTTTGGTCGATCTCACCGTTCACCGCCTGGCGTTGTAGCTCGTCGAAGCTCGCAGGCTTGCCGTCTAAGATCGGCGCGAGGTCCGGGCGCTCTTCGTCCTCGGCCGCGCGCACGATCTGAAATCCCGCTTGGTCGAGGCGGGACTCGAACTCGGTGATGCGCTCTTGCTCGGCGTTTTCCGAGGCGAGCAGGATCTCTTCACGGCGTTTCTGATACTGCTTGTCTTCGAACACCAGTTGGAGTCCGTCGCCGATCTCCTCGACGAGACGCTGCATCGCGGCACGGAACGCACGTGCGCGCCCTGGCGGGAAGTAGAGAACACGCGGCTCGTACGGGCTACGGAAGTTATGTACGTAAGCGCAGTCGCGCAGCGCCCCATCCGGCGGGCGGCGCTCTCTCAGGAGCTTCATTATCGCGGTGCGTTTTCCGGTGCCGGCCGGGCCGGTGACGAAAACGTTGTACCCTTTTGCCGGCATCTCGATCGCCATTTGCAACGCCTGTATCGCGCGCGGCTGACCGATGATCTCAAACTGTGTCGGCCCGTCGCCGGGGCCGGAAACGGAGTCAGGAGCTATCTCGAAGCGGACCTGGTCGTACGACAGGCGGTAGCCGTCCGCTGATGTTGGGTGATTATCGGACATGGTTCCCGTATCATATCGGAAAGCGACAACCGTGTCGATTTTATTGTGCGACCTTGCTATAATAGCCGAGATGCAGTTGTATGAGCTTGACAGATCCCTGCGGGACTGGCTCCCGCTGTCGGAGTTTGAAGCGATCGACCCTTCCGCGAACGGCCTACAGGTTGAGCGGCGCGGCCCTGAGGTTCGTCACGTAGCCGTTGCGGTAGACGCCTGTCTCGAGAGTTTCCGCCGCGCGGGCGAGCTTGGCGCCGAGGTGCTCTTCGTACACCACGGCATCTTCTGGGGTAAGGAACAGACGGTTACCGGCGCGCAGTACGAGCGATTGAGGACGCTGTTCGATCATGACCTTGCGCTCTACGCAGTGCACCTGCCGCTCGACCAGCACCCCGAGCTCGGTAATAACGCGGTAATGATGCGCACGCTGGCCGCCGGCCGGCTGGAGCCGTTCGGGAGCTTCAAAGGGAGTCAAATCGGGTACGCCGGTCGGCTCCCCGAGCCGCTGCGGCTCGAGCAGGTCGTTGAGCGTCTCTTCGGCGATCGCTCCAAGGTGCTCTCGATGCTGCCGTTCGGCGAGGAACCGATCGAGACGCTCGGCGTGGTGTCGGGCGGCGCTCCGGCGGCGGTTGAGGAGGCGATCGAGCGCGGGCTCGATTTGTTCATTACCGGAGACGCGTCACACCAAGTCTATCATCGCGCACTCGAGGCCGGGATCAACGTGGTGTTCGGCGGTCATTACGCAACCGAGACCTGGGGTGTGTGCGCGGTCGCGGCACGGCTCGAGGCCGAACTGGGGCTGAAAACCAGCTTCATCGATCTTCCTACCGGACTATAACGCAATGAATGACCTCTCTCAGCTCCACGGGCCCGGGCGGTTTTGCGCACAACTACGCGATTCGCGGTTTTTGCCGTTTATTCTCAGTTTTCTGGTGATCGTGCTCGATCAGGTGACCAAGGCGTGGGTGGTGCAGAATCTCGACCCGGTGGCGATCAGCGGTGATCATATCGAGGTGTTCGGTGAGTTCCTGCGAATAATTCACACGCGCAACCCCGGGATTGCATTCAGTATCGGGAGCGAGCTTCCGGAGATGGTGCGCAATGTGGCGTTCACCGCGATACCGGTGATGGTCCTGGCGGGACTGTTGTTCTATTATTTTCGTTACGACCCGTTTTATCCCGCGCAACGGTGGGCGGTGTCGGCAATCGTGGGCGGTGGCATCGGCAACATTATCGATCGCGTCACGCGGACCGGCGGCGTGGTTGATTTTATCGATGTAGAGTTTTTCGGAATCTTCGGCCTGGAGCGCTGGCCCACCTTCAACGTGGCTGACGCCGCGGTTGTGGTCGGCGGGGTCTTGTTGATTGCGGGCATCTTGATCGAGGAGGTCCGAGCGAATGGGAAAGAAAGCTAATACGGTACTGTTTATCCTCGGCGCAACGGTGGGGAACCTCGTAACGATGATGGCGGTGTTTTTTGTGCTTCTGACGGTGTTCTCGCTTGCAGTTGCGCCGCACGTGCCGCCGCAGTGGCAGCAGTGGGTTGTGCTCGGGCTGCTGATCGGCTCTATCGCGATAACCTACTTCATGTATTACAAAGTCGTTCGCGTTTTGACGCGCAAGTACGATCTCGAACAACACTTCGAGCCGATCTTCCCGAAGAAGAAGTAGTGCCGGCGTGAGCCGTGCGTGACCCGTATCGAGCTGCGCACCTTGGTTCGGTGATTGCTGGTGGTTGCTATTGGTTGGGGGGTGATTAGTAGCCGTCGGACATCGCGCGGTTGGCGTCTTTGCGATAAAGCTCGTTGTAAACGTATCCCCGGTTCTTGAGGCTGTCTTTGACCTCTTGCGGAAACGGCATATAGCGCCAGAAAATGTCACGCACCTCGCGGTCGAGCTTCTGGGTTCCTTCGGTTTCTTTGGTGATCCAGAGGATGTAGTCTTGTATGAAAGCGTCCTTGACGTCGCCGCGCATTTTGCGGTCGGCAAACCACTGGTAGTACCATCCGGTGAGCCCTTCCTCCATCCAGTAGTGCTGCGCCTTTTCTTTTGCGACTTGCCAGCGCAGATCTCCGAGAGCCGCGACAACCGCGGTTTTGAGGTCCTTGGGATACATCGGAATCGCGAGGCGCCCGCGGCTGCTCGCCCGGTTGAAACGTTCGAACGGCTCCCAGCAGATCCCGAGTTCGCCGTAGCACGGCACCAGCACTACGTTCGGCACGATGCGGTTGGTCTGCATCTTGAACGTGCGTAGAAACAACCCCGGGTCGTAATACTCCACCTCGGCGAGCATGTTCAATACGTTCTCGCGGCATCCTAGGTCGTACAGCCCGCCGCGGAAGTACTGCTTGGTGAGTACCGGGAAATGGTTGCCCTGCCGGCCGATCGAGATCTTCGCCATCTGGCGAACGGTATTCAGTTCCTCGACGACTACCTTGGTGTCCACCGCCGGGGCGCCGCCTTCTTCGGCTTCTTTTTGCTCGAGCTCGTCGCGCTGCTCGCGGGCCGACTCGAGTTCGCGCGTGTGCCGTTCGAGGTCTCGGTTGAGCGTGTTGAGCTTGCGCAGCAGGTTACCGATCTCGGTCAACGCGGCTTTCTGAGAATCGTCGTACGGCATGCGGATGCCGTCGAGGTCGTCGCGTGTGTGAACGCGCTCGAGTGACTTGAGTTGGTCCTTGATGCCCTGCTCGGCATGACGCATGGCGTCGGCCTGCCGGTTTACGACCGAAAGCTGCGCCTCGTAGCGTCCTCGCGCTTTCTCGAGCATGGCGTTGATGCGCGGGGCGCTGTTCTTGCCGGCTTTCTTGGTTTCGTCGGTCGCGGAGGCGTTCACTCGCCCGGCCGCCACCGCGCCGAGCCATTCGTCGACGTAGTAAATCGGCTCACCGGTGCGGTTTTCGGGAATGACGCGCGCGATGAGATCGCGCTGCTCCGGAGAAAGTATGGTCGGCACCAGCACTGCGAAACGCAGAAAAACGCGCTTCGGAGTGGAAAGCGACGGGCCGATCTTTGCCGCAACACTTCGCGCGAGCTCCCAGTGCGCCGGGATCAGTTTGTTGCGATACATCGAGCGGTCTTGCGAGTCCTTGGCGTTAAGGAAGCCTCCGAGAAGCTGGTGTACACGGTTTGAGACCTCACCCTCTCCGGTGAGGATCTCTTTGTAGAAGTTCTTGTTCTTGAAGTACGGTTGCGGCTCGCCTTGCAGGTGCTCGGCGCGCACAAAGCCGTCACCCTGTGAGCCGATGCTGCTTTCAGGACCGCCCTCATCGGCGGCTTCGAGTTCCACGCCACCGGAGGACCCGAAGAGATCCTGGAAATCCGGTACACCGCCATCGCCGCCGGACGAGCCGGTCCCGAGTAGCTCCGCTACGTCGGGATCGATCTCGCCGCTGAACTCATCGGGTTGTTGTGCCTTTGGGTCGGAAGCCATAGGATCCGTTCTTGGGCGACGTCATCTTACGAGTTCCGCCGCGGAAGCGTGTGATGGAGGTGACGGGACTCGAACCCGTGACCTCTTGAATGCCATTCAAGCGCTCTAGCCACCTGAGCTACACCCCCACGCAATGGTTACCCTAAGATACGCGAAGGCCCAAGCCCTGTCAATACGTCGCGTACGTAGGTCTCGCGTACGTAGTGCTACCCGATCGCTACCGCTCGCTCGCGTAACTCGTCGCTTTCGTTGCTCGCGTCGCTTTCGTCGCCGTACGGTGGCGATCCCGGTATCAGATAGCCGGTTCGAACGCAGGCTTCAAAAAGGTGACGACTGATGTATTCGGTAGATTCGCGGCAGAAATCTTCGTAGAAGCTCGCGATCATGATCTGATACCCGTGGTCGCGCTCCCCGATCACGCGGATATAGGTCTCTATCTCGCTAACGCCCTTGACGCGGTACCAGTGTTCAGATTGTTGCATAATCATGATCCTCCCGACTGTTTTATTTTCGGCATCACTGCTACCATTGTTTACGTATCGTGAATAACTCAGTTACCGACTCGACCTCGAACCTTCCGCTGCTGTACGCCGAACTCAGCCGCTTTCTTATGGAGCAGGATCTGCGCATGGTGTTTCCCTCCGAGGTGAGCGCCGGGTGGTGGCGACGTGCAGCGGCGGTGCATAGCGGCGGTGCGGTGCGTTCCGAGCGGTTTATCTCCTGGGATCGCTTCAAGGAAGCGACGTTTGCGAGACGGCGTCGCGAGCGCCCGTCGAACAACATCTTGCGTATGTTATTCGCAAACGATCTGCTCGAGCGTAACCGGCGCGACCAGCAGGGCGGATTGTTCGAGCGCTTCATCTCGCCGGAGTACCGCGAAAGCTCGCCGGCATTCGCCTCCGCGATCGTTTCTCTGTTGCCCACGCTTGAGTTGCTGCTCGAGCGTCTCGACCGAGTAGATGCAACTACGAGCCCGCCGGAAGCAGCGGGCCGGCGCGCATTGTTTACCGATCTGCGCCTGTTGTACGCGGAGTACCGCGCGTTTCTCGAGCGTCACGGTCTCTTTGAACCCGCGTATCTCAAGGCCGAGGAGCGCATGCCGGAAGGCCGGCACCTGCTTGTCTGTCCGGAGGCTCTCGAGGACTTTGCGGAGTTCGCCGACCCGGTCGCGCGCATGAGCTCGGTTGAGGTCTACCCCGTGCCGGGATCGCTTGGACCGTGTACGTTGTGGCGTTTTGAGAACTCGGTGCAGGAGATCCAGGCGGCGGTGTCACAGCTCGAGGAGTTGCTGGACGCCGGTGTGCCGCAAAGCGATATCGCAATCACGGTATGCGAAGACGAGCGCTACCTCACCGAACTCTTTTCGCGGGCCGCGCTGCGCGAGGTACCGCTTCAGGCACGCTACGGAGGGCCTCTCACGGAGCTCGCCGGCGGGCGCCTCATGCTCAGGATAGAAGAACTCGGTGCCGCGTCGTTCGCGGTCTCGGAGCTCGGGAGCCTGTTGCTAGACCAAGCGCTACCGGTCCGTGATCGCGAGCTCGCCAAGCGTGTGGTTGAGCTCGGCGTGCGTCACGGGTGCATTGGGGGAGACCCTCCGGGTGGACCCGGCGCCTGGGAGCGCGCGTTCTCCAACGGCGACGTCGGGAGAGGCGCCGCCGGAGCGAATACCGCCGGTGGAAACGTCGCCGGCGGGACCCGGCAGGAAGCGCGATACTTTCGTACGCTTCGCTCTGCGGTGAGCGAGGTGCGACGCGCCGAGAGCTTCTCGGCGCTTCGCACCGCGTTGAACAAGTTCCTGAACGCTTTTCTCGACACCGATTCCTGGGACGAGGAAGGCAAGCGCACGCTGCAGTGGGCGCAGGATCTCGTTGCGGAGTTGCGTGATATCGAGCGGGAGTTGTCGATTGTCGTCGGCAATCCGTGGCGGGTGTTTCTGCGCTTGCTGCAGACGCGCCGGTACGTACCGCTGCGGCGTCCGGCCGCGATCCCGGTGTACCTGTATCGTGTCGGCGGCGGCATCGCGCCGCGCTATCATTTCGTGCTCGGCGCGTCGCAGCAAGCGACTCGTGTCTCGGTGGATCCGTTTGGGTACCTGAGCGCCGATCTGAAAGACGATCTCGAGCTGCCGGAGCACGACATCACCGAGGATGTGCTGCGGCTGTTCAGTCACTCAGGTTCCGAGCTGTGGATGAGTTTTGCGGTGGAGTCGTTCGGCGGCCGGCGGCTTACGCCGCCGTTGTTTCTGCGTGAGGGGCGCGTGCGGGAACCGACCGCCGAGATGCGAACCGGTTGGGCCGAGCTCGATTGCTACCGAACTGAACTGCAGGCGGTGGTCGACGGGCGCGCCGCCGCGCGGCTGTACCGCCGGCAGCACGCAGGACTGAGTGCTGCAGCGGTTTCCGGGTGCGGTGACGGTGGGCGTGAACTCGATGAAGCCCCCATCGCCGACGACGGGCTTCGGCGTCGTGTGCACGAGCGCCTTAGGCGTGACGACGAGTTGCGGTTGTCGAGCACGCACCTGCAGTCGTACGCCGCCTGCCCGTTTGAGTTCTTGATACGGCACGGCGTCGGGATCCGCCGGGTTGAGTATCAAGCCGCGCCGGAAGCGCCGGTTGAGATCGGAACGTTATACCACACCGCGCTCGAGCGGCTCTGTCGCGAGATCAAGGCATCCGACGCACGCATTCGTGTCGAGCACCGCCCTCGGTACCAAGAGCTGCTCAGCAACGTGATAGCGACCGTGGTAGAGCGCGATCTGCCGCGTGATACCGGCATAGCGTCCGCGTTCGTTCCGGCGCTGCGAATGCGGATGGCACGGCAGCTCGCTCTGTTCCTCGACGGTCTTCTTGGCCGCTTCCGCGACCACGCGATTCTCGAGACCGAGGCTTGGCGAGTTGCGCCGGTGCAAGCGGCGTTCGTCGAGACCGACGCGGAGGAAGAACGCGGTGACGAGGCCGTGGGGTTCATCGGTAAGCTTGATCTTATCCTCCAGCGGCCCGCCGACGGCGCGACCATCGTGCTCGACTATAAGCTCGGTGCAACACCCAAGAAGCGCGATTTGCTCGCGTTGCTCGATGAGCAGCCGCAGACGGTACCGGCGTTCCAGATGGCGGTGTACGCCGAGCTGCTCGAGCACACTCAGCCGCCGTTCGGAGCGGCCCTGTACTACAGTATCAAGGATAATCGCTTCAGCGCCGCGCTCGGCGACGACCACGCCGGCACCTGGGTGAAACGGAATCAGCTCGCGGCGGTCTCGGGCGCGGTGTGTGCGCATGCACGCGAAATCGCCGACTGCATAGCGGCCGGCCGCTATGACGAGAATCTTCTGCAGGACTCGTGTGCGGGTTGCGAGGCACGCGCGATCTGCCGGCGCAAGTTTTATATTCGGTAGAGGACGGTAGTCATGAACACGCATG
>Ga0207421_10002085_pt1 | contig 25180 bp, 15 predicted proteins | sample SodLakKL_010_SED_4_FD_187542 | JGI IMG/M metagenome (GOLD analysis project Ga0207421, IMG submission 187542) | Alkaline sediment microbial communities from Lake Tanatar, Kulunda Steppe, Russia - 8KL_010_SED (SPAdes) (version 2) | ecosystem: Environmental > Aquatic > Non-marine Saline and... | reverse complement strand
GCATTTACAATTCTTTGCTCATTTACTGGATAAGCGGCTGGTTGGAGCGGCTTGTGCGACACAGAAGGCTTTGCCTTCTGGCTTAGCAGTCCACCTTCTTAGAAGGTGGTGGTTTAATTTATTGTCAACACCAACGACCTTTGGGTGTGGTGATATGCTTACCGGGGCTTTGCTGGCAGGCCTGTGTGGCAGACAAAATTTGCGGTGCGAAGCAAAAATCGGGATTACAGCAATCCAATGAAGGGTGCAGACGGTCCGATTTTAGCAAATTGATTGCTACTTTTTGCGATATATAAAGGCCTGGCTCGACCAGGGAGATTTTTTTCTTCTAGCCCGGTAGTTGGAAACCATGGCTGTGCGTGCGGCGCTGAGAAGCCGGAGCGGGCCCGGTTTGGAGGGTTTTTCCCTTTGGACATTTGCGTTCTGATGTTTTTGTTGTTCGCTGAGCAGGGAGATGTACCATGCATCGAATGGCAAGGGGTAGGTGGCCACGTGTTCGAGTTTTACTTGCTTGGCCAAGGCATGGAGGGTTTTGGGGGTAAAGTGGAAGAGGTGGCGGGGAAGGTCCCAGGCAGCCCAATCTGATTTATAGTGTATGGCATCGTAGCTTGTGGCCATGGGCACAGCAAGCACAAGCAATCCGTTGGCGTTCAGTTTTTCGTGCAATTGTTGCAGCACTTCCTGTACATTTGGCACGTGCTCGAGCACGTGCCACAATGTGATGACATCAAAAGAGGTCTCATTGTCCAGGCGTTCAAGTGCGGAATAGACGTCCACTCCTTTATTCAGAGCGAGCTTTCTCGCATCTGCATTGGGTTCTATGCCGGATGCATGAAATCCCTGTTTGCCTGCATACAACACAAAGTCTCCGGTTCCGCATCCATAATCAAGCAGTCTCGGATTTTGGGCATATTGGTGATTTTTTATCCAATGAAGCTTTCGTCTGGTCATCAGCCCTTTAATCCACGCGTACAGGACATCCTGCATGCTTCGGCGCGCATCAGTATGCGACACATATGCTGTAGATTGATAATACTTCGCAGCCTCTTCAACTTTCGGCCGCGGGTTGGTAATTAACAAATCGCAATTCGAGCACTGTGTGATGGAGAAACTTTCCTTTGAAACCAAGGTGTCGCGGGCCGAAAGATGTGGTTTATGTGTGCCTGTCTGCCCGCAGAGCGGACAAGTGTCTATTTCTGTCATTATGGGTTGTGATGTCTGTTTTCTTTATAAAAATTAAGTGTTCCACGTGGAACAATGGGGTTGGTGTCATGTCAACGCTACTTTAGCCGGCCCAAGACTAGACCTTTTTCCTCATCCCTAGAAAATAAAACCCTTACATAGCTATTGCTATGCGCGGTTTTTCTTTTTTGAGCTGAGAAAAAATTTCTGCGACTTAATCGACACAGTAGCATTGACACGGCTCTAGCTGGGCTGGTTTTTCTTTTGATCTCACCTACGCTCCTATCTCCTATTCGCAAAAATAATGGATGAATGCCTTATTAAAACACCCTGTTGTGCACAAAAGCCGCGTAAATAGACTAACTCATGGCAAATTTCATAAAAATTAAGGGATAAACCAACACCTCCGCGCGTTTTATGGCGTCAAAAATAAATAGCCGGGCAAACAGAGGGCGGCCTATGTGGAACCTATACCAACAGGTGGTTTGTCATTTAATCTGAATTGGCGTGTTCGTGTAAATTAAGTATGTTTTTCTTTCGATGAATGGTCTTGCAGAAAACCTCTTGCGTGTTTCTGTACGCATCCCTATGCGTTACATATGGCATTGATTAACAATATGTTGCAGCGCCTTCGGTCTTCGGTCCTGGGTTCATGATTAACAACCATAAATTCACACACTGGCGATGGAGAAACCTTCCTTTGAAATCAAGGTGTGCTAAGCCGAATGATTTGGGTTTTGTGCTTGTCTGCCAACTAAGTGGAGTAGCATGTCTTTTGTAATTATGATTGGTGATGGTTGTTTTCATTTTAAACCAACCTGCCACCGACAAATGTCGGTGAATTTCAAAGATATCGTCAGATGATGACTTGTTGTATTTGCTGATTTTGAAGTCACTGTCTTACTTTTCTAAATCTTGACCGGTCATGTGCTCCAGTTATAGCCTCATCAGAAATTTCAAATTCAACGACCATCTTCTAAAAAGGTGGATTGTAAAGCCAGACGGCAAGACCTTCTCCGCCGCACAAGCCGCTCCAAGCAGCCGCTTATGCATTCAATGAGCAAATAATTGTAAATGCAAAGCAAAAAGAACATTGCCAATATCTAAGAAGGTGGGTTTTCAAGTTTAAATGAATATGGCATGGGTTGACTAATTCCTGAAAAGATTTTCTAAAAATGCGTTGCGCGTCTCATTGGAGACCTGGCTGCCAGAAATTGATTTCAATGTTTGCGTAAAACATATAGATTCTTTATGCAATAACGGTTCTGGCAGAAAAGCGCAGATGGGTTCGTAGATATTCGAGCATGGAAGTCCACTCCATTCATTCCAGGCACGACCTCTTGAGCCGCCTGGAATTACTATCGTTTACCTAATTCTATAGGCAATTGTTAAATGCTTCTTCAGGTTTAAAACTTATGTTGCATCCACTTGAATTTTATTTCAGTGTTGCGGCTAAACACATTGATCTCTTGGTAACAAAGATTCTCGCGGAAGTGTGCTAAGAGCATGAAGATGCTTGCAGAAGAAGCACATTCGAATCTTTACAGCAGTTAGTTCCGCATCCAATGGCAAGTAAAGCATAGCTATAATATTTCGGAAAGGGTTTTCGGAAAGAATGTTCCACGTGGAACAATTTGATGAGCTTATTTCGGCAGACACGAAATAGTTTGTAAAAGAAAGCGCAAAAAAACAAAGTGTTATAGTCATTCCAGGCAGCAATATAGCCACCTGGGAGGCTTTGGTTAACACAATTTAATGCGCTGTATATGAACATGATACAGAAATAAACTAAGCGGCCGCTATGTCCCTTATAAATAATTTGCACGAATCGAAGGATCCACTACCCAATGTGATTGTTATTGCCCTGATCCTTGACCCCCCCTATCGTGTTTTCTAACACCAGGACCATTTGGAAACATACCATTAGAAAATTACCACGCATTTCTGGATGTGGTGTTTCTAGATAAAATAAAAAAGCAGAAAGTTACCTTCCAAGGTAGACAAGAAGTACAGATACATCAGAAGGGTTGATGCCGGATATTCTCGAAGCCTGACCCACAGTTACAGGTTTAACTACATGAAGTTTTTCCTTCGCCTCACTGCTAAGTCCGGGGATCTTGTCATAATTTATGTTTTCTCCTAATCGGACATCTTCAAGCCTGTGAATTTTATCAGCCAGTTCTCTTTCCTTTTCCAGGTAACCCTTGTATTTCATTTCGATCTCAGCAGCCTGCAACACATCGTTTTGGTCTGGAAGGTCATTCATCACCTCATCCTCTCTAAGGCTCATAAAATCTTCGAGTTCATGCATCATTTTTGTCAAGCTAACCTGTGGACGCAAAACCAATTGTGCATACCTCGTTTTTTGTTGGATTGGGGTGGTGCCAGCATCTTCAAGAAAGGTGTTCACTCTTTCGGGGGCAGCGTTGTTGTCGTAGAGAAAGTGGTGTATCTTTTGTATGGCATTTCTTTTCGCCTGCAAACGGTCCATTCTTTCCGCCCCGGCTAATCCAATTTCGTGTCCAATTGGTGTGAGGCGCTGATCTGCATTGTCTTGTCGAAGCAGGATGCGAAACTCCGCCCTGCTCGTAAACATGCGGTACGGCTCTTTCGTTCCTTTGGTTACCAGGTCATCTATAAGTACGCCAATATAAGCTTCTGCTCTTTGCAAAATGAGCGGCTCCTCTCCTATCCTTTTACGGTGTGCATTGATTCCTGCAATCAGACCCTGGCAGGCCGCCTCTTCATACCCTGTGGTTCCATTGACCTGGCCGGCAAAATAGAGCCCATCCACAATTTTCGATTCAAGGGTTTTCCTTAACTGTGTAGGAGGAAAATAATCATATTCAATGGCATAACCAGGTCTGACGATCCTTGCATTTTCAAAGCCGGGAATACCTTTCAAGGCCAGAAGCTGGATTTGCAATGGCAGGCTGGAAGAAAAGCCATTGACGTAATACTCGTGGGTGTTTCTCCCTTCAGGTTCTACAAAAAGTTGGTGCCGGTCACGGGAAGAAAACCGCTCGATTTTGTCTTCAATGGAAGGACAGTATCTCGGACCACTTCCCTTGATGCGGCCTGCGAACAGCGGCGACTGTTCAAATCCTTTGCGCAACACCTCGTGAACATCCTGGTTTGTATAAGTAAGATAACAACTCAGCTGTTCCTGCAGCGGGGGTGTGTCCAAAAAAGAGAACTTTCCTGGGTGGGCATCGCCCTTTTGTTCAGTCATCCGGGTGAAATCAATGCTCCGGCCATCCACGCGAACAGGTGTACCAGTTTTTAAGCTGTCTTTTTCTATTCCTAAACTGGTAATACTTGAAGTCAAATTCGGCACATTCTCCTCACCAAGTCTTCCGCCTTCATAATTTTGCTGACCAATATGTATTCTTCCATTGAGAAAAGTCCCGCTGGTCAGAATAACAGATCGGGTCGATAGTCTTCCTGCAATGCGCGTGTTCACGGCACATACTCCCTGATCATCTGTAATGATATCTGTGACAGTGTCTTGCCATATATATAGCCTGGATGTATTTTGTAGTACGCTTTGCCACTTGAGTGCAAATGCATGCCTGTCATTTTGTGATCTTGGTGACCACATTGCAGGACCCTTGCTCAGGTTGAGCATCCTGAACTGTATCATGGTATGATCGGTCACGATGCCAGTCATCCCCCCAAGTGCATCTATCTCTCTTACAATCTGCCCTTTGGCAATGCCACCCATGGCAGGGTTGCAAGACATCTGCGCGATGGTAGAAATGTTCATCGTTATGAGCAGGACACGCGATCCCAGCTTAGCAGCAGCTGTTGCAGCTTCGCATCCGGCGTGGCCCCCTCCTACGACAATGACATCGTAAGATTCATTCATCATGATAGTTAGATTTGTTGCCGCAAAGATAGGCAATAATTCTCTTTACGGCGCATCTCAGCCTGGTCTTCAGGACTTTGATCGGTATATCCAATAAGGTGCAGCACACCATGGATCAATACCCTGCGCAATTCCACCATGACATCCTCGCCCATTGCATGCGCATTATCAACAACGCGTTCATAGCTAATAAAGATGTCTCCTGAAATCACCTTTTTGTTCGCACTGTAGTCAAAGGTGATGACATCCGTGTAGTCATGATGGCCCAGGTATTTTACATTCATTTCATATAAATATTCATCCCTGCAAAATATGAACTGCAATGTACCATGCTGCACATCCTCACTTTTCACACATTTAATAATCCAGGATTTCTCTGCCTCTTCAATAAAGCCAGGGATGATAATGTCTTCGAAATGAAATTGTATCGACTGTGCTTCCTGTGGCAAGTCTTCTGGGTGTGGAATAAATTTCACGGATGAGTAGGTTATTAAATTTATATGATCACACTTTGACAGGCCGAAATGTCAACTTAATTATCACATAATGGTTGTTGCGTATGATTTTTGCATGCATGTTTCTCCAGCAGAAGCCTCATCAATTGCTGTTTGAAACCTATAAGAGGAGTTGGCAATCGATTGCTTATTGTTGGCTGGCTTTTGTTTTCCTGAGCAAGCGATCATAATACTTGTGCAACATTTGCGTGCGTTGCATGGCAAGCATGTCATTTATGCCGGTAATGTGGAAGGTGATGTCTAAGGTCTCCTTATCCGGATCAAACAGCAGGCGATCCGACAACAATGTGATAAGCAATAATTTATTGTCCGACTCGTCTTGCGCTTTCTGCTGATTTTCGCCTTCGTGGGGACGATTTTCCAGGTCCTTAATTTTATTGTGCTTTGCAGCAAGGTGAAGAAATTCTTCGCCCACGTGAATGGAAAACTTCACACCTGTTGGCAGGGATTGGAAGTGTATCTCCAGGTCCTTTGGTTGCTGGCTGATTTCAGTGATCAACTCGTACGCGGTGGTAAGTGTAGACACCACATTCCCATAATATTCGTCATAGATGTGGAAGTCATCACAGATCTTATCAAGGAAGGATTCCAGCAGGTAGAAGTCATCCTGGCCAGTACGGATGGTCAGTTGGCGACGGCGGTAATTTTGCTTCATATCAATCTATATGTAAGAAATACTGTTCTACAAGCGCGCGATAAAAAGGCCGCAAGTCGGGGGGCAGGCTGCGTAGCATCTCTACTTCCCTTTCTCTTATCCTATTATACTCAAAAAAGTCTTCAGGGTTACTTATTTCCCATTCTTCTGCAGTAGTCCCTTCTCTTCTGTCTTCCGCTTCCTGTTGTCTTTCAGCACGTTCGTGTTCAAGAAGGCGGGTTAAAATTCTTTCCTGGCGTTCAATGGTCTGTGTCGACAGTTCCTTACGAAGCATATCCAGTTCCGATTGCTCCATTTCCCTTTGAAGTTCCATCAATTCTTCCGTGCCTTCTTCTCCCTGGCTGCGCATCTCGTCAGCCAGCTCACGCAGCTTGTTGCGTATGGCTTCCTGCTCAGCAGCCATTCTGGCCATCTGTTCACTGGTACTCATCTGTGGCTCTCCGGTCTCGCCTGGCATGGGTTCAAAGCCGTCCTGCATTTGTTCTAGCATTTCGTTCAATTGCTCCTGCATCTCCCGCAGGTTTTGAAACGACTGGCCTTCTCCGTCCTGCATATCTTCTCCCATCCCCTCTCCCATTGCCATCTGTTGTTGTATGTCCTGGAGGCTTTCATTAAGAAGCAAAGCCAGGTTATTGATGTGCGTCATGACATACTGCTGCCGGCTGGAGCTCTGATGCCTGCGACGGTTGATCATGTGATCTATGGCCTCCCGCATCTGGTGGTTGATCTCGGCCACTTCGCGCGTAACGAAGGACTGTATTGCTATTTGTCTTTTGCTCAGAGCAACAAGGCTGTCGTTGATCATTTCCATGTCGCTTTCAATCTTTCGTTGTTCCCGTATCAGGTCAGGGTAGCTGGGGTCATTCACATTGGCCTGACGTGTCTCCAACAACAGGTCTTCCTGGGCAAAGCTTGAGCGCAACAGGTTTTCAAGAATCACTCGAATGGCGCGTGCGTCTTCTGCAAGTTGTTCCTGGAACATCTCCTCCTGCATCTGCATCAGGGTGTTTCCAAGGTCTTGCATCTTCTCTCCGGCGTCCTGCTGAAAAGGCATGGCTTGTTCCATATTTTGCTGTTGCATCTGTTCCAGTGCATCCTCCAAATCGTCTGAAATCGCATCTTCCTGTTCCCGGGTATCCTGCATCTCCCTCGGCCGACTAAGTTTCTCGTTGGTTTCCCTGAACTCCTCCAGCATGTCCTTGATCCGCTCATACGCTTCGTTCAGCTGCTCCTGTGCATCACTAAGTTCTCCTTCATCGCCCCCGGCTGCCGTCTCTTCCTGCAACTCTTGCTGCTGTTCAGCGAGTTGCTCCAGCCTGTTGATGCTCTCCTCGAGCAATCGTTCCATGGCAAACTGCCGGAACATCTCAAGGGTGCGGTCCATTCGCATCTCCAGATCCTGGAATTCAAAGTCCATCTGGTCAAGCTGTTCGTAGATTTCATCACGGCTCATCTCATCAAGTCCTTCTCGCAGCATGTCAAATAGCTCTTTCAATTCATCCGACATGACTTCATCAAATAGCCGTTGCAGCTCCTCCTGTTTCTCCTGGATGCGTTCGCTGCTCTCCATAAACTGTTCAGATCGTGTCTCTGTTTCCTTCTTCAAGTCGGACATCTCCTGCAGCTGTTTCTCCATCTCTTCTTTCTTTTCCAGGAGCTGCTCCATCGCCTCGCGTTCTTCCCATCCTACCCGCTCAGAATCCAATAACGATTTGCGCAATTCGTCGATCTGATCACGTGCCTGTCTGACTTCACCTGAGCCATCCTCCAGTCCCTGCTCAATACGTTCTTCCCCTTCTCTGCGTTCTGTGAGGATCTCCTCTTCAGTAGGAATATAGTGGCTAAAAATCCTGCTTTCGGTTTGTTTTGGTCCCTGTAGGGGATCATTGTCATAGACGGTAAAATAGATCTCCACAGTTTCGCCCGGCTGCACATAAATACTCTGCAGGTCAAAGTGGTGATAGAAGGTCTGGTTTCGAAGATATGGATCAATATCCATGGATTCCGTAAAGAAATCGACTTCCTCTCCCCTGTTTACCTGGCCCTGGTCCATCACACGGTAATGGAAGTCCAGTCCTGTAAATCCAAAGTCATCTTCAATGGTGCCACGGAAAAAAAGGTGTGCCAGAAGCACGTCATCGCGGTGTTCTTCCACGGCAATGCGCGGATATTCGTCTCTTATCATCTCTACCTGGTAAGCAATGCTGTCTCCTTGACCGTGTTCCTCGTCATAAGCCGTGACCTCGTAGTCGAAGGAACTGTTGATGGTATGTTGCACCCGATGTTGTCCGGTACGCACGGTTTCCGTTTCAATACCTTCGTCTTCGATCGCAAACTTCACTTGGGCAAGTGCGTTGGTAAAGAATGTCCAGGTTACCTCCGCACCCTGTATAACGGAAAGGTCTCCCATGTTGGTAAATTCATCATCTGAAAGTCCGGTATATTCAGGATAGTCTACATGGATATGGAAGTGGGAGAAGCTGGCTCTTTCCAGTACGTCAATATGGTAGGGTCCGAATCTAAATCCCTGTGCCTCCAGATAAAACCTTTTATCTTGTTGTATGTTACGGATCTGGTGGGTAAAGAGGTCGCTTCCCGACTTGTGGAGACGGTATCTTGAATTGTTAAATACGATGTATGCTTCAGATGGCATCACCTGCCCGGAAGCCTTCATGGTGATTTCCACATCATCATTCCTGAATGCTTGCGATGCAGATTGCATGGAAAACTGAAAGGGCCGGGGTCGCTCAAAGGCTACATCGTAGCGCACAATTCGTTGCGCTGGTTCAAGCAGTGTAGCAGGTTGCATGAGGTAAACGCCCACAATGATAATCAGCGGGACCAACACATAAGGAATGAATCGCAGGTTACCGTGAAGAGGGATGGCTTTATGGAAAGGTATGATGCTGGTCTGTCTTGCCTTTTGATCGATGCCAGCCATGATGATGCCTGCGTTCTCCGGATTCTTTTCAAGAAACTCCTTCAATTGGATGACATTGGTGATCTTGTCTTGTATCTCATCAGGATAATATTTGCCGATGAGGCGGGCAGCCTGTTCCGGGCTGATGCGCCTGCCGATGCGGATTATTCCAAGGAGTGGCAGTATCACATACTTAATAAGTACGAATCCGTTAAAGAGGATGAAGGCATAGAATAAGGCAAAACGTACGTTTGTGGGGAAGTAGCCGAAATATTCGAGGCCAACGAACAAGAGGGTCAGGATGAACAGCGAAGCACCAAAGAGAATCAGGCCTTTCAGCAGCTGGTTCGCATAGTACCTGCGGATGAACCGGTCTATTTTCTTTAAGAGTATATGCAGTGTATCAGACATAGTCAAATTTTGAATGGTATTAACCTGTAAAATTACGAATTTTCAGAGGCATATGTTGTATAAAAAAGTTTAAATCCATATCGGGACAGGCGGTTTTAATTGTTTGTTGGTCAGCGTTCGGGCAGGAATCGGTTTGCAGTCGTAAGGAGGTTGTATCGGACCTGGTTGAGATGGCGGCGCAGTGGTTGATGGTTTCTCGCAGAGGAACGCAGAGGTTTTCGCAGAGGTTCGCAGAGGAAGGTTTTTTGTTTGGCCAAGTCACAACATACCGCATCCCCCGACTTTTCGACCTTTCGACATTTTGACGTTCGGACTTTACGCCCTCTCTTCCATATTTAATTTCGTCCCTTCTTCCTTGTGTCTTTTTGTTATTTTGTCACTTCGTCTTTTCTTCTTTTTGTCACTACCTTTGTATACCATTGAAGCAGAAACACCAACGGTACTTAACCATCATCAAACGCATTCATCCCATGGCAAAGCAAGACAGGAAATCGCAGATCAAGAAAAAGCTGAAGGAACAGATCCTACGAATATATGAGTCAAATCCAAGGCACACGTATAATTACAAGCAAGTGGCCAAGGCGCTCGGGGAGGAGGGAAGCAAGCACAAAAAATACCTTTCAGGCATCCTATATTCGCTTGCAAAGGATGGCGACCTGGTGGAGGTGTACAAGGGCAAGTTCAAGATCAGTCCGGCATACCTGGAGAAGAAGCGCAAAGTCGGGCCGTTTATCAAGGGGCGGGTTGACATGAAGTCGACAGGAAAGGCTTATGTGGTCACTGATGAGCTGCTTGAGGACGTGCGTATTTCATCCAACAATACGGGATATGCCTTGCATGATGATTATGTCAAGGTGCGTTTGTTTCCCAGGCGTAAATCCCAGAAGGTGGAAGGTGAGATCGTGGAGGTCTTGCGCCGATCCAAAAATCGTTTTGTCGGCATCGTTGAATATACAGGTAAGTATGCTTTCCTGTTGGCTGACAACAAGGCCATGCCCATCGATATCTTTTTGCCCCTGGAAAACCTGCATGGTGCCAAAGACGGTGAAAAGGCCATCGTGGAGATCACAGAATGGAAGCCACCTGCTAAAAATCCATTTGGTAAGGTTGTGGAGGTGCTTGGTGATCCAGGCGACAATGAGGTGGAGATGCACGCGATCCTGGCTGAATACAACCTGCCTGCCCGTTTCGACAAGACGGTGGAAGCGGAGGCCGGGAAGGTCCCGGAAGCCATTCCTGAGAAAGAAATAGCAAGAAGGAAGGATTTCCGGAAAGTTACCACCTTTACCATTGATCCGGCAGATGCCAAGGATTTTGATGATGCCCTGTCTGTGAAAAAGCTGGGAGATGGTAAGTATGAGGTGGGTGTGCACATTGCGGACGTGACGCACTATGTAAAGCCGGATACTTTGCTTGACGGCGAGGCACAGCAACGCGGGACCAGCATTTACCTGGTCGACAGGACCATCCCGATGTTGCCTGAAAAATTGTCTAACCTGGTATGTTCCCTCCGTCCCAATGAAGATAAGCTCACCTATTCAGTAGTATTTACCATCAATGACCAGGCGCGTATCCTGAAGACCTGGATAGGCAAGACCATTATCAACAGTGACCATCGGTTTGATTATGACCAAGTGCAGGAGATCATTGAATCGGGTGAGGGTAAGTACTCCGATGAGATTGCCGTACTGAATGGCTATGCCAAAAAGATTCGTGAGCGCCGTATGCGGTCGGGTGCCATCGACTTTGAACGGCAGGAGGTCAAGTTCCGATTGGATGAAGACAGCAAGCCCGTGTCAGTCTATTTTAAGGAACAGAAGGAGGCGCATAAGCTCATCGAGGAGTTCATGCTGCTTGCCAACAAGGCGGTGGCCGAGCGGGTCGGTAAGCCCAAGGGCAAGGAGAAGCCCAAGACTTTTGTATACCGTATCCATGACATTCCAAACCCTGAAAAATTGAGCACCCTTTCGACCTTTGTGGCGAAGCTGGGTTATAAGATCAAGACCGATACGCGGAACAACATTGCCAAATCATTTAATAAGCTATTGAAGGACTCCCAGGGCAAGGGAGAGGAGAATCTCATTGAGACCCTAACCATTCGCACGATGGCCAAGGCCGAGTACAGCACGGTGAATATCGGTCACTACGGACTGGCTTTTGATCATTATACGCATTTCACTTCTCCCATCAGGCGATATCCCGATATGATGGTACACAGGCTGCTGGCATCTTATGATGCAGGCAAGCCCTCTGCACCACAGGAAGCATACGAAGAACAATGTCAGCATGCTTCAGAGATGGAAAGGCTTTCCCAGGAAGCTGAAAGGGATTCCGTCAAATACAAGCAGGTAGAGTTCATGGCCGACCAGGTGGGATCCGAATTTGAAGGCTTGATCTCTGGCGTGTCGAAATGGGGCATTTTCGTGGAGATCAAGGAGAATAAATGTGAAGGAATGGTGCGTTTGAGCGACATGGAGGACGATTACTATTATCTGGATGAGGACAATTTTCGGGTAATCGGTTACAATACCAAAAAAGAGTATAAGTTAGGCAGTCCGGTGCGGATACGCATCAAGCGCGCAAACTTGTTAAAGAAGGAATTGGACTTCGTGTTGGCTGAAAAATAAAAAAAGCACAACCGAAGTCATGCTTTTCCTGGGCTATATGTAGTGTGCATACGCTTTGTATGCAAGAGATTAAATAAGGTTCAACCTGCTGTAGAGCTCCTTACGGTAGAGTCCGCCAATGGGCAATACTTTCATCTTTCCTTCGATGACCAGGTCGGGGTATTTGATGGAGAAGATTTTGTTCAGGTTAACGATAAACGATCGGTGAATCCTGACAAAGTCCTTTGCAGGCAAGATGCGGACCATCTCCTTCATTGTGGTGTGTGTAGTATAGCTGTTGTCAGACGTGTTGATCACTACATAATCCTTCAAGGCCTCTACATAATAGATGTCATCAAAGTTAATTTTGTTGAGGCGATAATCGGCACGCACAAAAATGGAATCTTTTGACTCCTTGTTTTCGATTAAGGAATGGTAAAGGTCTCGTTCCTTTTTGACCTCTTCGTCCTTCTCATATTTGTACAGGGCCATTTCAATGGTAGTCTGCAGCTCCTTGTCCTTGTAAGGCTTGATGATGTAACCATAAGGTTCTGTGATTTTCACCTTATTGATGGTATTTTCATCTGCATATGCGGTAAGGAAAATCACGGGGATTGAAAATCGTTCTTTGATTTCTTTTGCAGTATCAATCCCGGTCATGGATCCTTTCAGCATGATGTCCATCATAATGAGGTCGGGCCGGTTGTCTTCCACTTCCCGGATCGCTTTTTCACCGCTGTTCACGATGTTTGTTACCTGATAACCCAGTTTCTTCAATGAACCTTGAATATCCTTGGCTACGATGCTTTCATCTTCAACGATCAGAATTTTTACTTTTGCCATATCGGTTGTTTTTATATTACTTTTTATCGTTTATGATAAATCCTGAAAAAAAGGCAACGAGTAGCTGCGTTTTATTTCTATGTTTGGATTTTATCACTTGCATGCCAAAATTAGTAATTTTTTGTCGATATTTCAATTACATCGCAGCATGTTTGGGAAAATTTAACAAGAAAACGAAAACTGACTACCATTTTTTTAAGATAGAACATTTTATGCCTGTTTTTTTTGGTGCCACATTCCACATATATGAATGATTATTTTATTTTAAAAAAACAGTCATCATCATCAGGCTGTTGATGGTGTTGGCAATATCTGGCGAAAAGGCTTGACAATATGCGTTATTAAAAGTTATTCACAATCTATGGACAGGCAAAATGCACATAACTCATTGATAAACAGGCAAAATAAAAACTTATTCACAGATTATGAAAAACCCTTGTTGTGAAGAACTCATGTGTTATACACATGTGAAAAACAGGGCAAAAATGTCAATTCTTTGTTGATAAGATTTGAAAAGTCGCTAAAAAAAAGCTTTGCTGTTTAACATTTTTTTATATATGGGAGGTCTGTTGGATTTGTCAAGAAAATTTTATCACAAGATATCAACAACCAGCTTCGGGTAATTCACAACGAACTGTTAATAAATCATAAAATATTGGCGCTCATTTGTTTTGAATTCATCGAGATGTGTATCTCTTTGCCCATGAAAGTGCATAAGTCATTGAATCAAAATTTTATATAGTATCTTTGATATTTGAACGCATACACGCACCCAAAAAATAGTTATCAACAATGCAGAAAAAAGTGCTGAACATCGCCATTGGCGGGGATCATGCGGGTTTTGCCCTTAAGGAGCGGATCAAGGAGCTTTTATCATCAGCCGGGCACCAGGTGACGGATTATGGTCCTGGCACAGATGCGTCTGTCGACTATCCGGACCAGATTCATCCCCTGGCTGCGGGAATAACTGCAGGCAAGCATGATTTTGGTATCATCATGTGTGGGAGCGGCAATGGGGTCAGTATGACGGCCAATAAATACCCGGACATCCGGGCTGCCTTGTCGTGGAAGCCTGAGATTGCCCGGCTGGGTCGTGCGCACAACGATGCGAATGTGCTGGCCCTGCCGGCACGGCATATCTCCGAGGAAGATGCCCTGGAGGCCGTGCAGCTGTTTTTGCATACGGAGTTTGAGGGCGGCAGGCACCAGGGCCGGGTGAAGAAGATCAATTCCGGCATGGTATAGGGCCAGGCCCGGGCAGGGAGCACATCGGATGCCGGCTTATTCCGCATGCTGCATATGTGAGAGGCAACCCGTCAGAATGACCGTAAAAGTTCCTCTGGGATCGACCAGTTCAGTGATCACCGTGCCAGCAGGCATTGCCGGTGATCGTATAGCCATGCAAACCTTGCCTTGGCTATTTTGCATCTTCTGCGTGGAGGCACACCGGATGGTGAGTGACCGGGGGCGTGCTGGTTTCGGCTGCGCATGCCATGTTATTTCAAAAAAAGGGGTACAATTTGACTATGGCGAACAAAGAGATATATCAGGCTTTTCAGGAGGCGAGCGAGAAGAAGGCTTTTGACAAGCGGCACCGCAGTACGATCGGGTACAACATCGGCTGTTACGACAAGGCTTTTGCCCGTGGACTTGACTTTTTCACGCGTCCTGACATCGCACGGCAGCGGGCAGCGTTAAAGAAACACGGTGTGCTGGAGCACCTGGAAGACCATCTGAAGTCTTTTGAGCAGCATTTCACTGCCCGGGGCGGGAAGGTGATCTGGGCGCAGGATGCCGAAGAAGCCAGGATGGCCATCCTGGACATCTTGCAGAAGCAGTATGTGGAGTCGGTGGTCAAATCGAAGTCGATGACCACGGAAGAGGTTGGTGTGACTACTTTTTTACAGAAAAACGGGATTGACTGCGTTGAGACCGACCTGGGAGAGTTCATTGTGCAGGTCTCTGACGACAAGCCATATCATATTGTAACCCCGGCCATGCACCTGTCGGCCGGCGATGTGGCAAAGATTTTTCACGAAAAATTCGATTTGCCGGAAGACGCCACACCCGATCAGGTTGCTGCCTTCGTTCGTCCGCACCTGCGCGAGAAGTTCAGGCGCGCCGGTGCCAGCATTACCGGGTCGAACTTCCTTGTCTCCCGCACGGGGTCCGTCGCGCTTACTGAAAACGAAGGCAACGCCCTGTTTTGTGTCAGCGCGCCAAAGATCCATATCGCCATTGCGGGCATTGAAAAAGTCATTCCCGCCATTGAGGACCTGGACCTTTTCTGGCCCCTTTTGGCCGTGCACGGTACTGGTCAGGACATGTCGGCATACAATACGCTTGTAAGCGGACCAAAAGCTGCAGGCGAAGAGGATGGTCCGGATCAGATGTATGTGATTCTCCTGGACAACGGGCGCAGCCGCCTGTTGTCGACCATCCCGCAGCGCCGGGCATTGTCGTGCATCCGTTGTGGCGCCTGCCTGAACGTGTGTCCCGTATACAAGAACATCGGCGGCCACAGCTATGGTACGGTATACAGCGGTCCCATCGGCTCTGTCATCAGTCCGCATCTCAGCGGCCAACTAAAGGAATATATCCACCTGAGCTATGCCTCCAGCCTCTGTGGAAAATGTACGGAGGTATGCCCGGCAGGCATCGACCTCCACCATCAGCTATTGCAGAACCGCCGCCTGGCTGTGCGCAGCGCCTTTCCACCACGTACCGAACGCTGGGGTATCAAAGCCTATAAGATGACGATGAGCAAGGCTTCGCGGCTGGATAAGGCCCCGCCGGGAGTGAAAAACTTGTTTGCCCGGATCTTTTTTTCCAGGGCCTGGGGCCCCAGGAGGACGTTGCCAAAGGTGGTGGAAGGCTTCAGGAAAAAGTGGGTTAATAATGGTTAATGTGTTAATTTGCTAATGTGCCAATTTGCTAATGAAGGGTTTCGGATATAAGGTGAGATTTTCCTTTTTTTGCTAATTTTTCCGGTAATCTCTTTACTTTGTGTCTTATAATTTTGATTTTTGTTGACAAAAAGTGCAAACCTATTTCAGTACGAGACACACATTATCACATTAACAAATTATCATATTATCACATTAGCAAATTATCACATTATCACATTAACACATTCATTTCCGGGTGATATACCGGTCCCGTGGGCTTCAATATGCTTTGGTATAAAGTAAAGTGATTCACGGTGACTTCCCCGAAGTCTTCTTCTGCATATTCGGCGAGCAGCTCTTCCAGTCCGGCGTGACTGGTGAGGTGTTTGACACGGGCGATGGTTAGGTGCGGCACAAAGACTTTCTTGTCGGGTTTGTGGCCTAATGGTTTGAGGTGCTTGTTGACCGTATCATACAGCCGGATGAGTCCGTCGGCTTGCTTGATGCCCAGCCAGATGACCCGGGGCATGCGCGGGTTGCCAAAGGTGCCGCACCCCCTGATGCGGATGGTAAAGGGTTCTGATTCCTTTCCTGCGGCCTCCAGGGCTTTTTTTATGGGTGGTTCATCGCGCATGGGTGTGTCGCCGAAGAATTTCAGCGTGAGGTGCATCTTTGCGGGGGATACCCAGTTGATCCTGTCTCCCTCCAGCTCGCTGCGGAAGTGGTCCAGCACATCCGTGACGGAGCCGGTTGGTGGGACGTGGATGGCGGTGAAGAGTCGTTTCATGCAAAGATTAAGGTTAAGTTTAAGATTGAGATTTAGTTGGAGGTTTGAGGTGTTTCTGAAGCTTGGGTTTATGCGTGACAGTCAGCGGTCATGAGCGCACTTGGCTGGTTTGAGGTGTTTCTTTAAGCTTGGGTTTATGCGGGGTGTTAATGGGTTGCCTGAGGTGTTTATGCAGGCTTTGGTTTATGTGGTATTTTACCGGGTTGTTGGGTTAATGGGTTGCCAAAGGATTTTATGGTGATTTGGGTTGGTGTATTGTTGTTTACAGGGAAAAATGGGCTGCACTTTGCGCGTTAAATTATCCCTGGGCGCTGGTGATGATTCGGCTTGTTTTGGCGTGGGATTGGGTTTTGAAATATTTTTGGTGAAAATAAGAAAAGATATTAATTTTGCAAACCAAAACACGGGGAATTAGCTCAGTTGGCTAGAGCGTTTGGCTGGCAGCCAAAAGGTCACCGGTTCGAGCCCGGTATTCTCCACCAGTTTTACCCCAACATATGTCTGGTAATCAACCGTTTGGGTTCAGGCCCGTGCGATTGATTACCATTTTTTTAAATATGCCATTGTTTTGGGGCTTTAGAGTCGCTGTGTGGATTTATTTATCCCACGCAAAAAGCGCAAAAATTAAAACACGCAAAAAATGCAATGAAAAAGAAATAAGGCATCAAACAAGAACAAAAATGTCATGTCGCATTGTGTTCGCCGCCCTTTCACGGGGGCTTGATGTCCGGAATGGCGTGTTTCAAAAACAAGAACCCAAAGTCTATGCCTCTCAACAACTTACAAGATAAAATCGCCGACATCATCACCCGTTCCCTGGGAGCGCACGTAACAATTACGGGACTGAGACCCATCGGCGGTGGATGCATCAATGACGCGCAGCAGGTGGAAACGGACAGGGGCCGGTTTTTCATGAAATACAACTCGGCATCCCGCTATCCCGGGATGTTTGAGGCCGAAGCCCGGGGGCTGCAGCTGCTGGAGGACGCCGGATACCTGAAAGTGCCCGCTGTCGTGGGCCACGGGGAGGCGAACAACTACAGCATCCTGGTGCTGGAATACCTCGCCTCTGCAACCCAGAAAACAGGATTCTGGCAGGAATTTGGAGAAGGCCTGGCCCGGATGCACCAGCAGCAGCCTGGTGACGGCCGGTTTGGATTGGATCAAGACAATTACATCGGCAGCCTTCCGCAAGGCAACCGCACCCATGACGACTGGATCTCCTTTTTCATATCCGAGCGCCTCGAGGCGCAACTCAAGCTGGCCCGCGACCACGGCAGGGCAGGGAAGGAGCTGAGCGCGATGTTTGAGAAGTTTTACCGCTTCCTTCCGGACTTTTTCCCGGAAGAGCCGCCTTCCTTGCTGCACGGCGACCTCTGGAGCGGCAATTACATGACAGGAGAGGAGGGAGAGCCTGCGATCATCGACCCGGCGGTCTATTACGGTCACCGCTACATGGACCTTGGGATGAGCAAACTGTTCGGTGGCTTCAGCACCGCATTTTATGAATCCTATCACGCACATTACCCCCTTGACAAAGGTTGGCAGGAAGGCATTGAGATCGCCAACCTCTATCCGCTGATGGTGCACGTCAACCTTTTCGGCGGCGGCTACCTGGGGCAGGTCAAAAGGTCGTTGCGCCGGTTTGTCTAAGCCGTGAGTGAAACATTTCAACCGTAAACACGTATTATTGTGTAATGTGATAATGTGCCAATGTGCTAATGAAGGGTTTTGGATATAAGGCGAGTCTAATTTGCCAATTTGCCAATGTGCTAATGAAGGGTTTCGGATATAAGGCGAGTCTAATTTGCTAATGTGCCAATGTGCTAATGAAGGGTTTTGGATATAAGGTGAGATTTTCCCTTTGTTTGCAAACCGCAAAGAAGAACAATTCACTTTTAATTTACCAAGGGGCTTTTAATTATCATATTATCACATTATCACATTAGCAATTAGCACATTAGCAATTATCACATTAGCAATTAGCACATTATCACATTAGCACATTATCACATTAGCAATCAGCACATTATCACATTAATTAAACCTACTATGATGAAACAAAAAGAACTATACTACGCCCACGATACCGACCTGAAAACCCCCAAAAAGCCCTTTGACCGGGCTTTCTTTGAAAAGCTGCCGAAAACCGACCTGCACGTCCACCTGGATGGCTCGATGCGGATGGAAACCATCCTGGACCTGGCCTCGAAGGATGGCGTCGACATCGGTGCCGATACGCTGAAGAAGCTGGAGAAAAAACTGCAGCCTGGCAAGAATCATGAGTCACTCAACGAGTATCTCAAAACCTTCGACCTGACCTTAAAGGTGATGCAGACCGAAGAGTCGCTCTACCGGGCCGCCTACGAGCTCGTCGAAGACAACGCCAAAGAGAACGTGCAATACTTCGAGGTGCGGTATTCTCCCATCCTGCATACGCAGAAGAAGTTGCCCGTGACGGCCATCCTGGAGTCGGTGGTCGAGGGACTCAAGGATGGCGAGCGCGATTTCGGCATCAAGTGTGGTGTGATTGTGTGCGGCATCCGCAACATCTCCCCGGAGGTCAGCATGCAGATGGCGGAGCTGGCAGTGGCTTTCAAGAACAGGGGCGTGGTGGGCTACGACCTGGCCGGCGCCGAGTACAACTATCCTGCCCGCGACCATCTCGAATCCTTTAACCTCATCCTGTCCAACAACATCAACGTGACCATCCATGCCGGCGAGGCTTATGGGCCCAACAGCATCCACCAGGCCCTGCACTACTGCGGCGCGCATCGTATCGGGCACGGCACGCGCCTCAAGGAAGACGGCGACCTGCTCAATTACGTGAACGACCACCGCATCCCGCTGGAGGTCTGCCTGTCGAGCAACGTCCAGACCAAGGCTGCCCGCACGATGGAGGCACACCCCTTCAAGTTTTATCTCGACCTGGGCCTGCGCGTTACCCTGAACACCGACAACCGCCTGGTGACCCTCACTACGATGACCGACGAATACCACCTGGCCTACAAGCACTTCGATCTCACCCCGCAAAACATCCTCGACCTCGTCATCAACGGCATCAAATCCGCGTTCATTCCCTTCGAGTACAAGAAGTGGTTCCTGCGAGACGCCAAACAGAAGACCATTGAGCTGATTAATGGGTATGATGCGGAACAGGGTTGATGTGTTAATTAACACATTAACCTTACCTTTGCATTGTACCAACGCTTAGGTGATGAGTGAACAAATCAAACACGAGTGTGGCGTGGTGTTGATGCGCCTGCTCAAGCCCCTCGAATATTACGTAAGCCATTACGGGACGGCCTTTTACGGGCTGAACAAGCTCTATCTTTTGATGGAGAAGCAGCACAACCGCGGGCAGGATGGTGCCGGGCTGGGTTGCATCAAGTTCGACATGCCGCCCGGTGCGAGTTATATGAACCGCCTCCGCAGCAACCGGCACAATCCCATCCAGCATATCTTCGAGCGTATCCACGGCGACATCGAAAAAGGCACGCGCGGACACCCGGAGCGGCTGCACGACACCGAATGGCTCAAGCAGCACCAGGACTTCACCGGGGAGCTCTTCCTCGGACACCTGCGCTACGTCACCTTCGGGCGCTATGATTTGGAGTCCTGCCACCCCTTTCAGCGGGCCAGCAACTGGATGTCGAAAAACCTGATGATCGCCGGAAACTTCAACCTCACCAACGTGGACGAGCTGTTCAGCAGCCTGGTGCACATCGGGCAGCATCCCAGCGAGACCAGCGACACGGTGACCATCCTCGAGAAGCTGGGGCACTTCCTGGACGACGAAAACGAAGACCTTTACCGGAAGTTCAAGAAGGAAGGCCACACCAAGAAGGAGATCTCGCCGCTGATCGCGCGCGACATCGACCTGGTCAACGTGCTGTCGAACGCCAGCAAGTATTGGGACGGCGGCTATGTGGTGGCCGGGATGGTCGGCCACGGCGACGCCTTCATCATGCGCGACCCCTCCGGCATCCGGCCGGCCTATTACTATCAGAACGACGAGGTGTTCGTGGCCGCCAGCGAACGGCCGGCGATCCAGACGGCCCTCAACGTGCCGCTGGAGAACATCCGCGAGCTGCATCCGGGACACGCCGTGATCGTCAAGCGCGACGGACGGGTGCTCGACCTTGAGTGCAAGCCTCCGGTGAAAAGAGCGGCGTGCTCGTTTGAGCGCATCTACTTCTCGCGGGGAACGGATGCCGGCATCTACCAGGAGCGCAAGCGCCTTGGCCGGCAGCTGGTGCCCCGTCTCCTGAAGAGCATCCACCACGACCTCGACAACACCATTTTCTCTTACATCCCCAACACCGCCATTGCGGCTTTCAAGGGGATGATGGAGGGGCTGCACGACTTCTGCGACGAGGTGAAGAAGGACCGGCTGCTGCAGCTCGAAGGCCGCGCAGACCCGGAGTCCATTGAAAAGATCCTGTCATTGCGCCCGCGGGTCGACCAGATCGCGGTGAAGGACGCCAAGCTGCGCACCTTCATCACACAGGACAAGAAGCGAGACGAGCTGGTGGCCCACGTGTACGACGTCACCTACGGCGTGGTGCGCCGAGGCCAGGACACCCTGGTGGTGATCGACGACAGCATCGTGCGTGGCACCACCCTGAAGCAAAGCATCGTCCGGATGCTCGACCGCCTCGGCCCCCGGCAGATCGTGATCGCCTCCTCGGCGCCGCAGATCCGCTATCCCGACTGCTATGGCATCGACATGACCCGCCTGGGCGACTTCATTGCCTTCCGTGCCGCGATGCAGCTCCTCAAAGAGCGCGGGATGGGACACGTCATCAACGAGGTGTACCAGCAGTGCAAGGAAGAGGTGCAAAAGCCCACGGAAGAAGTGGAGAACGCGGTCAAAGCCATTTACCGGCCCTTCAGTCCCGATGAGATCTCCGCCAAGATTGCCGAAATGTTGCACCCGCCGGAGGTGCAGGCCCGCCTGGAGGTCGTATACCAGACGATCGAAGACCTGCACGCCGCCTGTCCCGACAACCAAGGCGACTGGTACTTTACCGGTGACTATCCCACCCCGGGTGGAAACAAAGTGGCTTGCCGGTCGTTTATCAATTACATTGAAGGCAAAACGGAGAGAGCGTATTGAAATGTGCTAATTTGCTAATGTGCCAATTTGCCAATGTGCTAATGAAGGGTTTCGGATATAAGATGAGTTAAAAACATAAAACCGTGTCTACATACATCAAAAACCTCATCCTCCAGGGGGAGCATCAGCAGCAGGACTTCAAGTTCCAGGTGAACGACAGCAAGAAGATTGCACGTACGCTGGTGGCCTTTGCCAATACCGATGGCGGGAAGTTGCTGATCGGGGTGAAGGACAATGGGGTGATTGCCGGGATCCGCACGGACGAGGAGTATCATATGATGGAGGCTGCGGCGACGATGTATTGCCGTCCGGAAGTCGATTTTGCCTTCCGGCACTGGAACATCGACGGCAAGCGGGTGCTGGAGGTGGATGTGCCGCGGGCGCAGCTCAAGCCCATCTATGCGAAGACTGACAACGGGCGCTGGATGGCCTGGGTGCGCGTGGGCGACCAGAACATCCTGGCCGACACCATCATGATCAAATACTGGAAGCGCCAGAAAAGTCCGAAGGGCACCGTGATCCAATATTCCGACAACGAGAAGACGCTGATGCAATACCTCAGCACGCATCCCACCATCACCCTGAAAAGCTTTGCCAAGCTATCCGGACTGCCCCGCAACCTGGCCGAAAACGTGATCGTCGACATGATGGCAGCCGGCCTCGTGGAGATGGGCCAAAACGAACACCATACGTGGTTTCGGCTGAAGGACCCGGAGGAGTAAGAGGTTGGTGTTGAATCCCTTGTTGGTAAAGAAGTGCAGGTAGATGGATTTACGGTGTCCGTAATATAATGCCAAAGCCGTCCCGCCCACGAGGTGGAAGCCTTTCAGATAGTCCTGTGACCGGAGGGACTTCAGGAGCTCCAATGTTTTCTGACCAATCTCATTTCCTCTATCTTGCCCAGGGAGAACACGCGTTCGACAATCAGCCTCCGGGCTGCCTCCGGATCCAGCCTTTTGACATCCGTGTCCCAGAAGTAGTTTGGGTTTAGCTGGCTGATTATGTTTTGCTGTTGTGGCATCGGCATTTTAAAATATTGCGATGGTTTTACCAAAGACACGAAATCTTTTCCGTGTCCTGGAGGACCGGCCTGATGCTGCGCCGGATGTTGAATGATGGAAATGGCGCCCGAGAAGCAAGCTTGTTTAAAGCGTGTTTTGACACGACACTAGCAAAAACATATACACATTGCAAGATGGGATTTGCAAAAAACCCCATGGGTAGCGCAGATATTACACTACTTGTCCAGCTGGCTGTACACCGAGTTTTCGCTGCGGTACTCCGGCACGATTTCCTTCATTTTTGCGACCAGCCTGAAATCATCGCCTTCATGGATGAGGGCCTGCAGTTCGTCCAGGCGGGAGGCCACCCACTCCTTGTCGTTGGCGCGCACCTGGGCGTGCAGGATCTTGGGATGGTAGGTTTGGAGGGTATTTTCTTCGCGGGCCAGGACCTCCTCGTAGAGCTTTTCGCCCGGCCGGAGGCCGATCTCGCGGATGAGAATGTCCTTGTCCGGTTCGAGTCCCGTAAGGCGGATCATCTTATACGCCAGGTCGATGATTCTGACCGGCTCGCCCATGTCGAAGAGGAAGATCTCGCCCCCCTTGCCCATTGCGCCCGCTTCGAGCACCAGGTTACAGGCTTCGGAGATCATCATGAAGAAGCGGGTGATCTCGCGGTGGGTGATCGTCAACGGGCCTCCGCGGGCGATCTGCTTGCGGAAAAGCGGGATCACCGAGCCGTTGGAGTCGAGCACGTTGCCGAAGCGCGTGGTGATGAACTGCGTGGTGCTGTTGCTCAGGCTCTGGGTATAGATCTCCGCGATGCGCTTGGACGCCCCCATCACGTTGGTGGGGTTCACCGCCTTGTCGGAGGAGACCAGCACGAACTTGTTTACCCGGTGTTTCACCGCGAGGTCGGCCAGGTTTTTGGTCCCCAGCACGTTGGTCCTAAGCGCCTCGTAGGGGAAGGCCTCCATCAGCGGTACGTGCTTGTAGGCCGCCGCGTGGTAGATGATGTCCGGCTGATAGCGTGCAAAGACCTGTTCCATCCGCCAGGCGTCCTTGACGTTGGCCACAAGGTATTCGGCGCGGTGGCTGTGTTCGCGGAGGGTGTTTTCGCTCTGGATGTCGTATTGCACGTCGTAGAGCGCCGATTCGGCCTGGTCGAGCAGGATCAGCTTTTCCGGGGCAAAGGTCAGCGCCTGGCGGGCGATCTCGGCCCCGATCGACCCGGCGGCGCCCGTCACGAGCACCGTCTTGTCGCGGATGTCGGCCGCTACGTTGGCGCTGTCGAGCACGATGCGTTCGCGCTCCATCAGGTCTTCGATGCGCACCTTCTGCAGCTGGGCAGAGCTCAGCTGGCCGTGCACCCAGCGGTCGAGGGGCGGCACCACCTTGACCTCCATATCGAGGGTCAGTGCCTGTTCGATCACCTCGGCGCGGCGTCGCGGGTGCAGGTTCTGGATGGAGATGATCAGCAGGTCGGCCCCGGTGCGTTCGATATGGCTCCTGCGCAGCGCCTCGTCGGTGAGCATCACCGGCACCCCTTCCAGCATCTTGCTGGTCTTTTTGGGATTGTCGTCGGCGAAAGCCACGATGTCGTAGATCGTGCCCGGGTCGTTGTCGAGCGCGTTGCGTGCCAGCACGCCAGAGGACCCTGCACCAAATATGATCACCCGGTAGCCTTTTTCGCGCCGGGAGCGCACTACCTCGGAGAAGATGGTTTTGACGACGATGCGCGCGCCGATCAACACGAAGTAGCCCATCAGGAAGTGGATGAGGTACACCGCGTAGGATGTGGTGCCCGGCAGGCCGTAGCCGGCGATCCTGGTGCCGGCGCCAATAAAGAGAGTCACGAGAAAGGCCGTGGCCGTGGCCTGGAAGACCCGGTAGGCGTCATTCAGTCCGGTGTGCCGGATGATGCCCGAGTAGGAGCGGAACCACAGGAAGGCCAGGGCGTAGATGCCCGTGACGACCAGCGCCTGCGGGGTTTCCGCCAGGACGTCCAGGCGTTGCATCTCGAAGTTGAGCCTTACGGCAAAGGCGATGTAGAAGGTGATGAGGACGACCAGCAGGTCGAAGATCAGCACCAGCCATTGCGGCACAAAGCGGTCGGCGTAGCTCCGGTAAAGCCTGTAGAGCGGCTTTTGCAGGAATTTCGGTATGCGTGAGAGTGTCGCAGGCATCTATTGGTATGGTATATTTGATCTGTTTATGGGACGAAAGTGCTAAAAAATGGTAAAAGTATAATAGCCAAAGTTACGAAATGTTTTAACTTTGAACGACGAAAGGACAAAAGGACAAAAAGACAAAAGGACGAAATGTCTAAAAGTCGAAAGGTCGAAAAGTCTAAAAGTCGGGGGTTGGTGAAAGGTTTTGGGAAGG
>Ga0207421_10002084_pt1 | contig 25183 bp, 21 predicted proteins | sample SodLakKL_010_SED_4_FD_187542 | JGI IMG/M metagenome (GOLD analysis project Ga0207421, IMG submission 187542) | Alkaline sediment microbial communities from Lake Tanatar, Kulunda Steppe, Russia - 8KL_010_SED (SPAdes) (version 2) | ecosystem: Environmental > Aquatic > Non-marine Saline and... | reverse complement strand
AGCCGGGCCGGATCATCAGCCCCTGATGCCGAAACCTGCATGATCGGCATCAGGGTGGGATCAAACTCTATAATCATGGGCCTCTGGACCTCATCAGGCAGGTTGACCAGGTCCAGGCGCATCCTGACATCCTCACGCAAACTCTTAACATCAGCGCCCCAGTCAAATAAAACGATGACCAGGGACATATTTTCCTGGGAAATGGAGTTGATGCCGGTCACCCCACCGACAGTAGAAACGCTTTCTTCAATGGGTTTGGTGACCAGTTCCAGCGATTCCTGGGGAGAACTGCCAGGAAATGCAGTGATCACGGCCAGTACCGGGGCCTCGATGTCCGGCAGCAGGTCAAGCGGGCTCTGAGACAGGCTGACCAACCCGATTACCAGGATCAGGATTAATATAGCCCCGGTAGCGACGGGGCGCTTAACTGCCAGTTTTGACAGGTTCATCCGTCTTCTCTCCTGTAGTTACAATAATTTACTGTTGTGGCTGGACAAATATTAATTAACTATTTATGTTGCAATTATGTTTATCTTTGTTTTCCAGACCGGCTTACCGGCCGACCGGTCAGTCGGTCAAGGCTATTATAGCACAAAAAGTTGACATAACAATCAATAATATAAAGTTTATATTTTCTGATTTTAACTTTCAAAGCAGCACAGCGTTTTCAGCGATCAAGTCCCAGGCTTCGCGGACATGCCGCTCTTCCGTGGTCCTCTGGCCGATTGCCATGCGGATGGTGTAGCGGCCTTTTAGCGTGGTATGGGTCAAAAATACTCTACCTGTCTGGTTCACTTTTTCCAGCAGGGCGGCATTCAAACGGTTTAGCTCCTCCTCGGAGACGCCGTCTTTCCTGTAACGGAAGCAAACCAGGCTGAACTGGACCGGGGCCATCAATTCAAAGCGGCTGTCTTCTTCCACCCACTCTTTGAACAGGCCGGCCAGCCGGAGGTGCTCCCGGACCATTTCCTTAAGGCCTTCCACCCCGTAAGTGCGGATCACAAACCACAGCTTCAGGGCCCGGAAGCGGCGGCCAAGCTGGATGCCCCAGTCCCGGTAATTTTTAACTTCAGCGTCCCGCCCGGTTTTCAAATATTCAGGGTGGATTTCGAAAGTGCGGATCAGCGCTTCTTCGTCCCTGACAAAGTAAGCTGAGCAATCAAAGTTAGTCAGCATCCACTTGTGAGGGTTGAAAACAAAGGAGTCAAAGTATTCAGAGCCCCCTAGCAGGTGCTTCTTTTCCTCAAGCAGGGCGGCAGTGCCGCCATAAGCGGCATCAACGTGGAACCAGAGGCCGTGGCGGTGGCAGATCGGCCCAATCTCGGCCAGGGGGTCAACGGCAGTGGAAGAAGTAGTACCGATAGTACTGATTACACAGGCCGGAACCAGGCCCTCCTTTCTGTCTTTTTCAATAGCTTTTTCCAGCTCTTCCGGGATCATGGCAAAATTTTGGTCGGTGGGAATATGGCGCAGGTATTCGCTGCCGTAACCGGCAATTTTAACATCCTTGTCGATGCTCGAATGCGCTTCTTCAGAAGCATACACACACAAAGGGCGGCGCAGGCCGCTTTGGTTGGACTCAAAATTGGTCGCTTTCTCCCGGGCAGTAAGTAGGGCACAAAGGGTGGCCGTGGAGGCGGTATCCTGGATTACCCCGCTCATCGTTTCAGGCAGGCCAAGCATGCGGCCAAGCCACTGCATGACCACCTCCTCCATTTCTGCCGCTGCCGGTGAAGTCTGCCAGACCATGCACTGCGCCCCAATACCGGCAGTTAAAAGTTCACCCAGAACCGAGGCGGGGCTGTTGTTAGCCGGAAAATAAGCAAACCAGCCCGGGTGCTGCCAGTGGGTAATGCCAGGCATGATTACGTCCTGGAAGTCGCTGAATATTTTATCCATCGGCTCTCCGGACTGCGGGGGCTGTCCCGGTAACGATTCCTTTATTTCTCCCGGCTTGACGGTGGAGCGGACCGGGTATTTTTCTACTTCCTCGAAATAGTCTGCTATCCAGTCGATAAATTCGTAGCCATGACGGCGGAATGTTTCTTTATCCATCATGATCAGGCCTCCTTACTAAATTACAGGCTGCGGTGCCCAGGTAAGCAAAAAGAGCGGGGTAGAGCATGACCAGGGCAATGCCTCCCTTAAAAAATATATCGCCAATCATAAATAGGGCTAACATAAGCTGGGCCAGGCGAATACGGCGGATATCAAGCGGTTCTTCATTGTTGTCACCGCTAACCAGCCCCTTTCCGGCCCGGACCACCAGGACAACAGTTAAAATAGCCAGGGCCAGGGCAGCAGCGCCGGTATAGATGCTAAACCCGGGCACGTAGTAGTGCTGTGGATAAAAGAAGATGATCATAACTATAAACAGGACCAGGGAAATAAGGGCATACAAACCATGCTTGCGACCGGATGCAGGCGGTGCAAAAAGAACACCGACAAGCCCGAAAGCAGCAGCAAGGAAAGGCAGAGCAAGCAAAGTGCCGCCGGTAAACAGCACTGCCCCCAGAACGATGAGCATGAGCGCATCGAAAACGGTAGCCTGAAGCCCGGTCGTACCGTTAATTAGCCTGCCCAATAGCAAGATGAAAAACAGCACAGCCAGAGCCGGGGATCCGTAGATCAGGAAGGCGGCGAAGCTCAAGGGTAGGGCCGCAAAGGCAGACCATTCATACGCCGGATCTATTTCCCGGCCGATAGCCCAGCTGAGAAAGACGGCAACGGCTGCCGCCCCGGCCGTTCCCAGGGCTTCTAAAAATGGTGCTCCCAGGACCAGGTGATATATCAATAATCCCGCCAGGACGGCCAGGGTCAGAAACACGATAACCCGGTTGGTAATGTAACGAAAATCGATGGGCCGGCCAAGCGCTGTTATAGTTGTAATTTAAACCCCCTCCTTTTCCACAGGTTAATTATTCCGCTCATCCCTGCTGTAAGCAATCCTGCCGCCAACCACCGTGAGGTCGGCTTTTAAATCCTCTATCACAGACGGCTCTACCGCAGTTATATCTTCTGAAAGCACCACCAGGTCGGCCAGCTTACCTTCAGCAATGCTCCCTTTCTCGTTTTCTTCATAGGTGCAGTAAGCAGAACCCATGGTATAGATGTAGAGGGCTTCTTCCAGGCTAAGGCGCTGGTTGGGATTCCATCCTCCGGGAGGGTTGCCGTACCGGTCCTGCCTGGTTACAGCAGCATGAATACCTTCCAGCGGCTCGTAATTCTCCACCGGGCAATCAGATCCGCCGGCCAGCCTGATCCCCCGGTCAATAAAATCTTTCCAGCGGTATGTCCAGGCCGCTCTTTTGGGGCCGAGGTGCCTGTCCACCAGGACATAATCCGAAGGGATAAAGGAAGGCTGAATGTCAGCAATTACTTCCTGTTTTTCAAACCGGTCCAGGATCCTGGGGCCGGCCATCGAGGCATGGATAACCCGGAACCTGGGGTCAGGGTGCGGGTAACGCCTGGCCGCCTCCTGGTAAATTTCAAGGACCATCTTTACCGCCGCATCACCGATGGCATGGACAGCGCACTGCATCCCCTGCCCGGCAGCCATATTGACCAGTTCTTCCACTTCCCCGCGGGCCAGGACAGAAACCCCGCAGGTTTCAGAGCTGTCCTCGTAGGGGGCGGAAACCAGGGCGGTGCGGCCGCCTATAGAGCCGTCAGTCAATAGCTTAAGCGGGCCGATCTTAAAATATTCGCCTCCCTGCCCGGTCCGGTACCCCTGCGCGAGGAAAGAGCTGAGCAGGGACGGTTCCGGCAGGAGGGCCTGCAAATTCACCCGCAGGGGCAGTTCCCCGGCTGCCTCCAGTTCGTAGTAAGTATCGATCACCATCGAGGCAAATTCCCCTCCCACACTGGAAAGATCATCGGTCTGGACCGAGGTCAACCCGGCGGCCAGAAAATCTCTCGATGCCGAAATAATTAATTGCTTCAATTTTTCTTTATCCAGCGGGGGCTGGAGGGAAGTCAACAGGCTCATCGCCTTTTCTTCAAGCACACCGGTGGGAACGCCCCTGTCATCTACTTCGATATTGCCGCCTTCAATGAAAATCGCTTTGCGCTCTATCCCGGCCGCTTTCAGGGCGACAGAATTGGCCGACATGATGTGGCAGCAGGTGCGCATAATAGCTACGGGGTGATCAGGGGCCGCCCGGTCCAGGTCCTCTCTTCCAGGGATACGCTTATCCTTGAAAAGCCCCTGGTCCCAGCCCCACCCTAAAACCCATTTTCCTTTTTCCACTTTATTTTTGCTAATGTATTCCCTGATGGCCTCCTCTATTTCATTGACACTCCGGCAGCGGCGGAGGTCCACCTTTTCTGAGGTCAGGGCATAGCCTACCAGGTGCATGTGGCTGTCATTAAAACCGGGCAGGAGAACCCGTCCTTTTAAATCAACCAGGGTAGTATGATCTTCCTGCAGGTTCAAAATATCATCTGCCTGCCCCAGGGCGCTAATCCTGCCCCCGCTTACCGCTACAGCTTCCACTTCGCCCGCCTTTTCCTCCATGGTTATAATCCGGCCGTTATAAAATATCAAATCACTCAAAACCAGGTCCCTCCCAGCTAAATAGTTAAAGCTCAAAAAGTTCGCTGTGGATTACCAGCGGTGAAACGCTTAATTGTTTAAGCTCACTGACCACAGCCCTGCTCATCGCCGGAGGGCCGCAGACATAAAACTCCTTGTTCTCCAGGGTTTCGATATAATTCAAGATCATCGGCCCCTTGATATGGCCTTTTTCACCCTCCCAATCGGGCTGATCGGACATGACCGGGATCACCTGCAGGCCGGGCATTTCTTTTTCCATTTGTTCCAGCTCCTCTTGAAAGCAGAGGTTCTTCTCACTGCGGTTGGCCCAGAAAAGGGTTACCCTGTGATCTGGCTTCTTTTCATACATATAGCGAAGCATGCTCATGAAGGGCGTAATACCGATCCCCCCGGCGATGAAAACCGGTTCTCCACCGCTGTAATTAAGGAAGCTGAAGACCCCGTACGGCGCATCGATAAAAGCGCGGTCCCCTACCGCGGTATCCTTGATGGTCATGGTAAAATCACCGAGTTTCTTGGGAGTTATGGAAAGCTGTTCAGCCGTAGGGCTGGAAGAGATAGTAAAAGGATGGGGGGATGAAAGCTTTCCCTCTCTTAAGAGCTGGATGAACATAAACTGCCCCGGCTTATAATCCAGGTGAGGCCCTTTAAAAAACAGGCTCCAGATATCTTCTGCTTCCTGCCGGACTTCGACCACTTCATAGGGATTACTGCGCACAATAGCAATTCTTGCCAGGCGATATACAACCACAGCCAGGAACAAAAGACCCAGTAGAAGTAAATAATAGTAAAGCAAAGAATCCGGCGGGGCATGATAAAGAGCATGGAACATTACCACCGGGAACAGGGCATAGTTGGCCAGATGGATGTTGCGCCAGGTTTCGTAAGCGAGGCCAATTTTTTTGTAAGTGGAAGCCACCCCGGCCGTCACCATGAAGCCAAGCAGGGCCAGGACTCCGCCCAGGATGAACAGGTCAAAGAAAGTTTCACCGAACTGCTGCAGGCGGAAAGAAATGATCAGCACAGCATGAAATGTAACCATAATCAGGCCGACCCGGCCAAAAACGCGGTGCCAGCGAAACATCCTGTCCAGGCCAAAGCCTGCTTCCAGCCATTTTATCCTCGACACCAGGATAAACTGGAGCAGGATAAAAGCCAGGCCGAGCGGAGCAAGGAGCAGGCCGAGATAGCGGAGATAAAAACTGCTGAAAAGTTCAAAGTCGACCCTTAAAAACCATGTTAACACGGCGAAGATAAGGAGTAAGGCAGTAATGACAGGCAGTTTTCGCATATACTTGATAACCTCCCCGGGGATCATGCCCCCGTTATTTTTAGGAAAACCTTTGGACCTATTTTATAAAAAAGTTACCGCAATTACAAACATTGAGCTTGCGCAACAGGGAGTTTAAAAGAGCTGCCGGGAGTCACAATTAGCCAGCTTAAGCAAGCGCGGTCTGGCTGAGATTGTTTTTTTCACTTTTTACATATATAGTATTAATATGGAAGGGATAGTATAATCATGCTGAAACGCGATAATAGATGGCCCAACAAAGCTCTTCTCATGATCATCCTCATGCTGGGATGGCTTGTTTTCGTTATGTACCCCAACCCTTACCACCTGGCCGTCAGCATCTACAGGTTAAACAACCCGCCGGTAATGCCAATCATGGTCAGCGAATATGCCCGGGAGCTGGAATATAAGACTCCCATCGAAATCGAGCAGTTTGTATATGCTAAAATACCCTACAGCTACGACTGGGAAGTATACGAGATGCCCTGGTACTTCCCTACCCTGAACGAAGCCCTGCAAAAAGGCACCGGTGACTGCAAGGCGCGCTTTTTGCTGTTTGCTTCCCTGATGGAAGAGCTCGACATCCCGTACCGGAAAAATGTTTCTTTAACCCACATCTGGGCTGATTATGAGGGTAAACCGCATAGCGCCCTGGAAAACGCCAGTGAAACAATGGTTGTCGTTGATGAACAGGGCAACCTCAGTTTCTCCCTGCCTGAACCGGACCTGTCCAGGGCCTGGCGCAGTTTTAGGCAGGGATTCTGGGAAGTTATGCCGGAAGGAAAGAAGTATTTGCTCTTTGCGGGGTTCCCGGTCATACACAGCCTGTTTTACCTCCCCTGGCTGGTTCCTTCTCGCAACCTGCCGGCGCCCGGCCTGCTCCCGGCTGCCCGGCAAAAAGCAAAGGCCCGGCCCCGGTTTGCCCTGCCCTACAAGTAGGCTAAGCGCTTCCCTCTCAAGCGGTTCCTTCCCCTTCATCTTCTCCGGGCTTAACCCCGGCCTGCCGGCCTGAGTCTGCCTGCTTGATGGAAAGGGCTATACGGCCGCGTTCGCGATCGATGGAAAGGATTTTCACCGGCACCACCGCTTCAATCTGCAGAACTTCCAAAGGATGCTTAATATAGCGATCCGCTATTTCAGAAATATGGACCAGGCCATCCTGGTGAACTCCGATATCAACAAACGCCCCGAAGTCGACAATATTGCGCACAATACCCTGCAGGGTCATACCCGGCTCCAGGTCATCAAGCTCTGTAACTGATTGGGAAAAAACGGGTTTGGGTAAATCCTCCCGGGGGTCGCGGCCGGGCTTGCGGAATTCTTCCAGGATATCTTTTACCGTGGGTTCCCCTGCTTCCAGCCGGGAGGCGAGGGCAGCTATCTCTTCATCCGCCAGGGAAGGCACCGCCCCGGCATGCCCCAGGTCTTGCGGGCTGATTCCAAGGTCGTCCATGATCATTCCGGCGAGCTGGTAAGATTCAGGGTGCACCGCACTTCTTTCCAGGTAGTTGTCGCTGTCTGGCAGCCTCAGGAAACCGGCGCACTGCTTAAAAACCTTCGGTCCCAGCCCGGAAACATCAAGCAGCTGCTCCCGGTTCTGGAAGGTGCCAATTTCGTTCCTTTTAGCTACAATTTTCTCCGCCACCGAAGAGTTGACCCCGGCCACGTAGGAAAGCAGGGCCGCCGAAGCGCTGTTTAAGTCTACCCCGACACTGTTAACACAGCTTTCCACCGTACCTGCCAGGGCTAAATCGAGTTCTTTGGCCGGCATATCGTGCTGGTACTGGCCTACCCCGATCGCTTTAGGGTCGATCTTGACCAGCTCTGCCAGCGGATCCTGGAGGCGCCGGGCTATGGAAACTGCGCTTCTTTCAGCCGTATCCAGGCCTGGAAATTCTTTTTTGGCCGCCGGGGAAGCTGAATAAACACTGGCACCGGCTTCGTTAACGATTGTATATTCCACTGCCAGGTTATGCTCTTTGATCATATCGGCCGTAAAAGTTTCACTTTCCCTGGATGCAGTCCCGTTCCCAATAGCAATGCAGTCAATGCGATATTTTTCCAGCAGCCGCAGCACTGTCCGGGCAGCCCCCTGTCGGTCATTGCGCGGTGCGGTGGGAAAAATTGCTGCAGTCTCAAGAAGCTCCCCGGTTTCTGAAACGCAGGCCAGCTTACAGCCGGTGCGGTAGCCGGGATCCCAACCCAGCACCCTGCGGTGGCGCACCGGTGGAACAAGCAGCCTTTTCTTCAGGTTCTCCTTAAAAACCACCAGGGCCCCCTCCACCGCTTTTTCGAGTAATTCCTGCCACATTTCCCTTTCCAGGGAATGATGAATCAAGCGGCGGTAGCTGTCGAGGGAAGCGGATTCAACGATTTCCCGGCAGGCAGCATTCTGCTTTCCGGCCACGTATCGCTCCAGTATAGCTTTAAGGGCTTCTTCTTCCTGAACTGTTACTTTTAAGTCAAGCGCCTTTTCTTTGACACCCCGGTTTATTGCCAAAACGCGGTGCCCCTTGATTTTAGCCAGGGGCTCCCTGTAGCCATCGTAATCATCGTAAGTATTGACGGTAACATCATCTTTCTTGGCCACATCGATACTGCCCCTGGTGCGATAAATATTGCGCAACGCCTTGCGCACAGCGGCATCATCAGAAATCATCTCTGCAATAATGTCCGACGCTCCCTGGAGGACAGCCTTTATGTCGGGCAGTTCTTGTTCTGGATCAATATACTCACCCGCTTCTTCTTGCGGATCCACTTCACCCTCCAGGATTGCATTAGCCAGCGGTTCCAGCCCTTTTTCACGGGCCACCGAAGCTCTTGTCCTCTTCTTGGGCCTGTACGGGCGGTAAAGATCGTCAAGTTCAGTAACAGTGGCCGCTTTTCCGATCTGCTGTGTGAGCGCTTCGGTCAGCGCTCCCTGAGCATCGATCAGGCGAAGCACTTCTTCACGACGCTGTTCCAGGTTGCGGTAACCGGTCAGCTTGTTTTCAAGCAGGCGGACCTGTTCGTCAGTCAACCCTCCGGTCATTTCTTTGCGGTAACGGGCAATAAAGGGCACCGTGTTGCCGTCGTCGAGCAGGGCTGCCGTCTGGGCTACCTGCTTATCCGTAATATTCATTTCCCTGCTCAAACGCTTAAAAATTTTTTCCTGCATTTTTAATTTACTTCTCCCCGTTAAGTTGATTAATTTGCTAAGCCGAAAACAAAATCTATACTGCCTTCAGCCCGGCCTGGCTGATATAAAAGCTCAAACGAAAACCTTATGAAACCTTTATCGTTGCGGCAAAACAACTGCTGAAACAGGCTGACCGGCAAAATGGCAGCTGCCGGGCCGGAGCATTAAAGAAGAGTTTCTTCATGGCTTTCACCTAGCCCTTGGGTTTCTGCAGAGGTATCCCTTCCTGGCAGAGCGGGCATTCCTCAGACCCGTATGATTCGATTTCCATGGAAAGCAGCGCCTGCACGGGCACACCAAAGTCTAACTTCCCGGAAGTACGGTCGATCATGATCGACACACCTGCTATTTCCGCCCCGGTTTGCCTAAGCAAATCGATAACCTTTTGAATCGATCCGCCGGTGGTGACCGCATCCTCCACTACCAGCACTTTTTCACCGGCTGCAACTTGAAACCCGCGCCGAAGGGCCATAGTCCCTTCCCCGGTCCGTTCGGCAAAAAGCGCTCTTGCGTCTAAGGCCCGGGCTATTTCGTAGGAAAGGATCACCCCGCCCATGGCCGGACCAATCACAGTATCGATCTGTTCGTTTTTAAAGGGCTCAGCCATTTGGCGGCAAACTTTTTCTGCATGCCGGGGGTACTGCAGAAGCTGGGAACACTGCAGGAAACGGGCGCTGTGCCGGCCTGAAGTGAGCAGGAAGTGTCCTTCCATGATCACACCTGTTTGCTTCAACAGCTCGATCAACCCGGCTTCCTCAAATTTATTGCTGGAATTCATAATCCTTTCTCCTTCCATCACAGTGATTTATTCACAGTGAATTATTTTACCGGTTGATACCCATGTCGGCCAGGATGCTGCGGGCAGCCTTCACCGGGTCGGCAGCCCTGGTAATTGGCCTGCCAACTACAAGATAATCGCCTCCTGCCCGGATCACTCCAGCCGGTGTGGCAATCCTGGACTGATCGCCGGGATCTTCTCCGGCCCCCCTGACCCCGGGGGTAACGGTAATAAAATTTCCTGAAACGCTTTCTTTGACCGGGCCAATTTCAAGCGGTGAACAAACCACCCCGTCCATGCCGCATTCCTCAGCCAGGCGAGCCAAACTGACCACCCGCTCGGCAGCTCTTCCGGGACAGCCGGTTTCAGCCATCTCCTGATCGTCCATGCTGGTAAGCACGGTTACTGCCAAAAGAATGGGTTTGCAGTCTGCTTTTTCTGCCGCCTCCCTGGCTGCAGAAAGCATCTTCCTGCCTCCGGCAGCATGGACGTTAAGCATCCATACCTGCAGCGATGCTGCGGATCGTACCGCGGCGGCTACTGTGTTGGGGATATCATGAAATTTCAAGTCAAGGAAAATGCGGCAGCGCCCGGCCAGTTCTTCTACCAGCGGCGGCCCGCCGGCTAAGAACAGTTCCAGTCCTACCTTGAAGCCAATCCCAAGTGGAGAAAGGGCTTCCACCAGTTCCCGGGCCCGGCCGGTATCGGATACATCGAGGGCTGCGATTAACTGTTCGGGGGAAAGGTCTTTCCCGCTATGGATGCTGTGCTTGGAATACTTGTCCCCTGTCATTTTATTACCCTTTCTTTGTCTCAGCCGTGCTTTCTTTTGGCTTTATGATACCCTAAAACTTCTTTGGCCCGCGGGCAACTCCTTCTATTTCGCTCAAACTGCGCAAACCTTCTTTCTCCATGTATTCAAGCAGGCCGGCTTTAATCTGAGAGGGTAAATCTGGTTCGTAAAACAGGCCCGTTCCCAGGGCTACAGCGCGGGCCCCGGCCATGATAAACTGAAGGGCGTCACCTGCTGAAACAATTCCCCCCATACCCAGGACCGGTATTTTTACCGCTTCTGCAGCCTGCCAGACCATCCGCAGGGCCACGGGCATAATAGCCGGGCCTGAAAGGCCCCCAAAAACATTGCCGAGCAAGGGCTTTTTTTGCGCGGTATCAATGAGCATCCCGGAGAGGGTGTTAACCAGGGAGATCCCGTCCGCCCCGGCTTCTTCCGCAGCCCGCGCGATGACACCGATATCGGTGACATTAGGAGATAGCTTGACCAGAAGGGGCAGTGTTGTTTCCCGCCGGACGGCTGAGACCAGCCGGCCTGTAGCCTGCGGGTCGGTTCCAAAAGCCATCCCGCCCGCCTTAACATTGGGACAGGAAATGTTTAATTCCAGGCCGTCAATTCCTTCCGCTTTATCAAGCCCCGCTACCACCCCGGTGTATTCTTCGGCGGTGCAGCCAACCACGTTGACAAAAAGACGTGGGCCTGTACCGCTCAGCGATGGAAGGTGGTCTTCAAGAAAGCTTTTTAAGCCCGGGTTCTGCAGCCCGACGGCATTGAGCATACCCGATGCAGTCTCTGTCACCCGGGGTGGAGGGTTGCCCTCCCAGGGTTCAAGAGAAACACCCTTAACTATGATCCCTCCCAGGTCCTTAAACCCTGTCAGTTCCCGGTACTCGTGCCCGTACCCAAAAGGCCCTGATGCGGCCAGGATGGGATTGGCAAGTTTTATACCGCAGAGGTTTACCTCCAGGCTCGCTTCCAGCGGTTGTTCTTTTTCACTCATTTGAGGATTACCTCCTCTGCCGGAAATACGGGTCCGTCCCGGCAGACCCGCTTGTAACCGCTTGTCGTGGCCACGGCACAGCCAACACAGGCCCCGATTCCGCAGGCCATCCGTTCTTCCAGGGAGAACCAGGCTCTGATCCCCGATTGCCGGCACATTTTTTTCACAGCAACCAGCATCGGCCGGGGGCCGCAGGCAAAGACCGCCCCGGCTCCTTCTATGCGGCGGGACAGGATGTCTGCAGCAGTGCCCTTTTCACCCCGGCTGCCGTCATCCGTAGCCTCTATAATGCTCAGGCCCGGCATATCCAGGTCGTAGCGCGGGCAGGCAAGCAAATCTGCTGTGCGCGCGCAGTAAAGCAGTGTCCGCGGAACACTTGCCGAGGCCGCCAGGAAAGCCAGCGGTGCAATGCCCGCACCGCCTGCTACCAGCAAAGCGCCGGGCGCAAGGGGCGGGAACCCGTTTCCGAGCGGACCCAGCAATTCAATAACATCAGCGGTCCCGGTGCCGGCCAACAGAGTGGTTCCCTTCCCCTTGATCTCAATTAAAAGAGTTAGTTCGCCGGTTAGAGGATCGGCTTTGTAGATGCTAAAAGGCCGCGGCAGCATATGCATATGCCCGGCAGGCATGTAAACATGGACAAACTGCCCCGGCGCAGCTAAACGGGCTATAGCCGGTGCATGCAGGGTAATCCGGCAAAAACCGGGCGTGACAGTGCGGTTGTCCAAAACCGGGCATTTTTCCCGCATGCAATTAGCCCTGGACTGCTCTTTCAGTGACTACACCTTCTTTCATGGTGATCTCTCCCCCCACAATTGTATAAACCGGTGCCCCTTTCAGGCGTTTCCCGGCAAAAGGAGTATTGCGTGACCTGGAATACCAGTTATCCGGCTCGATTATAAATTCACGCTCCGGATCGATAATAGTCACATCGCCCGCTTTGCCATCCTCAAAGGACCCTCCGGGCAAACCAAGAACCCGGGCCGGGCCACTGCTCAATTTCTCCAACAGCAGGGGCAGGGTAAAGCCCTTGATGCGGCCGGAGGCCACTTCGTCAAGAAGGAGCGGCAGGGTAGATTCCAGGCCCGCTATACCACAGGGGGCGAAGTCATACTCAACATCCTTATCATCCGTATGATGGGGGGCATGATCCGAAGCGACAGCGTCGATAGTCCCGTCAAGCAGGCCTGCCCACAGGGCCTGGCGATCATTTTCAGTCCTGAGCGGTGGGTTTACCTTGGTGTTAGTGTTGTACCCTGAGTTTTTAACCAGGCGATCGGTGAGCAACAGGTGGTGGGGTGTTACCTCAGCAGTTACATTCAAACCTTCGGCCTTGGCCCGCCGCAGCAGTTCCACTGAGCCGGCAGTAGAAACATGGGCAATATGAAGCCTTCCGCCGGTAATTTTCAAAATCATCAAATCGCGGCTGATCATCGCTTCTTCGGCGGCAGCAGGGATTCCTCTCAATCCGAGGAGGGAAGAAACCGTTCCTTCGTGCATCATTCCGCCTGCCGCCAGGTTAGAGTCTTCTTCGTGGACAATAACAACAGCGCCAATCCCGGAAGCATAGTGCAGGGCATTGCGCATCATCATCCCATCCATTACCGGCTTGCCGTCATCGGAAAACCCGGCTGCACCGGCCAGCTTCATCCGGCCCAGTTCGGCCATCTCTTTTCCTTCCAGGCCCTTTGTTAGCGCACCCAGCGGGTAAACCCTGGCCGCGGCCCCGGATGCTTTATTAAGCACATAATTAATCATAGAAGGATCGTCTCCAACCGGCTCGGTGTTGGCCATGGCAGCCACAGCAGTGAAACCGCCGGCAGATGCTGCCCGGGTTCCAGACAGGATATCCTCCTTGTATTCCTGGCCGGGATCACGCAGGTGGACGTGAATATCAATCAGGCCCGGGGTAACAATTAAACCTTCGGCATCGATCACTTCCGCGCCGGAAGGGGATTTCTGGCCCGGTGCAATTTTTTCCACGACACCGTCTTTAATCAAAACGTCGGCGACCTGGTCATAGTCGCGGGCCGGGTCGATGACCCTGCCTCCTTTAATCATCAACTGTTTCATTGTTCTTTAGTCCCTCCCAGCAAAAGATAAAGCAGCGCCATCCGGACAGCTACACCCGAAGCGGCCTGTTCTAAAACGACTGATTGGGGGCCGTCGGCAAGTTCTGAGCTGATCTCTATACCCCGGTTCATGGGACCGGGGTGCATGATTAACGGTTCTTCCTTGGCCCGGGCAATTTTCTTTGGCGTTACCCCGTATAGTTCGGCGTATTCACGCATACTCGGGAACAGCCCGCTTTCCTGGCGCTCTTTCTGCAGCCTGAGGGCCATGACCACATCGGCGTTTTCCACGGCCTCTTCCAGGTCATGATAATACTTTACCCCAAAAGCATCCAGGTCCGGGGGCATTAATGTAGGGGGCCCTGAGACCACAACCTCGGCGCCCATTTTTTGCAGGCCCCACAGGTTGGAACGGGCCACCCTGCTGTGGCGGATATCTCCAACGATGGCCACTTTCAACTCTTCCAGGCGCCCCTTCTTTTCCCAGATTGTAAACATATCAAGCAGGCCCTGGGTGGGATGCTCATGCATTCCGTCACCGGCATTGATGACCGAAGCCTCCACGTTTCGGGCCAAATAATGAGAAGACCCGGATACCGGGTGCCTCATAATCACGCATTCAATCCCCATTATTTCTACATTGCGCACCGTATCTTTAAGAGTTTCTCCCTTGACCAGGCTCGAGGAACTTCCGGCCACGCTGACCGAGTCCGAACTCATGTATTTCTGGGCCAGCTCAAAACTGGCCTTGGTCCTGGTGCTTGGTTCGTAAAAAAGGTTCAAGACAGATCGCCCCCGCAGGGTGGGCACTTTCTTAATTTTACGCTGCATAATTTCCCGCATGGAGCGGGAAGTTTCCAGGATCAGGTTTATTTCTTCGGCAGAAACTTCTTCCAATCCCAGCATATCTTTTCGCCTTAAAGTCTGCACCTATACAATACCTCCTCCTGCTATAAGCGTTCAGGCAACCTTCAACGCTAAAAATTAATCATCTTTCCTTTCAAGAATGTCAACCCGGTCTTCCTGGTCAATTTCTTTTAGCTTTACTTCCACCAGCTCGCTGCGCGAGGAAGGAACATTTTTGCCGACATAGTCGGCCCGAATCGGCAATTCGCGGTGGCCGCGGTCAATTAAAACCGCAAGTTGAATACTGGCCGGCCGCCCCAGGTCAATCAGGGCATCCATGGCTGAACGGATAGTTCGCCCCGTAAAGAGAACGTCATCGATAACAATTACATGCTTGCCGCTCAGGTCAAATGGGACTTCAGTAGTGTGGACTACCGGCTGGTCGTGCCTTTCAATCAGGTCGTCGCGGTAGAGGGTAATGTCAAGAATGCCGAGGGATATTTCAATGCCTTCAATTTCTTTCAAGTATTCTTGCATCCGTTTGGCCAGGGGAACACCGCGGGTATGGATGCCGATCAAGACGATATTTTCAACACCCTTGTTGTGCTCGATTACTTCGTGAGCAATTCGGCGAAGGGCCTGCTTCATCGATTTTTCTTCCATTACAGTCGCCTTGTGATGCAGCGCCATCTTATCACCTCCTTCCCCGCCCCGGCAGAAACCGGGATGCGGAAAGGTCGCGGGCGCATAAAAAACCGCCCGAAAAAATGGGAGCGGGCGGAAAATAGCAGTTAAACTGTCGCTCCCTTGCCAGCCTCACAGGACTATCCTTAAAGGGTGCCTGACTGTAAAAAGTTTAGCACCTGAGAGAGGCCCTGTCAAACAATTTTCAACAGGGTTTCATTAATTATATTCTTCGCTGCCGGGGTATAGATTCCCTTCATCAAATCTTTTTAAGCACACTAATACTACAGCAAATGATTAAGAGTTAAACGGTGCCGCGGGGACGGTTCGCACGTCCCGAAGCAGAGCGCAGGCCAAAAGGAAGACGATGGAACTGTCCCCGCGGCTTTTTCCTCATAAAGCCGGGGCCGGCATACTGCCGGCCCCTGGCCCAAAAATCAGCTGTTGATTTCTTCATTTTACTGTTTGCCTGTACGGTGTACTACTCCCGGTTATTGTTTTCATCGGGGCCGGGCTCGCCGTTGCCTTCTGGATCCTCCGCCGGCTCTTCTTCAGGCTCTTCCTGCTCCTGTTCTTCCCCTGCATCATTGGTTTCTTCTTCCTCATCATTCTCACCTGGTCCCAGATCATTTCCGGGATCCTGCTCAGCTTCTCCATTTTCTTCCGGTTCCTCAGGCTGTTCCGGATCGGGATCTTCTTTTTTCTCTTCTTCCGGCTCAGGCTCAGGTTCCGGTTCCGGATCTTCAGGCTCGGTAGTCACCGGCCCGGGAAGCGCGGGCATACTTCTTTGCTCTACTGTTACCCCAAAAATATTCTCTATAGTGCTCACCCTGTCTGACTCATCGACAACCAGGTACCAGATGTTTTGCCCATCACGGTAGGAAAGCTGGCCGCTTCCGCTAAAAACTGCGGTGTCAATTTCGGCCGGGGTAACGCGCAGCCCAAAAAGCCCCAGTCCCAGGAGCTGGGGCAGGCTGAGATCGGTATTAACATTTTCCCTGACGGCTCCGTAAAGGATAGGGATGCGGGGAATGTTGGCCGGCTGCTTGAATTGTTCAAAAAGGGCGATCATGATATCCTGCTGCCGTTCAGTGCGGCCACGCTCACCGCCCTGGAACCCGGCCCTGTTGCGCACATAGTCCATGAACTGACTGCCGTCGAGACGCTGGTAGCCTTCTTCAACGAGCAGCCGGCCCCGGCCAAATTCATCGCGCACCTCTTCCTCAACATCGTAATAGATGCCGCCAATGCTGTCGATAATCGATTCCGCTCCCTTGATATCGACAACAATATGGCCATGCAGGGGCACTCCTCCCAGGAAGTCAACCACTGTCTTAAGGGTGGTGTCAACACCGCTCCGGTAGCGGTTTTCCCCTTCCCCGGCCCGGTAATGGCCGTACATAAAAGAGTGGTTGATCTTATCGTAGGTGTCGGTACCGTGGATCTTGACATAGCTGTCGCGGGGAATACTGACCATCGAAATGTCACCGGAGCGGAAATTGAATGCCGCTACCAGGATCGTGTCGGGACGATAAATGTTTTGCTCTCTATCAGGGGATACTGTGCCGTCAAAGCCAAGCAGGGCAATATTGACAGTATCGCCACTTAAAACCCCCGCTCCTGATCCGGAGCCCGCATCGGTTGTAACTGCCGCTGAAGTAAACAGCAGGGCCGGGAAAAAAGAAATAACCGCCCCTGCAACCAGCAAAATAATCAGCGCTGCCAGCGCTAATTTTAACACCGAAAATCTTCGTTTTTTAGCCTTTTTCCTGCCCATCTAATTATTCCGCCTTTGCCATTGATGTTGATGAACCATACCGGGCTTGCCAGCCCACGGCCGCACCGTTTCTTTAAAAGGTGCTGAACTTATCCAGGGGGAAGAAACGAAGGACCACCCGGCCCTGGATGTTACTGATCGGCACCGGCCCGATCTGCCTGCTATCGCTGCTCCGGTTTCGGTTGTCACCCATTATATATATATGACCATCCGGAACTTCAATTGGTTCAAATTCAGCAACCATCTCTCCGGCGGTATAATCTTCTTCCAATTGATTGCCATTGCGATAAACGCTTCCGTCCTTGTATTCAAGCTTATCGCCGGGCAAACCGATCACCCGCTTGATCCACAGGTGCTCGTTGTACTGACCGGTAATCACGGAAACGATCGGGTTATTTTCAATGCGGTCCATAAAGGTCCGCTCCCTGTCCACCCTGCTATCAACAATCAGGATATCGCCGTGATCAGGTTCAGCGTTGAAAATATAGGGGGTCAAAAAAACAAGAACCCGGTTTCCCTGCCGGTCAAAGGTCGGTTCCATGGAAACATCATTGATGTTGTAAGTCTGCACAATCAGGGTGCTGATCAGGAGCGTAACGACAATAACAAGAAGGATCTGCTTAATCCAGTATATCAACACGTTGGCGCTCCCGGCGGTTTTCTGTTCTTCGCTCATATTTATACTGCCCTTTCGTTGATCTCCAGTAACCTTAATCAATTGGCATCTTTATTGCCACACCGATTATAGCATTGCAAATAGAATAATGTCAGGGGCAAAAAAACACAACCAAACCTTTATTACCCGTCAGTATCTGAGCGAAGGACTCCCCCGGCCGCAAGATCTTCTTTCTCTTTTTCGGTGATAATAATCCTAACTGCTTCTTTCTTGCAATCAAGAGTTTTGACCATCGATTCAGTTACCTCTTTGACCATTGCTCTTTTTTGTTCAATTGTCCTTCCTTTGATCATGTCTACCCGAACTATTGGCATTTTAAAGCCTCCCTTCTTTGTTATTTTATGCTTGCAGTAAGCTGATTATGCTCATGATTCAACCAGCTTGTTGTTGATCGCATAAATGGCAAGCTGGGTCCGGTCATGCAGTTCAAGTTTCTCCAGCAGGTGGGTTACGTGGGTTTTAACCGTTCGTTCGCTGATAAAAAGTTCTTCAGCGATTTTTTTGTTCCCAAATCCTCTGGCAATCAAGCGCAGCACTTCCATTTCCCGGGGACTAATCCGTATTTGCCCTTCCTGCTGGCTTTGATCACCCTGGACCTGCTGCATCATCTTCGATGCCGCCATGGGATGAAGAGTCGGTTTTCCTGAAGCGGCGGCGCGGATAGCGCCTGCCAGGTCCGAGGCAGAAACATCTTTAAGCAGATATGAAAGCGCTCCCGCCCTCACTGCCGGCAGGACCAGATCATCTTCGGCTTTGCTGGTCAAAACGACAACTTTCGAGCCGGGGCTGGCTTCAAGGCAGAGCCTGGTCCCTTCCACCCCGTCCGCCCCGGGCATAATCAGGTCCATCAGGATAACATCCGGCTTCAGGCTTCCGGCCAGTGCGGCTGCTTCCCGGCCGTCGGCTGCTTCTCCGGCTACCTCAATATCATCTTCCACCTCCAGGTAGTATTTCAGGCCCTCCCGGACCATACCGTGATCGTCTACCAGCATTACCCTGATCACAGGTTATCTCCCCCTTCTTCAACGGGCACGGTGACAATTATTCTTGTGCCTTCCCCGGGTGCGCTGTTAATTTCCAGCCGCCCCCCAATTGCTTTCGCTCTTTCCCGGATCCCGGACAACCCAACAGCTGTAGGGCGAACAGCCCTGCCTGGATCGAAACCGGCCCCATTGTCTGTTATCTCCATTTTAATATTATTGCTTTCCCAATCCAGGCAAACCTCAACTTTTTGTGCAGCAGCGTGCTTACTGATATTGTTCAAAGTTTCCTGGGCGATGCGGAAAAGACTTTCAGAAACCGTCCCTGCGGGCCGGACGTTGTGATCTATTCTTGCGTCCACCTTCCAGCCTTCGCTTTCAGCTACGTTATTAACATATTCCTCCAGGGCCGCCCCCAGCCCTTCACTTTCCAGGGTAACCGGCCTGACCTGGAGGATCAATTCACGGATCTGGCTGTGGGCCTGCCTGGCCATTTCTTCAAGTTTTTCCATTTCCGAAGCCAGGCTTTCATCCCCGGCTCCGGCCTTTTCCATGCGATTTTTCAGGGCGGCCGTGCGCATAGCCAGCACGAATAGCTGCTGGTTAACCGTGTCATGCAGGTCACGTGCCAGGCGCATTCGCTCTTCCAAAACCGCTCCCCGCCCGGCTTCTTCACCCAGGCGCCGGTTCTGTTCGGCCAGGTCCTTTAATGAAAAAACCGCACTTTCGAGCTGATCGGCCATGTGGTTAAGCTGTTCTTCCAGCCAGCCTACTTCGTCTTCCGGGCCGGTCTCCACCCGGGCCCGGTAATCTCCCCGGGCTATCCTCCCGGCCATCCTCCCCGCTTCCCATAGCCTCAGCTTGACTTTGCGGGTAATCAGCGACCCGGCCACAGCCCCGCAGAGGCCCACCAGAAGACCGGCTCCGAATCCGAGAACAAGTGCGCTGAATAGATCCAGTTCGAAATACTGACCGGCCTGGTACACGGCCAGGGCCGCCAGGGCACTGCCGGCTCCGACCATAAAGTAAATAAAGGCCTGCCGCCATTGCAGGCCTAAAGTACGTTCATGCTTCAATTCGCTACCCCCGGTACAGCAGGCATATAAATAACATTCATATCGCCGATCCCCATTCTTGCTTCAATTCGGATTGCAGCATCAGAACCCTCAACATTGATTGAGCGCTTTAAGGACATCCCTCCGATGCCCGATTTCTGTTCGCCGAACACGTCCAGTTCACCCAGCCCGACCGAGGCCTCGACATCTATATTAACTCCGTCTGGAACCCTGATTGTAACATCGCCAACGCCCGCTTTCAGGTAAACCTGGTGCGTGCCGGGCTTGATTTCAGCGGTGGTAAAATCAAGGACCACGTCCCCTATACCGTGAAAGAATTCGAGGTCCTGGTCCAGGGTCCAGGGAGCGCGGCCGTGATAAAGATCTCCGATATGGCGCACCTGTGAGTAGCCGGCGACATCATCTTTGTCAAAGCCGTGCCGGAAAAAGATTTTCCGGAAAAACAGGTTCCGGTCTCCCAGCAAAATCGACAGCCCGATGGCCACCAGGATCAAAGGCCAGCCAAAACGGGCGATGTCGCTGCCGCTGATGTCAGTTACCCCGGCACCTGAAAGAATACCAAACAGGCCGATTCCACCGACCCATAAACCCAAACCAAGGGTTACCCAGGAAATGAGGCCGAAGCTGATACTTTCGGTCAAAATCACAATCCCGAGCAGCAGCAGCACAGTGGGCCAAAAAGCAAGCCCCAAATCATAAACTCCCAAAACCTGCAGTAAAACAAGGACACCAAGAACTAGAAAGATTAAACCCCACAATTGCTTTTTCACAGTCACCAACCCCTTTGTTTTTGACTGCGGCCCTGTTCAAACTTTCCCGGCCGCTGATTAAAGCTTAACAGGGCCCTTCATTGAAACAAAGGTCCGCCGGGCCGATTTTTATATCGTACCAAAGTATGATTTTTATTCGCTTATTGAGGATTATAACATATGGAAAACCGGAGAGCATTCGACAAAGAGTCCTTCATTGTCAGCAAAGAGACCTGTCAACATAGAGACCATGCTTTAAAAGGCAAGTTGTGGTAAAATCAAAAGTGTGTTTTAATGCAGTCTTTAATGTGAAAAAGGTTGAGCAGTAAAGCCATTTTTAACGAGGTGAAGAAAGAACCATGCACAAGATTTTTTACCCGGAGTCAATCGCAATTATCGGTCTATCCTCCAAACCCAGCAACATTCCCAGGCTGACCCTGGAAAACCTGCTGCGCTGGGGTTACCGGGGCAGAATTTTTGGGGTTAACGAGAGAAGCGAAGACGTCCACGTAGACGGAATCAGGATGTATAAAAATATCGAGGATTTGCCCGAAACCCCGGATATGGCTTACTGCATGACCCCGGCCAAACTGATCCCGGACATGATGGAGCGCTGCGGCAAATTTGGAATCAAGAACATGGCCATTCCCTCGGGCGGTTTCTCCGAATACAGCGATGAAGGAAAAGCTCTTTCTGAAAAACTGCTGGCCCTGGCCGGTAAATACGGGATCCGTTTCGTGGGGCCCAACAGTGTTACCGTGGCCAATACAGACAACGGGCTCTGCCTGCCCTTCGTCGCCCTCCACAAGGCCCCCAAGGGGAACATGTCCATCATTTCCCAGAGCGGTGGCGCAGCCCTGACCATGCTCAACTACCTCCAGGACGAGAAACTTGGCCTGGCCAAATTTGCCAGTATCGGAAACAAACTCGACCTGGACGAGGTCGATTTCCTGGAATACTTCGGCCAGGACCCGCAAACTGAAGTTATCTGTGTCTACCTGGAAAGTTTGCCCCGGGGCCGGGAATTTATTGAGGTTGCAGACAAAATTGACAAGCCGGTCGTAGTTTACAAAGCGAGCACCACCGAAACGGGTAGCAAGGCCGCCATGAGCCATACCGCTGCAATCAGCAGTGACGAGAGCATCATAAATTCGGCCTTTGAAGAAGCGGGTATTATCCGCATTGATAATTTCCTCGACTTTATAGAAGTAACCAAGGCCTTTCAGCTGCCGCCCATGCGGGGACCGCGGATCATGATCATGAGCCCGGCCGGAGGTTTTTCGGTCATGGGCGCAGACCTGTGCGAAAAAGCCGGTTTCGAATTTGCCGACATGGGCCAGGATTTTTACGACAGCCTGCAGCAATTTAGCAGCGCCGGGGTGATCAATTTTTCCAACCCGCTCGATATGGGCGATATATATGATCCCCAGCTTACCGCCCACGTAATCTACTCGGTCATGCATTCCGACCGGGTAGACGGCTCCATATATATCAGCCAGAGGCCGCAAATGCCCTCAGGCGACAACATTTTTCAAAGGATGTTCTTAAGCGATTTGTCCAAGGAAACCTGGGGATCAATCCTGTCCGCCGGAAAACCCCTGGGCGTCTGCCTGTTCGGACCGACCAGGGTAATTCAGCAGAGCAAACGTTCTGTAGAATTTCCCATATTCAACAGCCCCGAAGAAATGGTCAAAGCCCTGGCACTGCAGATGAATTACCACCGCCATAAAAGCTCCGGTCAAAGACTGGGACAGCAGGCCATGCCGGAAGGCACCGATCGCCCGGCTGCATCGAGATGGCTGGAGGGTAAAAGCGGGGATTACGGCGAGGAAACCCTGGAGCTGCTCGAAATGTACGGCCTGGAAGTGGCCCCCTCTACCACGGCAAACAGCAGGGAAGAAGCAGCAGATCGCGCCGGTGAACTGGGCTTTCCTGTTGTAATGAAGGTAATCTCGCCTGATGCCCTGCATAAATCAGATGCCGGAGGGGTGCTGCTGGGGCTGGAAAACCCGCAGCAGGCAGCTGAAGGCTTTGACACTATCCGAAAGAACCTTTTTACCTATGACAGTAACGCTCGCTTTGAAGGGGTAAGGATCCAGAAGATGGCCGCAGAAGGATACGATATGTTTATCGGCGGCAGACAGGATCCTTCCTTCGGTCCGGTGATATTCTTCGGCATGGGCGGCATTTACATTGAGGCTTTCCGGGATGTAGCTAATGTGATCTGCCCGGCAAGTAAGGAAAGCGTAGAAGAAAGGCTTAATAACCTGAATGCCGCCAGGATCCTTAAAGGCATGCGCGGTAAAACACCGGGTGATACCAGCGCTTTTATCGACCTGGTGGTGCGCACATCTCACCTGCTGGCCGATCATCCCGGCATCGAAGAACTCGATATCAACCCGGTGCGGGTTTTTCCTGCAGGGAAAGGGGCAGCAGCTCTCGATGCCAGGATCAGGTATACACCCCTGCCGGCGGAAAAAACCGCCTCAGGCCGGAGCTAAATGCACCTGGCGCCTGAGGCGCTGCCATTGCCTTTGGTGAGCAGTAATATAAATAACCTAATTTTACTGCCGCTTATTTTTGATTATGCCGGAGCAAGGGATAACCTCTATTCCTTTTGCTTCCAGGTCATCAAGAAGCAGGTTCATACCAACTGAATCGCTGGCAATATGACCTGCAATTACTACATTGATATGATGCTTTTCCGCCTGCTTGCGGTTTTTTTCGCTCATATGCATACCTACTATGGTCCCGATCCCGGCCTGGGAAAGCTTGGAATAGGCTTTATCGGAACCGCCCGTACCGCCGGTCATATCAACCAGGACTTTACCGGCACGGCGTTCTTTACCGCCGATAAAAATATCGGGACCGGCCCCATGTTTAGAAGCCTCTTTGTACTCGGGTATGTCCTTTAAAAGCTTGAGAATATCGCCCAGGGTGCGCGGCTCTTCCTGATCAAACATGTCCTGCAAAAAGGTGGCAACCTGGTTATCAGCGACGGTATGGGCGCTCATCATGGCCAGGCCAAGTATTTTTGCCGCATCAATGGCCCGGTTGTGGTTGATGGGCATCAACCCGCGCTTGACTTCACTGATCCGGGAAGACATGATGCTTTCTGCGACATTAATCGGAACACCGTAGCGGGCCAGGATATCTTCCTGCATATGCATGACATCGTGCAGCCTGGAAAGAGCTTTACCCTCCGGATGATGGGTCATAATCAAATCAACGGGGCGCCCTTTTTCAGCCAACCGGTCGGCCAGCAGGACTTCACCCACTTCAATATCGACACCGACCATAATTCTTTTAACCTCGGCTTCAGGGTCACCGCACAGGATACGCGTATCACTGTAGGGGTTGGTCAGTTTCTCCCGGTCAAATTCTTCCTTATCTTTCTCTTTCATCTCTTCGAACTTTTTCTTTTCCCTGGAAAGTAGTTCTTCCACGCCTTCACGTTTACGGGGATCTTTATCCATACCTTTTTCTACTACAAAATCGTATATTTCCTTAATTTTCAAGTTCTTAACCGCTCCTTTTAAAGGGTTTTATATTATCCCGGGAAAATTTTGTGGGTATTACTCCTGGTGAAGCCGGGAAATAAGCATGTTTAAGAGATTGGTGCCGCCCTTCTCGCAGGGTTTCTCTGTGTCAGGCCACTTATAAGATCCTGTTTGTTATCCGGCAATCCGGCGAATTTCCTCCAGGAACCGGTCTATTTCTTCTTCTGTGTTGTAAGGGCAAAGCCCTGCCCTGATTAGCCCGCCGCACTGATCCAGGCCCAGTTTTTCCACGAGGCGGATGGCATAAAAATGGCCGTCCCAAACGAATATTCCTTTTTGCCCCAACTCTGAGGCTACACTGTCCGCGCTGAGGCCTTCGAAGGTAAAAGAAATGGTCGAAGTGCGCGGGTAATCCCGCGGCGGCCCGTAAACCCGGACCCGATCTATTGATGACAGTTCCTCAAGCATTTTATCCGCCAGGGGCTGTTCGTAGCGCTCCATTACCTCCATCCCGGCCAGGACCTGGCGGCGCCGCTCCGTAAGATGCTCTTCCCCGCAGGCAGATGGGTTTTTCTCATAGCTGCCAAACTGCTTGCCCAGGTCGGCAATGAATTCAACCGCCTCAGAAGCTCCGGCAATACCCTCATGGTTGAGCGTTCCTGTTTCAATTAGGTGAGGAATTGAACCGGACTGGGTCCTCAGCCGGTAGGTGGGCAGCTCGGAAAATAGTTCCCTTTTACCGTAGAGAACGCCGATATGGGGGCCAAAAAATTTGTAGGCCGAGCACAGGAGGTAATCGGCACCGATTTTTTTGACATCGATAGGGCCATGCAGGGCGTAATGCACCGCATCAACTACGGTAATGGCCCCGGCTTCGTGGGCCATGCGGATCATTTCTTCCACATCGTTGATGGTGCCAACCCCGTTGGAGGCATAGTTCAGGGCAACCACATAAGTATCCTCCGACAGTTTGTTCCGGTAATCGTCCATATCGATGGTGCAAGTTTCGGAGTCCATCCTCACTTCACGGATAATGTAGCCCCTTTCTTCCAGGGCCAGCCAGGGCCCCCGGTTGGCCTCATGATCGATTTCTGTAATTATTATTTCCCGGCGCCGGCCCGGGTAGCGGGTAAGAGCCAGGGCCAGCTGGTAGTTCATAGTGGTCATATTCTGGCCGAAGGCAATCTCATCAGGGCCTGCTCCCAGGAAATCGGCCAGGGCTGACCTG
>Ga0207421_10002083_pt1 | contig 25184 bp, 19 predicted proteins | sample SodLakKL_010_SED_4_FD_187542 | JGI IMG/M metagenome (GOLD analysis project Ga0207421, IMG submission 187542) | Alkaline sediment microbial communities from Lake Tanatar, Kulunda Steppe, Russia - 8KL_010_SED (SPAdes) (version 2) | ecosystem: Environmental > Aquatic > Non-marine Saline and... | reverse complement strand
AAAGCAGGGGACAGGCACTCCGGGACCCACTTGAGCATCATTTTGTGCTCAAAAAGACTCAATTTTTGGGACAAGTGGGTCCCGGAAGAGCCAGTCCCCGTGCCACATGCAAAGCGCTAAACAAATACAAAAATCAAGATGTTGCAATGTATCTGCAACATGGCGAGACTGTTATTTTACTATTTTTTGCAGATAAGATGTTGATTTGAGCAGTATAACATGCCGTATTATTTAAAAAAAGCAGCATTCATGCTCAAGTAATTGAAATTGTTGGTTGATTTTTTTTGGGTTGGAAGGGGTTGCGTTATGCTAAAAAAAATGCAATTTTAAAATTCTTTTTTTTTAATATGATGGCAAGGAAAAGGTCAATAGTTGAGCTGTACTTTGAAACCCTGGTAACCTGGACTTTGTACGCATTCGTGCATTTTAAAAAACCGGCCTGAAAAGCCCTGCGCTCATGGCCGGGTGTTTTATGCGCAAACGATACCCATGCCTGCCAGTTGAGCACATGCCGGGCATGGTCGGTTCAGGATGGTGCTCCAAGGCGTGAATGTCATATGACATCTACATATAATCTTTATAGTTTATGCTTAAGCGGCGATGCATGTTATTTTTTATTAACCAAGGAGGTTTTTTATGGCTATTCAGGATGAGATTCCCAAGTCGCGGCTGACTCTGCGGTACCGCACAGAAATAAACGGTCAGCCTCAGGATGTACAGCTGCCATTGAGGCTGCTTGTAACCGGTGACTATTCACTGGGAAGTTCCAAGGACAGAAAACTGGATCTGGATGAGCGCAAGATGCGCAACATGGATGGCAGAAATACAGATGCCGTTATGAAGGATATGGGCATTAACCTGAAATTTTCTGTCCCCAACAAGATCGATCCAGACAAAGAAGAAGACATGGAAGTGGAGTTGCCCATTGAAAGCATGAAAGGTTTTTCCCCGGATCAGGTGGCTCAAAACGTGCCCAAGCTCAAGGGGCTGCTTGCTCTAAAGAGGCTGGTGCAGGAAGTAAATTCCAATATCGACAATCGCAAGGAATTTCGCAAGCTTTTAAGCGATCTCATCAGCAATCCTGATGCATTGTCCAAAATGCAGGAAGAGCTTAAGGCATTTGAAAATTTTAAGCTCCCTAAAGGCAAAGCCCAACAAGAATAAGGCGCAGGTCTGGCACAGTCAGTTTACAACAATTTTAAATCAGCGAGGATTTGCATATGGCGGAAGAAAAACAGCAGGCAGAAAAGACTGAAGAGCAAACCCAGGAAGCCATTGATTTAAAAAGGTTCCTGTCCAGTATGCGTCTGAGTACTGAAGTGAGTGAACCGGTGCCCATGGTTCAGGACGGCCTGTCCAGTGTGCAGGAAAATATAAGCGATGAAGACCGCTTTATATCCGGCCTGGCGGCTTTGCTGATGAACGTTGATCCATCAACAGGACGTTTTGACAAGGCCCTGATCCAGGACATTGTGGCCCAGATTGATGAAATGGTAAACAGTCAGCTCAATGAAATCATTCATCACGATAACTTCAAGCAGGTGGAGTCCAACTGGCGTTCCTTGAATGATCTTATCCAGAATACCAATTTTAAAGCCAATGTCATGATTGACATCCTGGATGTTTCCAAGGACGAGCTCTTTGAAGACTTTGAGAGTAACGCCGTGGACATCACTGGAAGCGCACTTTTTAAAAAGGTCTACGTATCCGAATATGACCAGTTTGGAGGCAAACCTTTTGGCGGCATAATCGGTCTTTACGAATTTACTCACACCCCTCAGGACGAATTCTGGCTTAAAACCATGGGCAAGGTTGCAGCGGCCAGCCATGCGCCCTTTTTAAGCTCTGTTTCCCCCAGTTTTTTTGGTTGCGACAGCATAGAAGAGCTTGCCGGGATCAAGGATCTGGAAGGTCTGATGAATCATCCCAAGTACGGTTCCTGGAACCAATTGCGTGACTCCGAGGAAGCGGCCTACCTGGGACTGACTCTGCCCAGGTATATTGTTCGTCTGCCGTATGATCCGGCTAAAAACCCCACAGGGGATCTCAATTTTTATGAAGACGTCAAAGGAGATAATAACGAGGACTATCTGTGGGGCAGTTCGGCCATCCTGTTTGCTCAGAACATGGTACGTTCATTTGTCCAGTCCGGGTGGTGCCAGTATCTCAGAGGGCCTAAAGGCGGGGGGCTGGTGACCGGACTTCCGGTGCACGCCTTCAACATCCGGGGTGAAGAAGAAATCAAGGTCCCTGTGGAAATGGTTGTTCCGGATTACCGCGAACTGGAATTTGCCAATGCCGGTTTTATTCCCCTGGTTTACCGCAAAGGTTCGGCAGAGGCCGCTTTTTTCAGTGCTCAGTCACTGAAAAAGGCCAAAAAATTCAAGGATCCCAAAGATACGGAAAACTCGCAACTGGTAACAAACCTGTCATATACTTTTTCCGTCACCAGGGTAGCTCATTACGTCAAAAGCATCATGCGGGACAACATCGGCACCAGTGCTGATGCTGCCTATATCAAGCAGGCTCTTGAAAAATGGATATTCAAGTATGTCACTACTGTTGTCAATCCCGACGACCTGACACTGCGCAATTATCCGTTCAAAGCTGCTACAGTTGACGTTGTCCCCAGAGAGGGAATGATTGGCTGGTATGACTGCTCCATAAGCATTCTGCCCCATATTCAGTTTGAAGGCATGGATGTGGAACTCAAACTCGATGCCCGGCTTTAGACAAGGAAGCCGCACATAGAATATCCTGTGTTTTACTTATAGATTGTTCGTTTTTGACACGGAAAAATCCGAAAAAAATCAATTAATAAATTATAAGGAGAGTTTGTCATGGCAGTTACAGATTTAATGTGCAGTGTATATCAGGGTTTTAATTTTCAAAAGGATCAGCAGGACAGGGTTGGGCATATTACCTCACTCACAATCGGTGATGACGAAATTTCAGCAGATCTCAAGGTCACAGACCCTGAAGACCTGAGTGCTACTGTTGATGCTGTAGGTGTGATTTCCCGGATAGCCTGGGACGGAGGTTTTGCAGAACCTATTATAGCCAGCTTTCGGGTAAGCAGATCCAACAAAAACGTTCTTGCAACCAAGCAACATCAGAGCCTGGCTAAAACGGGTGTAAAAATAGCTTTCAATGTCTATGAATACGATCAGGGCAATTCAGCTTATTTTAAGTGCTTTCATACTGATGAAACAGACTTAAACGGTGTCATCTACAAAAGAGGAGGAGAGCTACAGTTCAATGTCGAACTTGAAGAGGCTCAGGATGTCATGAAGCCCTCCAACTACGAAATGTTCCTCGGTGTTGCTCCCACAGACGAAGCTCAGGAGATTCAGATGGCAATTTCTGTCTCTGATAAGTTTACCAAGGGGTGGGGCGTAGAGGTGTCCTAAAAAGGTATCTGTTTTAAGGTTTGCAGCTCTCAAGGGGACTGGCTGTCCCCGCACTGATTGACAAATAAATAAAACATGGACTGTTTACAATAAAAAGTGCGGGGATGCTGTCCCCTTGCCTTCCTTAAAAGGCCTGAACAGATACAAAAGGAAAGATATGAACCAGAAGCTGGCGCGAGTTAGATGGGAAATGGGACAAACCCTGCTTCCCGGCCATCTGGAGGCGCAGGAAGAATCCCTGGCGACTGAAGTGGATGCACGCCTGCGCAACATGGGATTGCCATATTATGGTCTGGTACGCCTGCAATGGAACGAGACCATGCTGCCTGAGGGTGTGCTGGCCGTACAGAGCCTGACAGCCATAATGCCTTCCGGGCTTTTTCTTGATATTCCCGGCAATACCCGGGCTGAGCCTATGAATTTGAACAACATAGGATCTGTGCAGGTGCCGGTATATATGCACCTGGTTATACCAGGTCATGAGCAGCAGGCATCATCTCCGCATCTGGATGAACCTGGAGATATCCCCCGCAAGCAGCACTTTGTAATCTTTTCTTCAGACCAGGCCCAGTCTGATGCTCTGGAGAGTCTGCGCCTGGGGCTTTTTTACAAAGATCCTCAGGGAACATGGCAGCTGTCCAGTGGTTCCATTCCTCCTTTTCTGCAAGTGGGACGTTGTCCATTTCTTCAGCAGGAACTCAAAGAGCTTGAGCAGTTGCTGGAGGTGTTTCAGCAGAAGCTTTCCCAGGAAATAGCTGCCAGTTACCTGAGCGGCGACAGTATGTTCAGTGCCAGGGAATGCCTTAAAAGCTCCATTCGGACAGGGCGGATGCTGGCCAATATTTCTGCCCAGTATCAGCCTCATCCCTTTTATCTGTATGAGGCCCTCAAGGAATTTTTGACGGATGTAGCTCTTTATCGCGATATGCAGCCAGAGCACGTGCTGGCCCCATACGATCACGAGGCACTGGGCAAGTGTTTTCAAAACATCCTGGAACCTTTGAAGGAACATATGCGTCAGTTTCAGCGAAGAGCCACCTTTTTGCCCTTTGAATTCAAAGACGGATTACACCAGGTGGACCTTCCAGGGCAGGTCAAGGAGGCTAAGGAGTTTTATCTTCTGGTGCAGAAAAGCCATGTCCACGCTGCCGTTTCCCTGCAGAACCTCAAGCTTGGAGGGCGCAGTCGCTTATCTACCATCCACAGGCTGGCCCTGCAGGGGATACCCCTGAAAAAAATTGAGCGACCGCCATTCCAGCACAAGTTTGGCCCGGAAGTGGATTTTTACCAGCTTCAGCCAGGCGAAGAATGGGATCAGGCCCTGCGGGATCTGTCCTTAGCTTTTTATGATATGCCTGCTTTCAGTGGAGTCAGGTTTTTTGTTTACTGGAGGGGTGCATAAAAAATATGGGACTCTTTGACAAGTTTGCCGTGGGCAGTAATGAGAAAAAGTCTGAAGAGCTGCAGGATATCCTGCAAAACCTCAACAGTATCCTGAATACCAAGAAACACTACGGTGCTCCCTTGGGAGATCTGGGTATGGACGATATGAACTATCACAGTTCAAGAGGACTGCTGGCCAGCAAAATGGCTGAACAAATCAAGGAGAATGTTGAGAGGTATGAACCGCGACTTCGTATAGTTTCTGTAGAACCTACAGAAAGTGAAAATCCCCTGCACCTATCCTTTGTGCTGGTTTGCGAACTGAGAGACAAATCCCAGAAACTGAAGGTTGTTTTTGATTCATTTTCAAGCGTTTATTCCATGGAACATGCCCTGTAGGCATGCACAAACCTATAAAGGCGGGATATGTTCACCGATGCCATAGAACTGAACCTGAAGCTGACCATATCTCAAAAGAGTGTTGATATTGCAGCAGGCAATGTCAAGCTCTGGGAGCTGGATCTGCACAACTGGGGTTTTACAGGGCGTGCTGAATTTGCAGTTTCACTGGTGCATGAAGATGATTCCCTGTTTGAGCTGTTTACCGGCAGCGAGACAGTTCAGGTCGAGCTCAAGTTCAAACCTTATTACATCCCCGAGGGAACCAGTGTGGAGTATGTTGAACTCAAAGGACTGGTTACCCATAAGGCCATAACTGCAGAACAGACCATTGAAAGGGGGCCTTTGAAAGGCAATCCCGTAGTGTACCGCATGTATGAAATCTTTTTTGTCGATCCTGCACAGGCAGTATGGAAATGTCATCGGCCACTGGAGCTGATGACGGATAAAAGTGTCAAGGACTTGCTGCAGGCCCATAAAACAAGCCGGATAAACCTGAATTTTCAGTGGAAGGTTCTCAATGAAAAGCTTCCCATGCTGGCCCTGTACCTTGGCTCCGAGGCTGGAAAAGCAGACTTTTACGATTTTGTGATGTGGTATGTGGATACCAGGAACGGAATCTGGAGCTTTGACGCTTCAAAAAACAGCTACACCCTTAGCGAAACCAAGGATACTGAGGGTGAACCCGATAATCTAAACAAAGATGCAGTGCAGTCCCTGAGAATGGATTTTCCTGAGCCTCCCAGGGAGAGACTTCGATTACTCAATTCCTTTGCCGAAAACCCTCAGACCAAAAAGATTGAAAACAAACTGGCCATGGAGGGGATAACCAGAGATATTCTTGTCAATTACCCGGTGACTTCCGATCTGAACAACCGTGAGGCTCTGGAGAAAAAGCGACAAAAGATTCGGGAACATGAACTGCTGCTGTATTTCAGTAGCTATCCTATGCTTTGTCTCATCCCGGGAAAGTTTTTAAAACTGGAAAAAGGATTGTGGAGTGAAAACCTGTATACCACAGGAAAAACCTATCGCATAAGAAGCCTGCATATTAAAGCCGGCGCAACAGACGCCAACCCTGATTCTGACCGGGATATGCCCTTTAATCGTTATGAGATGGAAATGTGTTCCAGGCTGGAGACTAAGGACGAGACCTGGCAGGAACTGCCTGAATATGTGCCGCCTGCTTATCCCGTTTACCTCGAAGGGCTGGTGGTCAGCGAGCATGGAGACAAAGATGAAGAGACCTATCAGATACATGAAGATTCCAAAACCTCTCAGCGTTACTACAAGGTCAAAATTCCCCTTCTAAATAATCAGGAACTGCTGATGCCGTTCATGCCCCTAATTCAGTCAGGACATTTTTATTTTCCAGTTTATAAAGGGGCCCGGGTACTGGTTGCCTTAGAATTTGACCATGCCACCATGGCCGGATGTCTGGACTGGCGCGGTGAAGCCCAGGTGCCGGCGGATACTCAGGGCAACAGGATTATGATGGGCAAGACACCCACAAGCCGCACCGCCATCAGTCATGTTTACCAGGACAATCTCCCGGTGTTCGCCATGGAGAGGCAGGAAGAAAAGGATACCGAGTCAATCACTTTTTCCCAGGGCAGGCTGGTAATTCAAACCAGTGAGAAAAAGGGGTAACTTTACGGTTATCTGTTATCAGTTATTTGTTATCAGTAAGACAAGACATCTGGTAACACTACAGCTAACGCGGACGTAACCATTCAGGCGGTCCTCGGTGTTGATTGCTGTCCCCAGGCCGGTTCCGGTGCCCCCCCTGAAGGGTTACGAATACAAGGGCTGGGGTGCCTGTCCCCTGCTTTCCTTAAAAAGGGCTAAACTGTTACAAACAAGGGTAAGTTTATATGGCTGCTTTAGCCTGTCGCATCGAGCTGGATAAAGAAAAAGGTGTAACCGTCACAGTAGAAAACGAGGATGGTAAAATCACCCAGACACTGGTCATGGACGGCACATCCATTATTCTTACCTGTAAGGGGCAGGATGATACCAGCAGTATTACCCAGAAGCAGGACAGCATAGATATCAAATGTAAAAACTTTAACCTGGACGCAGAAAGCATAACCTGTCAATCAGAAAAGGATACTGTTCATAAAAGCCAGCAGAAGTATGAAATCCAAAGCACCAAGGATATGCTGCTTAAATCAGAATCGAATTTCAGTGCCAAATCCGACTCCAAGGCGGAAGTCTCTGGAAAGAGCCTGGAACTCTCGGCCGATAATAAGGCAGCACTCTCTGGAGCCGACGTATCAGTCAAGGCCAAAAACAAAACCGATGTATCTGGAAACAAGCTGGGTCTTTCGGGGAAGATGCAGGCTGATATGGATGCCATGAGCGTCAAGGTGGCCGCCAAGGGCAAAATGGATGTACAAGGAAAGCTGACAACAATAAAAGGCTCAATAACCAACGTTCAAGGCAAAATGGTCAAGTTGGGCTGATAGGGTTTTAAGGTAGTTATGCGTATAGATGAAAAGATCCACAAAGCTTTCCTGGAGGAGATAAGCGCTCTGGAGAACTTTCGAGTCAACTACGCTTCAATCCATCCATCAGCCCCACTGGATCGTGACGATCCAGATGTGAGGCGGCTTATGGAGACCATGGCTTTCTTCAACGCCAGATCCCGCCTGGCAGCTGAAAAACATATACTGGCTCTTCGAAGACGACTTTTCAGGCAGTATTTTGACTATCTTTTATCACCCATGCCTGTAGCAGGTCTTATGCAGGCCCAGCCTACAGCTCAGCTTGCTGATACTCTGAGCCTGCCCAGAGGAACCCAGTTTCTGGCGGTTCCACCCGACGGACGTCAGGCATTCTTTTCTACCCTTACAGACCTGAGCCTGATGCCTGTATCCCTTTCCGGCTTAACAACCCTGTATCGTCCTGACCGCGGGACCCGAGTTCTGCTGCGTTTGGGAGTGCCGTACCCCCGTAGTGACAGCATAGGAACTTTGCGCATTCATATCAATTACTTAAATGATTTCAAGGACTCCCTGAGAGTCCTGCATGCTCTGAGCAAACATCTGGTCCACTCAAGCGTGGTTTACGATGAGGCTGTTAATGAGACAACTTCCGGCCGGCCCTGCTCTGTTACTTTCGGACTGGAGCAGCAAAACCCTGGTGAGGACCAGGCGGATCATTTCTCCCACCCTATTGAAAAAGAACGTCTGTTGATACATTTTCCCCAGCAGCAGCTTTTTATGAACATCAAGGTGGCTCCGTCCCCAAGGCCATGGAGCACTGCAACCCTTTGCCTGGATCTTGATGAAAACTGGCCCGCCAACCTGAACCTGAACCGGGGTATGTTTCAACTGCATGTAGTACCAGTGGTCAACCTCAAAAGGGATCTTGCACAACCCATAATATGTCAGGGAACAAAAGAGCAGCACGGCATTTTTCATCACATGCCCGAAGCTGGATTCTGTCTGCACTCGGTGCGTGGAGTGTATGAATCAGGGCCTAATGGATTCATACCGCTTCGTTCAGGTACCTTTATGGGAGGAAGTGGTTCTTACGAAGTTGACTTTTCTTCTCAGAACGACACCCAGGGGGTCTGGCTGCTTCTCAACTACCCTGAAGCCTTTGAAGATAAAAAACAGATCAGTGTGGACGCCTTGTGGCATCAGCCCTGGTTGAGCGAGGTTATCGACCACAGGCTGCGCATTTTTCCTTTCAGTAGAATGACCACCGGGGTTAAATGGGAATGGGCGGCTTTTCCTGTACCACATAGAGAAAACCCCTATCTGAAGCATTATGACGACTTTTCCCAGTTGATTACCTTGAAAAACAAAACCATGTATAACATGGAGGATGTTAAACTACTTCTCAATGCTGCAGGAGTCTCAGGCTCAGAGGCTTACCATGAAGCCGCCCAACAGTTGAAAGAAGTGTTCTGCCTGCCCTCACCTGGCAAGGCAAGCCACAAGAACGGTATGGTCAAGCAGATCTACCAGTTCTCCTTTACCGATGATGCCCAATTGCATGAAGCACTTATTCAGAATTTTGCCGGACTTGCCCAGAAAATACTGGATGTCTGGATTGCAGATACTGCAGTTGAAGTTGAAACCACAACAGGCATCTCTTAAGAATATCAGGACACAAAAGGGTTATAACAGATGAAGAACAATCACTGGAAAGACATTCACACCCTTTTGGTGCAAAGGGATCAGCTTTTTATGCCTTTTCTGAGTTCGGGGGAAGAAAACCGGGAAGGCTTTGAATTTTCAGACCTGCATCAGGACAGTCAGCACAATGGCTGGACTCTGCCTGGCTCTTCTTCTCAGGAACCAGGCATTGAAGACCTGGTCCAGGTCAGAGCTTCAATCCGGGATGAGCTGGACAGGCTGCGCATAGCCCTGGAAACAGATCTCAATGAAAGAGATGTCTATTACATTCTATTTCCGCTGGTGGCACACATAGACGAGCAGGTGCAGTTTCGTTTTTTAAATCCTGCTCAGTCAAATGGATGGCCGCCCCTGCAGCGGGAGCTGTTTGATACTGACTCAGCAGGTGAACTGTTTTATGAAACCCTGGATGACCTGCTTATAAAACCACAGACTCTACCATTGATTCTTGAAGTATACTATTATTGTCTGAATGAAGGTTTTGGGGGCCGCCTGGCCAATAATCCCAGCAAACGACAGGAATACATGGAAAGACTGCGGAACCGTATCCCCACTCCTTCTCAGCAGGATGAAACAGTGCCGTTTCCTGTCGAAGAGGTCCAAAGCTCTTCCATGCTCAGTACCATATCTCCTTTCTGGTTTTATTGCAGTGCAGCGGTAGCAACCGGGCTTGTCTATGCTGGGCTGAAACTGCTGGGACATTACTGGACACCTTTTTAACTCCGACACAAGATTATAGTTAAGCTATGCAGCAAGATTTTCAGGATAAAGAGCAAAAAAATAAAGGCTGGTCCGGCGAGGATAAAAAACAGGAATTATTCTCTATAGACAAGCTCAGGAAGCGATGGTCCCGCAATTCCATCGGATCAGATTGTCTGGATACCGCCCCTGCATGCCTCGGGAACCACTGCGGATTTCTTCTGACTTTGCTGGAGGATCTGCGTATCATGGTGCGCCGTGAGTTAGTCGGTTCTGATTCCTTAGAGATCCTTGAAGAGAGAATTGACGCAATGTCAGCCATGATTCAGCTGCCTCAGGAGGAGATACAGGAGCCGGAAGCCAGTATCCATGAATCAAACCTGGATTACCAGGCTCTTGGCAAAATGGCTGCTGAACTGGAAGATCTGCTTGAGGCTGTTCTTTTTGACCAGCAGGTATAGACCTGTAGTCTCTGTTGAGATTTTTTAGTAAAGCAGGCTCCCGTGCTGCATGCAAAGCGTTAAACAGATACGATATGTAGCATTTTAAGCTAAAAAAGAGAGGACCTTTTGCAGGATGCTGCACTACAAAGAAAGCTCAAGCAAAGAATACACGAGTTTGATCCTTTATCGCTGTTGCTCCTTTTGAAGCACTGGGGATACAACCTGGATCAGATTATTTTTTACAGTCATGCTGATATTGTATCCCAGGACTCTCTTTTCAGGAGCATAGATTTTTACAGGCACCCAAGACATTATGTAAAAATCGAGGTCAACATGGGCCTTCTTGGTTCTCAAAGCACTCTGCCCAGCTACTTTTTCAAGAGAATGAATCAGGATAATACAGATGTCGGCAAGTTTACTGATTTTATGCACTTTCTGGATCACCCCATGCTGTTGACCCTGTTTCGGAGTATATATCCTGAGATTGATACCCGGATATTTCCGGATTATGAGGAGTCCAAGGCCTTACAGCTTCAATTGCTGAATATCCGTTCACCAGCATCACTTCACCAGTTTTTTCAGATAGCCTTTCCAGAGCTTGTGGTGAAGGTGGACAAAACAGTTTTGAAGCGGGAGATTAAGAGCCGTCCCTTCATTGTGGGCCGGAACAGCATCGGTTCCAATCACTTTCTTGGCAGCACTTTTAAAGCTCATGTACAGGGTATCAGGGTGGATCTATTCAGTGAAGAGGAGTTCTGTAATAATGGTGATGCATGGGTAAATGTCATAAATAGACGTCTGGAACAGTTTATTTTTCCCATTTTAAAAAAAGCAGGTGCCGAATTAGAGGTATACCTGGTTCTTCTGGGTGAAAAACAATGGGCCAGACTGCATGCCGGGCAACTTGGATACGATGTCTTCAAGGGAGGACAGACCCGGGCGCGACGAATGCGTGTTTTTTCGGGCAATGTGCTGAATTGATCTTAGACTTATTCCTGAAACCATGTCATAATAAACAAGAAACTGATATCAGTTAATTGTTAATTGTTAATTGTTAAAGAACAAAAGCCTGAATTCACTGCCTTACACTGATAACAATTAACAAATAACAGATAACAGATAACTGGGTTGCGGGCATAGCCAGCCTTAGATAAGCAATGCTGAGCAAACAATATTAGGAGTTCACATGCAGATTGAACTGATTCAAAAGAACCTGGAGGAGGTTGAAAATCCAGGGCTGGAAACTACTGATCCCCGTCTCATGGAAATATCAGGCCTGGCCCAGAGTGGTGACTACCATGGTGCTGCAGCTTCTGCCGAAGCCCTGTTGCAGGAGGATATTTATGATGTCCGGCTCCTGGGGTTTTTTATTTACGGGTTACTGTTTGAAAAGGGTCCGGCTGGATTTGGGGATGTTTTTGCCTCTCTGGCCTGGTTTCTTGAAAATAACTGGTCTGCCACGGGTCCGGTAAAAAAGCGCAACAAACATGCCATGACCAGTTTCCGGTGGTTGTTTAACCAGAGTCTGAAAAAGCTGCAGTATGAAGAGTCATTCAAGGGCGATACATGGCAGCAGTGGCTGGCAGTCACTGACAGTGATGACGTAGAGCAGGCTCTGGATACCGCCAGGGAACTCCAGAAAGCCATGTCAGAATGCCTGGAAGATGAAGCTGAACCGCTTCTGGATTTGCTGAGCAAAATAGTTCAATGGCTGCGCTCTTTCCAACCCATGGTGTACAGGGAGCAAGAATCAGATCCGGAAGAGATGCAGGCCGAGGAGCAGGAGCCGGGTGCAGGTGAAGGGCAGCCGGAGTCTTCGCAGGTTAGCGCCTCTAAGCCGGCATCTGCCCCCCGAACACCGGAATCAACCACAGGCGGGGTGTGGGTGGAAGGTTCTTATCATCTCCTGGTGCTCATGAAAAAACTGGAGATTTTTCAAAGCCTCTGCCAGTCCCAGGATTATGCCAAGGCAGCTGTTGTTGCGGATGATATTATGGACAGCATCTCCCAGTTTGATCCCAAGCTCTATCTTCCCAAGCTCTTCAGCGGTTTTTTTATGTGTCTTTCGGCCAACAGCCAGGATATACTCGGGTATCAGGAGATGAAGGACAGTCCGGAGTGGCAGATCATGCGGGAATACCTCAATGTGGATCCGGATGGTTTTGTTGAATCCTGATAATTCTTACTTGCTGATCAGGCACCTGGGATTGTGTCTTTACCCATGACTTGCGTTTATAAAAAAACCGGAGGATGAAATGGACAGAGAGTGTAAAGGGTGCGGCCGCAAACCAGAACCCCATGAAGAAATGACCATGGTGGCCCAGTGGCCTTTTTGCCCCGAGTGTTTTGCAAAGCTGATGCAGAAATCAGAAAAGACCGATACGTCTAAAACATCCCCGCGGCATGAAGGAGAGCCTGCTGAAGTTTCTGATGCCTCAACTGAAGCCGGGAACCAGGCGCAAAACTGTGAAATCTGCGGTATCGCTCTGCAAGGTGATACTTTCAGTGTAGGCATCTGGAACTTCTGCCGGGACTGTATGCAGGACCTGGTGGCTTCGCCTGCCTTGGGCAACTTGCAGGTACCGGACCAGCCTGGTCAGGAGCAGGATGGATCTGAGCAGGAGGACCGGGAAGAGGACGAAGAAGCACTTTTGCATCAGCAGATGCTTCAAAGCATCCCCTGCGCAGGCTGTGGAAGACATATCCCCCTGAGAGGAGCCAAGGATGCAGGCGGGCGTCTGTTTTGCCCCGACTGTTTTGTCAGCCTCGAAAGCAGTGAAGCAGAGCAGTCTTTAGGCGATGTCTCCCCTGCCAGCACCAGCGCAGAGGCGTATTCAGATCATGAGGCCAAGTCCGGCAGCAATTCATGTGAGTCCTGCGGGCGGGAGGTCTACAGCAACAGGCTGCAGATGGAACAGGGGTTTGCCATCTGCAGTGCATGCCTGGCAACAGATCCTGCCCTGGCGGTAGAAATAGCCCGCAGTCGCCATCACAGGTTGATGTTACATTTGCGCGGGGAGAAATACTAACCCGGATGCGGTACACTTGAGGTAATCATGGCTTTTCTGGTGACAAGCGGTGCATTAATGCTTTGTACTTTCGGCACCATTCCATCGTCTATGCTGGTACTTCCAGTAAACAGGGTTTTTGCCTCAATGCCCGCGGCAACTATTATGGATTACGTGCCATTTATAAACATACCCCCCTTTGGACTATGTACGACGCCTTCTAATCCAGCTGTGGCATCGGCTACGGCTGCAGCCCTGGGGGTTTTGACCCCCATGCCGTGCATCCCGGTGACTGTTGCTCCCTGGATCACCGGCAAACCAACGGTGCTTATAGGCTCAATGCCCGCCCTGACGGACTCCAGCACTTTGATTTGTTCCTGGGGCGGGGTGATTTCAATCAAGTATGCAGGACAGGTCAAGGTGCAACTATAAAAATGCATCTGAGTTACACAACCTTCATCCCAGAGGTGACCCTATGCTTATTGACAAGTTCAATCTCAAATCCCAGGAACTGATAGAAAGTTCCAGCCGTCTGGCGGTAAAAAAAGAACATCAGCATGTTACTCCATGGCACCTGATGTCCAGCCTGCTGAACATCGGCAAGAATCCAACCCTGACAGCCCTGCAGGAATCCGGGGCTGATCTGGATAAACTCGGAGGTAGAGTATCAACCAGCCTGCTCGCCCAGCCCAAGGCCCTGGCCAGTGCCCAGCAGACCCCCATAAGCCGTGATCTGGAAAGACTTTTCATCAATGCCCAGGAAATCGCCGAGAAGGCAGAGGAAAAGTATATCGGAATCAACCATATTCTTCTGGCTGCCCTGGAGATACAGGAGCTGGCCGGGGCCCTGGAAGAGGCCGGCGCAGACAGAGAAAAGCTTACTCTGGCTCTGCAACAGGTACGAAGCGTTGACGGGCCGGGTCAGGGCAAGGCTCCGGGAGATGATTTTGAATACTTGGCTCAGTATACCAAGGATCTGACTGAATCGGCCCGTCAAGGCGAGCTGGATCCAGTCATCGGCAGGGAAGAGGAGATTCGTATGGCCAGCCAGATTCTTAGCCGTAGACTGAAAAACAACCCCATTATCATCGGCGAGCCCGGAGTGGGCAAAACCGCTGTAGTGGAGGGCCTGGCCCAGCGTATTGTCAATGGAGATGTTCCTGAAAGCCTGCAGGATGTTTCCATTCTGGCCCTGGATCTGGGCCAGCTTATTGCCGGGGCCAAGTATCGCGGAGAGTTTGAAGAGCGCTTCAAGAGGGTCTTGCAGGAGATCACCGATGCAGGAAATATCATTACCTTTATTGACGAGATTCATATGCTGGTTGGGGCCGGAGGCTCCGAGGGGACCATGGATGCGGCCAATCTCATCAAGCCGGCCCTATCCCGGGGTGATATACGCTGCGTCGGTGCCACCACTTCAGAGGAATACCGCAAGCACATAGAAAAAGACTCTGCTTTGATGCGCCGGTTTCAGACCGTGACCGTGGAGGAGCCGGACCATGATAAAACTCTGGCTATCCTGCGCGGGATCAAGGGAAAATATGAGACCCATCACGGGATACATATTTCCGACAGCTCACTGGGTGCCTCGGCAAAACTTTCCCAGCGCTATATAAGCGATCGTTTCCTCCCGGACAAGGCCATTGATCTCATGGACCAGGCCGGAGCGGCCCTGCGTATCTCCCTGGCCTCCAAGCCGGAAGACATTGACAAAATAGATCAGCAGATAGTGGAACTGGAGATCGAGGCCGGCGCTCTGCAGGGCGAAACCGACAGGCTGAGCATGCAGCGCCTGGAGGTTGTCCAGAACACCCTGGCTGATCTTAAAGAACAGAGCCGGACCATGACAGAAGCCTGGGAGCAGCAGAAGGAGGCTGCCGAGACTCTGGCAAAGGCCCGCAAGACTCTGGACGACGCCAAAAAAGAGCTGGAACAGAAAGTACGCCAGGAAGACTTTTCCAGGGTGGCCGAACTGCAGTACAAGATAATCCCCGAGGCTGAACAGGTGCTGGCCGAATATGAAAACTTTGATGCTGACCAGGAGCCTGAAAACGGCAGTCCCAGGGCGCTGTTGCCTCAGGATATCGCGGCCTGCGTTTCCCGCTGGACGGGTATCCCGGTCTCCAAGCTCATGGAGGAGGAAAAGGAGCGTTGGCTGCAGCTTGAGGACTACCTGCGCAAAAGGGTTGTGGGCCAGGATCAGGTCCTGGAGACCATCTCCAAGGCGGTGCGCCGTTCCAGGGCAGGAGTTCAGGATCCCAATCGTCCACTGGGGTCTTTTCTTATGCTTGGTCCAACTGGTGTGGGAAAAACAGAGATGGCCAAGGCCCTGGCGGAGTTTCTGTTTGATGACGAACGTTCTCTGGTGCGCATAGACATGAGTGAATTCATGGAAAAACATTCAGTGGCCCGTCTTACTGGGGCTCCTCCAGGCTATGTGGGATACGAAGAAGGCGGGGTGCTGACCAACAAGATCCGGCGCAGACCTTACAGCGTGGTGCTTTTCGACGAAGTGGAAAAGGCTCATCCCGATGCCTTCAACCTTTTTCTGCAGGTCCTGGATGACGGTCGTCTTACCGATGGCCAGGGCAGAACCACCCACTTCTACAACACTGTCATTCTTATGACTTCCAACCTTGGGGCAGAGACCATTGAGCCTGCAGAGACAGAAGAAGAAGTACAAAAGATGCGCAGCACCCTCATGGATGTGGTCCGGGGGTTTTTCAGGCCGGAATTTTTGAACCGCTTAGATGATATCCTGATCTGCAACCCCCTGACTCCTGAGGTCATGCCTCCCATTGTTGATATTCAGCTCAAAAGACTCAATAAGTTACTTGCTGACAGGGGCATAGAGATGGATATAAGTGACGAGGCCAAGCACCTTCTGGCTCAGGATGGTTTCAACCCTCTATACGGAGCCAGGCCGCTCAAGCGGGCCATTCAGACCAGCCTGCAGGACCCCCTGGCTGAAATGCTGATTAAAGAGGGCATGGATGAAGGTGGAAGTATAAATGTAGACGTTGAAGACGGTCGACTTACAATTCGCAAAGAAGAGAGTCAGCATGAAGAACCTGACAGTGCAGAGCTTGAGAGTTGAAAGTTATCGGTTAATTGTTAATGGTTGAAGAACAAAAGACTTAATTCACTGCTTTACCCTGATAACAATTAACAAATAACAGATAACTGGGATGCAGGCACAGCCTGCCTTAAGGTAATTTATGGATATAAACTTCATTGGCATCATAACCCAGGTATTTACCAGGATCTTAAGGAGTTTTCGGGAGTTTATCCCTGGCCCCCCCTGGGTATCAACACTGGTGCTGGCCCTGATAGCGGCCCTGATAATCGGGCTGGTCATGTACATTGTCAACCGCCGCAAAAAAGGCGGCAAGGCCAAAAAGTCCGGACCAGCCCAACCCCCTCCCATTCCGAGAAAAAGCCTGGTCCGGATCTGGAAGGCCTTTGTGCGCCGCATGCCCTGGGATATCCGCCGCTACCTGGGTGATTTTCAGCCCTTTTTTGTCATGGGAGAAGCCGGCAGCGGCAAGAGCAGTCTTATCTCGGCCTGCACCGACTGGGAGGGCAAGGCCCTGCAGTTTCAGCCAAGCCACGTGGATTCACCTTTGATGCAGTGTTATATGGGGGCAAGGGCTGTGGTACTGGAGATGCCTTCTATTATTCTGACGGATGTCAGTTCCGGTGCTCACAGGGCCTTGAAAAACCTCCTGAAGCAAATGCCCTGTAAAAAAGAGTTCCAGGTTGTTATTACCTTGAACGGAGCCTCCCTGGAAGATGAGGATCCTGAAAATCTCAAGAAACTGGCCAGGTACATGCGCGGCAAAATAAGCCTTATGGAAATCGGAAAAAGGCCGGTTCAGGTCAGGCTGGCCCTGACCCACATGGACCAGGTGCATGGATTTGTGCAGTGGATGGATTTTCTTCAAAAACACAGACTCTCCCCCCAGGTTTCCTGGGATGAAAAGATATATTCACCGGACCTGGCCAGGGTTCAGGACGGCTATGAAAGGCTTTTGCCCCGGGCACTTACTTCCATGTCCAGCAGGGATTATCTGGCCATGGTGGGGTTTCTCAAAGATTTCCGGCAACGCATGCAGATATTGCAGGAGTTTGCTGATGTTCTGCTTGCGCCTGATCCTTTCAGCAAGGCTCCTCAGATTGCTGGACTGACCATGCATGGTTCAGGACAGGAAAACGCTACGGGCAACCCTTTTGAGACCGGCAAGGAGGCCATGGTTTACAGGCAGGCCTGGCCTGCAAACCGCAAACACCAGGTGGCTGCTGCCGGTATTTTTCTGGCGGCCTCCCTGGGCCTGGTCAGTGCTTTCGGTATGGAGTACCGGGACCTGACCAGACTGGATTACTATGTGGAGGCAGCAGAAAGAAGGCCTCCTGCAGACTATGCTGAACTGCATTCACTTTTTCCACTGGCCCAGTATCAGGGGATTTATCACCGGGTGCTGCCCAGGTTTTTTCCTGAGTCCGAAGAGGTTATAGTAAAGCGCCTTACCGACATAATCCGGAAACATTACCTCTACCCGGAACTTTACAGCCTGCGTACCCAGGTGGATAACGCCCAGCCCTTAGTCTATCTGCTTGGCCTGATCTATGCATCCCCGAACAATCCACTGGGGCCCATGATTTTAACCAGATCGCACACCTGGGCCGAAAATCTGGACCTGCCCCGGCAGCTGGTGGAGGATTACGCTTCAAGCAACCAGTACCTGCCGGATGTGATTGCCGAAGTGGATATCATTTCTCATATTCGTCCACAAACCCTGGACCCCTCTGAAGATGCCACTAACTGGACTTTTTTCCTGCGTCGAGTGGAAAAACTTCTGCAGGCCCCATACATGAGTCCAAAGATGCTTGAGGAGGTGCAGGACCTTGCAGAACCTCTGCTGGATTTGATGCAGGAAGTGTACTCCTATCCCATGCTTTATGAAGTTGTGGAGCACCTGCAGCAGGTGGCCGGAGTGGGTCCCGAAATCCAGTGGGTGCAGCGCAGAGATCGCAACATCAGGCAGAAAGAGCTTCTGGAACTTTTGAAACTGGTTTCCCGGTCATCCTTAGAAACCCCTGATGTCCAGGACCGTTCGCTGCATTCGTTATTTGATCTCATGGACTCCTTATCCGAGCGTGCGCCCGATGAGAGGCCTGTATTGAATATATTTATGGATCGCAGGAACTTCAGGATTTCAATGCAGGAATGGGTGGATCTGGAGATGCGCAGCAAAAAGACCCTTATGATGCGTCAGTTTGCCCAGGAGAGGCAGCAAAGCAGGGGGTTGATATTTTTTGAAGAAACCGACGATTTTCCCCATATCCATTTGAACCCTGCCGGCGAAGGAACCCTGTTTTTTGCAGGACGGGCCAGGGTTGACGGCCTGTTCAGTGCAAAGGCCTTTGAAAAAAGAGTCCGACCGGGGGTTATTTCTCTGGATGAAAAGCTGGAAGAAACTGGTGTCTCACAGGAGGAACAGGACAGGTTTGCCGAATTTGTGGAAAGGCAGCTGGAGAGTTATGCTGAAAGATACGTGGAAAGTTATGTGAATTATTATCACCAGTTTCACATCCGGGCTCACTCCGAGGGCACCCTGCGTTTTGTCCTCAATGAGATTCCCACCCGTCATTCCCCGTTTCTGCGTTTTCTGCTGACACTTCATGAAAACACCAGTCTGGACACCAGTGGCAGTCCTTTGTTCCGTTCATTTGCCAACCAACTGGAGAAGTTTGGATTTGTGCGCAACCTGATGCATGAAGAAGACGGGGTTATTCCTGAATGGCGGAACTATACGGCTTTTATAAACCAGATGCGTGAAGAACTCGATGGAAGAGCACCCTGGATGTCTCAGGATGATGGTGCAGAAACATTTAAAGAGCGCTTAAGCCCCCTGGGGCGGATAAGTTTCACCGCACTGCAGGATGATCCCGATGCCTATGTGAATCTGGTGCGCAAATGGCTTTCCGGCCTAGGTGTAGATCCTGAGTGGCGGGGACCCTTCCTGGAGCCTTTTCTGCTGGCCTTCAACCTGGGCCGAAGCGATATTGAAAATACTATGGCCAAGGTCTGGCAGGATATCAGGGGAGAACATATAAGTCATCTGCAGCGCCGGTTTCCTCTGGACCCGACAGCTGAAGCCAGGATTGATCCGGCTGCTCTGGAAGACGTTATCCATCCTGAGGACGGTGATTTCTGGGAAGACTTTGAAGAATTTCTGGGGCCGTTTTTTCGTGAAAGCCGCGATGGCTGGGTGCAGCGGGACGCTTCCAGGGACAGGATCAATCTGCCCCGGGGAATGCTGACTACAGTCAACGAGCTGCACCGTATTGCAGGCAATCTGTGGGACCGGGAGGGAGAGCCCAGGCCCCTGGTGTTCAATGTACTGCCCACAAGGCTGCCGGCTGCCAGAGACCGGGCCAATGTCCCGGTGGTGGCCTATCTGCGCTCTGGAGAATCATCTGTCTTTGCATTCAATCAGCAGCCCGACTGGCAGGAGGTCCGGGTAAAATGGTGGAAAAGCGATGCAGCTGTGGCGGGTATGGGTTTTCAGTCCCCGTCAACCAACAGGCGGGTGCATCGTGAGTTGCGCCTGGACGAACAGCACTGGGGTCTTTTCAGCCTGCTGAAAAAGGCCCGCCCGCTGCATGAGGACACCTTTGCCTGGTCCCTGGAAAGCCCATGGGGAGGAAGCATTACCGTAGAGTTCACCTTTGAAGCCGATCCCTGGGAAGCAGTCAGTCTACAGGAACGCAGGCCGCGGGATTTTACCCCGGTGACCCCGGAAGCAGCAGATGAGCGCTCTGTTTTGTCTGTAGGTATAGATACCGGAACTATCCTGGAGGACAGGCCATGAAAGACTTGATCATATCCCTGAGCATATATCTGTCTGGTGCTGTAAAACCGGGGGCGCGAACATTTTCGCGGCAGTCTGTATCCATGCTGGCGGTGTTTCTGTGCCTGAGCATAGTGGGTGCCGGGCTGACAGGGTGCGGATTAAGGAGAGGGGACCCTCCGCCTGCGGAGATGACTCTCAGGATAGAGCCGGATGCAAGCGCCAACAGCGGGCGGATTTTCTACCTGATGGTGCGCTCCACGGACGAAAAGCAGTACCTTGAACATACATATTCCCACGTGGCGTCCAAAGTGTTCGGTGATCCGGCGGATCCGGACATCCTGGGTGTTTTCCCCATTCTTCCCGGCAGGGATGAAAAGATTGATGTGGTCCAGCCCCGTCAGAACCCGGTGGCCTTTTACTTTCTGTTTTCAGAACAATCGGATGACTGGCGTCACCTCATGCCCCAGCCCCTGGACGACACCTATAGAATAAGCATCCAGGATCAATCAGTCGTCATCGAAGGCCGCAGGAGCATATTCCGCAGATTTCAACGTTACTGATTTATCCGGTCCTGCTCAGGACATAAAAGGGTAGACCATGCTTGAAGACCAAAATCCCCTGGACCTTGCGGCTATAGAGAACAGCCTGTGCTGCCCCGGGATACAGGGGCCGGACAACATCGCCTGGCTGGAATCCTCCTGGGAAAATCCTGGTTCTTTCTGGCACGGACTTGTGCAGGCCCACCAGCGCCAGGTGCCGGGCCGGGTCAAAAGCGAGCTGTTCAGGCATTATGACTTTTTTTATGATCTGGCAGGCCGGTTCAAAGACAGACCGCTTCAGGCCATGCAGGTGCTGGATAGCAAGGGCCGGGCCCAGTCCCTTTCTTATGCGGAACTGGGTCGTCAGGCTGCCCTTCTAAGCCGGGCCTGGGCTGGTGCCGGGGCAAAGAACGGTCAGCTGGTGGCCTTAGTGCTTCATCCCGGTCCTGAACTGGCTGCTGCACTGCTGGCTGCTTTAAAACTGGGCCTGGTGTTTTCCTTTGTGCCTCCGCAGGGACGCTGGCTGGTGCAGAGGCGTCTAAAGGCCTTAGATCCGGATCACCTGGTTATGGACAGCCTGCACGCCGCCCAGTTGCGCGCTTATGCCTCCAGGGTACTGCCCTGGACTGTCTCGTCCTCCTCATCAGATAACTACCCGGAAACCATATCCAGCGTCTATCCCTCTGGAAGCACTGCCGCACTTCTCTTTGACCCTAGCTCCATGGAGCCGGATATGCCCCGGGCTGTCAGCTCGGATACCCTGTATCTCGGGGCCATGCGTGACGGTCTGATAGCCCTGGGGCTTCGTCCGGGGGAGTTTTTTGCTGCTCCTGGATTTAATCCCCTGACAACCTGGCCTTCCATGCTGCTGGCAAGCCTGCTGAACGCCGGAACTATTGTGCACATGACCCTGGAGCAGATTCGCGAAGATCCCCGGCGGATATTATCTGTGCCCTGCAAGGTCCTGGGAATAAGCCGCGGGCTTAGAGATATCCTGCTGAAGGAGCCCTTGAGTCTGCGCAAGAGCTGTGAGCACTGGTTCCGCCATCCCGGGGAGACTGTGGATATCACACCCTGGATGGACTGGATAGAGGCCATGGATCTCAAAAAAAGCTATGCATCCAACCTGGCCTGGACCCCGGTTCTGGGAGGGTGCTGCCTGATTTCGCCCAGACGAATGGGTATTGCGCACAACCATGTCCTGCCGGCCCCTGGCAGCCTCTGGCACCTAAGGGACATTACAGACCCATCCACCCCGTCCATGGGCGACTGGGGGGTCCTGGTTCAAAGTATTGCCCGCAATCTAGCTGGTCATGATGAGACACAACTCGAAACCACGTTGCCTGCACCAGCAGTTATAGCCCCTCAGGGGCAGGTGTGGAACTATATTCGACCTCCTCATGTGGACCAGGATGGACTGCATTTTCCGGAAAACATGGTCCAGGAAGTAGCAGCCAGTGCTCTGCCCCGGGGAGTGCTTTGCCTGCTCATTACCCTGCCGGGTTATGCCGCCAGGGATGATTCCCGCCGGGTACTGGTGGTCTTTACCGCAGCCTGCATCAGAAATGACGGCACTATGAATCCCGGCCAGGCCCAGATCCGGGACCACCTGCGCCGGACAATTTCCAGGGAGCTTGGAGCATACTACCTGCCACACAAAATAGAATTTCTGCCGCTCTTTCCCCGGATGATCCAGGCAGGGGAGATGGATCAGGAATGGTCCAGGGATCAGTACCTGAGTGGCAAACTGCACAAAAAGGCCAAAAATCAACTGTTCCGTCAGATTGGCAGGTTTCAGGCTGTGGTGGGGTGAAGTGATCGTAGCCATCAAAAGGGTTCTCAATGGTGGGTAATGGCAAAAGTCCAGGGGACTCTCCGAAGACCAGTATCCAAATTCTTCTGCATGGCTACCCAAGCCGGTATCATGCATTACTCTGAATGGCTACAAGTGTTTGACTTTATCGTATTGATTGAATGCATTTTCACCCAAGGAGGCACGACCAATGCATAAGCCATTTGTCTTTACAGTATTCAACCATGGAACAGACTATCACCCTGATAAAAATTATCATGTCAGTGACTTTTTTGCATAATCTCATGCCCAAAGGGCAGGAAGCCAGAATGACCATGGACAGTGACGGAGAGTATAAGATTGAAAATGCTCAGGAGGTCACATACATGATCAATATGGGGCCTGGATCAGAAAATCTTGAAAAAACAAGCAGGGGTTATCAATATAGCACGCCAGGTTTTCTGAACCCATTGACCGGAGAAAAAAAAACAGAGCGAGATCCATCACGACCTAATCTTTTTTCTGTCTTGGGACGATCTCCGCGCTCCAGTGCTACTGGACATAGATCGTTTGCAGAAGAAGCCAAAGGAGATACATACCGGACAGATGGGTTTGCTGGCCGTGTTTGGGGAATAGGTTGGGATGACAACGTGACTAAGGTAATGAATATAATTTTGCAGCTTACCTTAGAAAGGCGTCCTCCAGAAATTGTAAACCTTGTAGGATGGAGCAGGGGCGCTGTCACCTGTCTTCGTATAGCCAACCGGATTTTTGATGACCTTAAGTATCAGGTCAAAATCAATATTCTGGCGGTTGATCCTGTACCTGGGGGAACAACAGAAGTTACATACGATATGAAGATGATTCCTCCCAATGTGCAGTATTATCTTGCCATCATTGCCTTGGACGATGACCGTAAAAACTTTCAACCCATTGACAGAACAGAAATAATCTGTCCGGAGCCAGGCGCTGTAATTAACTTAAAAAAGTATCGAGGCGGAGAAGACAAACATAAAATCCATAACCCGCCATCTAATCCCCCACTACCACCTTCAATACATTTTCTTCCTTTCCCGGGCAATCATTCTACAGTAGTTGGAGCTTTTAAAAAATTGAGTGAAGTCGATCCAGGCTCGCTTGCAGTGTCTGATATGGTACGCCATATATCAAAAAATTTTTTATCTTATCATGGAACAGTTTTTAGTCAAAGCTATATGGATGATCCTATTCAAAATGTTGAAGATATCCTGCATTACTATAAAATTATCAATTCCTCCAAAGAGTTAATTCGTGAACGTAGTGCATCAAGCTTTTATGGTGGTAAAATAGTCGGAGGTGGTTACCAGGAAAGAAAAGTGAGAAAGATGAATCGAATTTTACATACAAGCATGCCAGATCTCTTTTTAAATGATCATGAGCATTACTGTTATGATATTTTAAAGAAATTTGGTAGATATAAGTCATGCAGGTCTCAAAATGATTTTGATATTGATGTTAAAAATTCTAGTTATGTTATTTTAAAAGAAAAAATGCCGGGATGGAGTGATAAATATGTTAAAAAATATTTTGACATCCCACCACAAGCATATCCTCAAAGCATGGGTCTGGTAAATCAAGCCTCAGATACTCAGAGTGTCAAAAGTTATGGTGTAAATATAAAAAATGGTCAGCATTGGGTTAAACGCGTCGGTGGCACAGGAACATATGTATCGCTAAAAAACTTGAACACTATAAAGATGTTTATCCAAGGAAATAGTTCGAATACAGAAACATTATTGCCTGAAAAATACACAAAGGATTCAAAGATAATCAGCCAGGATGAATGGGTAAAGTTTTCCAGATCTGGTTTTTTTGCAAAGCGAAAACGTATAATACATGTAGACGAAGCATTAAATGTTTATCGCAATTCATTTGAATATATGGACAGTGTAAGTTCTAAAGAGAAATCATTACACTTACGTCAGACAGTCCAAAAGGCATTTAATGTAGTATCTGCATGCAACTATTATCTTGCTCATGGTGGTGACAGAGAAGTAGCTGTTAAATGTCTTTTATGGGTGGTTGTTAAAGATGTTGAATTTATACGGTCTATTTTGAATTGATTACATGTAAATTTTTCATCAGAAAAAATAAGTGCTCACTGTCCCCAGACCGGTTCCGGCATCTTCCTGAAAGGTTACTTACGAGCTATCGATGGGCACGGATTGACATCAATACCGCTTGAACGGGATTTGCTGCAATTCCAGCCTGGTTCTTGACTTACCACTATAATGTCAGCGTAACTATTCAGGGGATGGCGGCGATGACTAATGGCATAAGGCCAGGGGGCTGTCCTCAGACCGGTTTCGGCATCCCCCTGAATGTGGTTCGCTGAATGTTCCCAGAAATCAATGAATTATTGCATATGCTGAATCCGTAGTTACTGAAACAGGAGGAAACATGCGTATATATGAAAGTGAAGCAGAAGTTTTGATCTGGCCTTATCACGGTATGAAGAGCCCTGGAC